>Ga0123355_10012374_pt1 | contig 13213 bp, 5 predicted proteins | sample TergutEmb28metaG_3_FD_89872 | JGI IMG/M metagenome (GOLD analysis project Ga0123355, IMG submission 89872) | Embiratermes neotenicus P1 segment gut microbial communities from Petit-Saut dam, French Guiana - Emb289 P1 | ecosystem: Host-associated > Arthropoda: Insects > Digestive system > Gut ... | reverse complement strand
GTATGACCTGTACCGGAGGCTGCGGGTACAGTTTTTAATACTCCTGATGATGGGTGCTGTGACACCCGAAATATGTAGAGTAGTTTTGCAGTGAATAAATATCTGCATACTGTTGCATCTGTTTGATTTTTATTCACATCATAACAAATATTGATCTAAAAAGTGTTTTCAATTTGCAGAAATTATTGAATGAACACCGTTATCTTGTTTACTCTGTTTCGAACCATTTGCCTCAACGTCATAGAAATTAGCTCCATAAAACGAGATAAAATTAACACAAAATTCAACCATAACCAATTACATTAAACGACTGTGACTGGTGTATAGACAGTATATTTCTTGGCTTCCTGATAAATATTTTACTTTACAGTTCTGCCTCGGGAAACACATTAACTAACAAAAACAGCTGAATTAACTTTAACTCTAAATGATTTACTAAACCAGTTAAATTTCCGTCGGTCTCTTGCTAAAAGCTGAACATACCGATGAAAAAGACATAAAATTCTCTTAATATGTTCTTAGGAATAGCATTCTCCGAAAACAGCATTCTTTTCAGACTTGCGTTAATATCATGAACTTTCAATCCAAGGGATAAACACTTAAGAAAAACGAATTAATTTAGCATTTGAGCGGTTGACAACAAGAGCAATATAATGCTTATAAGATCAGATTAATATTTTAATGAGAATTTTCTTATTTAAATTTACGCAGAACAGAAAATGGCTATTCTTTTGTTGGTCCGGCACAAAATACTTTCACTCAAAAAAAAGGAGGATTTTTTAGTCAATATTTAATCCATACGGTATTCCACTTTATGTAGGAAGTCTTTGTTCTTAAATAAAGACGTGCGGGTGATACAAGGTCAGTTGATATTTTATAAGCTAGAAAATGGTTTAAAATTTATTTCACGCCATATAACGTGACCTTTATCATCATAAAAAAATTATATAATGAAAGTCAGTTGTCTTTTCGTAGGGAAGATCCTTTAAGCGAAATATTTCGCTCTTATCCTATTTCAAAGAGGAATGTTTCGAGACTTCTCTGTATTTGACTCTTTTTCTTAGTGTAAAGTAAATGGAAGGAAGAGATTTTCTCATCCACAGAGTAGAAATGTTACAACAACAACAAACTTTAGATTGGCTTCGAGAGAATTGGGTTGAAATTAGATGAGGGACATATATACAAGTGTCTAGAAAGAAAATGTAACATCTGCATGCATTTCCAGCTGACAAGAGATAAATTTGCGGTAGGAGGGGGGATGGTAGTTGACATTTGTATGTTGCAAAAATAAAATGTGCACAGTGATAAAAAACTTGTTAAATAACACTTGTAAAACGCCTTGTTTTCTTAGACAAAATTAATTAGAAGAATCCACTAAATTTTTAAACGACTGGCGTTCTCTTCGTGATAACTGAGAACGAGGGCTGCCAATTTGGAATTACTACAGACGTGGTTGTACAGGTACTGAACAAAATAATGTACTTTCAAATGTTGCTTTCAGTTGCTCTGTTTCACTAATGACATTACAATAAAAATTGGCTTTCAACAAAGTTTTTTTTGTTTGTTGATTCATTGTATCAGGGTATATACAGTTACTAGTACGTAAATGCGGTAGCACAGTGGTTAAGGTGCTGTGCTACAAATCAGAAGGTCGCTGGTTCGATCCCAGCTAGTTTCAGTGGATTTTTCATTGACATAAAATCCTTCCGATCGCACTATGGCCCTGGGGTCGACTCAGTCTCTAACAGAAATGAGTACCAGAAGCATTTCCTGGGGGTTAAGGCGGCCGGTGCATAGGGCTGTCAACCTTACTACCATCCTGTGCCGTTGTCATGAAATCTGGGAATCTTAATTTCCTGGAAACTTCTGGGCCACTCCAGGCCTGTAACGGGACTGCTTTACCTTTTATTACGTAAATGATTACATGTTTTGGTTTACATCAGTCATTTTCAGGTCGTCCCGTAATACTATATTTCTTAAATTACAAAGAAGCCATAAAAGTGGCGTGCTTTACAACAATTGGCCTATAATAAGAATTTAAAGTTAGATAATTTTATTACTATGTAAATTGATTGACATAGAGATGCAATAGTAACTAGGCGCGATTTGAAAATATATAATGTTAGGTGATGAAGAGAGGACGTTGTATTCCAGTTACTATACAAGCTCTGCTTTAATAGGCCAGTAAGAGTATTTTCGAAGGGAATTGTTGTTGTGATAATTATTAATAAACAATTGGAAATAATTCGAACAAGTTAAGCAGCATTGCAATTTTATAAAACAAAATACTTTAGAAATAACTTTAAACCCGTTTTAGAAGTTTAGAAATTTTCACCTCAAACAAAATACGTACATCATTTCCGATTCACACACATTGTCACTCAGTTCGTCCTTCACTCCGATCCAGTCGTCCCCGCTATATGACCCACTTTACTCCTGGCATGGCAAATAACGTAATAATAAAAACAAAACAAAGCGGTATATCCTAAGCTGCCGTGCAGCCTGTGAGGCTGAAGGACAGCAGATAAACACTTCATAAAACAAGCAATCAATACCACACCTTTCAGTTTGCACCAAACTGGCCAGTCTGCCTCAAGCATAACAGCCCCATTTCAAAGAAGTCCTACTCGAATCAGACGCCTGATTTTAAATAAACTTTACCATTTATACAAACCGAAATAGCGGCGAAAACGAAATACTTAACCTTTTCAATGAACAGCGTAGGAAGGCCAGCATTCCCTTGTTACCCATTTTGAGTCTCTTTTATAACCAAAGTAAACAGAAAGTTTTAATTTTTATATTCCATCGGCAGTGACATTGCGCTGCTTAAAACATCAAATACAGGACAGGAAATCAGAAGCTTGTGTTGGTTGGCATAACATGACTCTTGACTGGTGGCTCTATAATGCAGATTGCGTTGGATCAAATTTCCCATGCAGTCTTGCGTGAGAATGCCAAAGGATATTGCGGAGGGTAACCACGAATTCTCCTGTTTGCCTAAGTGTGGGTCAACCAATCTCAATGGCTCGTTGCAGGGACGGACTGTCCTTATAAACAAAATAGTTGATGAGAATTAAGCGTCATGTAACAAACTTGTTGCCAAATGGATAACAATAAAACTTTATGTGGCACAACCATTTCTGCCCAATGGATTACAATAAAGAGTCACATGGCACAGCTATTTCTGCCCAATGGATTACAGTAAAGAGTCACATGGCACAGCTATTTCTTCCCAATGGATTACAGTAAAGAATCATATGGCACAGCTATTTCTGCCCAATGGATTACAGTAAAGAATCACATGGCACAGCCATTTCTGCCCAGTTGATTACAATAAAGAATCACATGGCACAGCCATTTCTGCCCAATGCATTACAGTAAAGAGTCATATGGCACAGCTATTTCTGCCCAGTTGATTACAGTAAAGAATCACATGGCACAGCCATTTCTGCCCAATGCATTACAGTAAAGAGTCATATGGCACAACTATTTCTGCCCAATGTATTACAGTAAAGAGTCATATGGCACAGCTATTTCTGCCCAATGGATTACAGTAAAGAGTCACATGACACAGCTATTTCTTCCTAATGGATTACAGTAAAGAGTCATATGGCACAGCTATTTCTGCCCAATGGATTACAGTAAAGAGTCCCATGACACAGCTATTTCTTCCTAATGGATTACAGTAAAGAGTCATATGGCACAGCTATTTCTGCCCAGTTCATTACAGTAAAGAATCACATGGCACAGCCATTTCTGCCTAATGCATTACAGTAGTCATATGGCACAGCTATTTCTGCCCAGTTGATTACAGTAAAGAGTCACATGGCACAGCTATTTCTTCCCAATGGATTACAGTAAAGAGTCATATGGCACAGCTATTTCTGCCCAGTTGATTACAGTAAAGAGTCACATGGCACAGCTATTTCTTCCCAATGGATTACAGTAAAGAGTCACATGGCACAGCTATTTCTTCCCAATGGATTACAGTAAAGAGTCATATGGCACAGCTATTTCTGCCCAATGGATTAAAGTAAAGAGTCACATGACACAGCTATTTCTTCCTAATGGATTACAGTAAAGAATCACATGACACAGCCATTTCTGCCTAATGCATTACAGTAAAGAGACAAATGGCACAGCCCTTGTTGTCCATTGGATTCCAGTAAAGAATCATATGGCATATTGTGAAGTAAATTAAGTAAAATCTTTCCTGCGCAAGTCATAGTAGTTGTTTAGCACCCTCAGTCTTAACCTTGCTAACCGGCAAATACAAATGTGCAGATCAGAGCACCCTCATTCTTAACCTTGCTAAAAAGTATGTGTAAGTGATTATCTTCACTTGACTTTACCCAGGGTAAAGCTCTACGGTTACGTCTTGCACTGAAGGTTGCGTGGGTCACGCAGCCATTCAGAGTGTGACAAGAATTAAAATTTCTTGTCGCTGTCGGGCCTCGAACAGTAAGGAGCTGATGGCGGAATAACAATGAAGTAATCAGTGCTGCTATCTGGAGGAATATTTCTTCACAAAGTATTGTAGCTGATACGAAGAGGGCACTGAGTATTTATAATTCATCTTGATCCGAACATAAGCTTCAACATTCTGCTATGACGAAATAGAACCTCATATAGAAAAATGGTTTATGAAAAGCTTACGATATTATATTAACCGGCAAATACAAATGTGCAGATCTAATGCACTGGTCCTTTATTCACTAAATAAAATGTTTCATCTGTTTATATCAGCTATCATCAGATCAAAAAAGAATAAAAGAGGAGAGGCCTTTCCTAGGAGTGTTGCCTGTTTTTTTTTTTAATTCTGTTGTGACCTGATGCTTACCTGATGACGGCTGATGTAAACAGGCGAAACATGTAGTAGCGCTGAATATTGGACCAATATATTAGATCTGCGCAGATGTGTTCGCCGGTTAATATAGTTCTATAATTATGAGCAATACACAACAAGAATGAATTTTTTTTTTATTTGGCACGACAACCACCAGTGGGCCAGGGCCTCCTCTTTCACGAGGTTTCTAGATCACACACAACGACACACTACAGTCGGTAAGACTCCTCTGGACGAGTGATCAGCTCGTCGCAGAGACCTCTACCTGACAACACACATCACTCACAACAGAAAAACATTCATGGGCCCGGTGGGATTCGAAGCCAAAATCTTAGCAGGCTAGCGACCGCAGACCCACGCCTTAGACCGTGCGGCCACTGGGACTGGCGGAATGTGTCACATAAAATTATTAAAAGCCCTTCAAACAAGTTGCTAGTTGTCATAGAAAGCTGTTTTTTGCTTGTATATGGCTATGCATACTGGGATAAAACTATGCAAGGGCTCAAAATCTGGATGGCCATGACCTTAACACTGCTGATTGTATAGCTTAAATTTAGTCAGCTATAAGAATAAATTCCATTTTCATGACTCTCTGAGAGAAGTTAACTGAATTAAAGATAATTTTTAAGTGAATTTATAGAACTGTGGCCGGGTAGCTCAGTCGGTATAGCGACTAACTACGAGCTGGATGATTCGGGATGAAATTCCGGTGGGGACGAGATTTTCTATCCGTCCAGACTGGCCCTTAGGCCCACCAGGCATCCAGTAAAATGGGTACCGGATATTTCCCGGGGGTAAAGTGCGGCCGGGGCGTGCTGCTGACCACTCACCCCTTTCTAGTGCCACGGTCATGGAAGAGTAGAGCTATACCTCTACCCACCCTCTGGGCCACACCGGGCCTGTAACGGGATCACTTTACCTTTACCTTTACCTTTTTTACTTTTGTGCTTAATTAGGTAAACCGGTACTGTGTGATAATTGCCAGGTTCTTTTACAGCGCATTTGACATACTTAGGTGACTCGCATTATAGGGCACTTTATTTCTGACTCTACGAGAATTAACAGTGGTTTATAATTGGACATTTCGATCCCCTTCACGAAACTACGGGAAGAAATAACACACTGGGGCGACGTCACGCCCCATATGAGCGCAGACCGCACTTCAGTAAATTCTGCACTAAATCGATATGGGGGAGCAATCCCTAACTCCGAAAATTCTACCCCTGGAGGAAGAGCTTTTAATGCGTACTGTGTAGGATGTCACCATGGCTAATGAGCTGTCTTGACGTGGTCCTATTTTATAATGACAAAAATCATATTCTTCTAAAATAATAAAAGAAAATCACGTTCACTCTAGAAAATGTAGTTTTCTCTCGAATTACTCTTGATCGGACCCCGTATGCTAATATTCTTGGCCGCCGGTATAGGGTCGATCGAAATCACTAACCTTTTCCTGGACTTGAGTTCTAAATACTTCCTACATTAGATGATTGATTGTACATTTTTGTGTGCCTTTACTATCAGAAAAATTCTTTATGGGTTCTTTGATTACAGGTACCCGACCTTACCAAAGTAATGCTTTCCATTTTAACATATCATCCATCATTCATCCTAAAGAACTTACCTGCATTGCACATGGTTGTTCTCAGAAGCTTAGGGGTATGTAGTTGGTCTGGATTCAAGCGTTTTACAAGGAATCCAAAGATTCGTATAAGATACAAGATCAACACCACTTCTATTTATGTATCTGTATCATTCTACTGTCATTTAATAGTGCAATATGTAATATTACGAAAAGTTGCTGATAAGTCCTTAGCCCGACCAGAAAAGAAACACGCTACAGCGACAAAACTCAGATTTATTCAACATACTCCCCACGAAGCTCAATACACTTCTTAGCCCGTTGTTCTAACTTTTGCAAGACACTCAAAAAAAATCAGAAATTTGTCCGTCCAACCAGGTCTCCCCGGAAGCAATGACCTCAGCTTCGGACGAAAAATGGCGAACTTTCAATTGTTTTTTTTCAGTTCAGGGAACAGGTGGTAGTCCGACGGGGTCAGATCTGGAGAACAGGATGTGCGATCAAGACACTGGAAGCCCAGGTAGGCCAGTTTCTTCCGGGTTGCAAGTGTCCGGTGAGTCGGGGCATTGTCGTGCAAGACCAAGACACACTTGGTGAACTTCCCGCGTCGTTTTTCCTTCAAAATGTCCTTCATTTGCACCAGCAGAGATGAGTAATACTCCGCGTTGATAGTTTGACCCTTTGGAAGATAATGAATGAGGAAGATGTCGTCTTGATCCCAAAAAATCGAATCGAGGCGAGAATATTTCCAGCGGATTTTTGCACTAGGAATCTTTGGTGCGGGTTGAGCCGCTATGCCGCCACTCCCTTAATTGTTGCTTAGTCTCCGGGTTATAGTGATATAACCAGGTTTTGCCCATGATCAACAATCGCGGCAGGAAATCACTTTAACCCTTTAAACGCCGAATTAAATCCCACCTGCCATTTTCTGGCATTATTAGGAGCTCACCGTATTCTCCACGTTAACAGGATAAGGGTTAATCGCGCCCAAAAAAATCCAAAACTTGCTCAGACGACTAGCACCGTTGACGTTTTGGATCCGCTTTCAGGCATTTCGGGACCCACTTCGCGGAGAACTTCCGCATGTCCAATCTTCATGAATGATGGACCCAACCCGCTCACGTGAGATGTCCATTTGCTCAGCTATTGATTTAGCCGAAATCCGGCGGTCTTCCAAGATTAGCTCGTGAATTTGATCAATAATATCTGGGGTGGTCACTGTTTTGAGTCGTCCAGTACGGGGCGCATTACAGGTAAAAAATCACCATGTTTAAACTGGGTCACCCAGTTTTTGACGGTGTCATACGATGGTGCATTCTCCCCTAATGTTTCTATCAGAATGGGCTGAATTTCCGTCGGTGCCTTGCATGAAAAAAAAAAAAATTATGACAGACCGAGTCTCCATGTTGTTGAAATCGCGCACGTCGATTGACATGGTTCCTTTCAGCCTCTGTAACAAGAAAAGACTTGCAATTCGACACATGAACAGACACCTCTTTCCAACGACACTATCGATTCCGCCCTACGACATTGGGAAGTAAGTCGGGCTAAGGACGAATCATCACCGCGTCGTATCTTGTGGTAAACTTTTTTCATGGTTTTTGGATATCTTAAGATTTATCATCAGCTACGCCTGAGCTGGCGAACGTTTTTGGGGACACGCGTCCAAATTTTCCAGTCTTCCATAATTATTATTAATTATGGAATTATTATTATTATTATTAATGAGTACTGTAATTGTATTTTGTAATTAATTCATATTATAATTATTATATTTCTAACAATGACAATGAAGAAATTTTTAAAGTACGAGTAAACGTGGCTATATTACTTCCTGTTTGAATAGAAGACTGTAAAACGCTTTGTCCAACGTCACATGTCCGTCCAGCTACCGGCACTCCAATCATAAATACCCATTCAAAATTTCCTACAGCCCCCATTTGTGTAAATATGTTACACTCACAGTAATGTTTGGTCGGAACGGCAATTCGTATACATTCTTTACTCAGTCAGTTACGTGGTATATAAATATACACATATTCTTCACAGTATAGAGGCACGGTTCGGGCAAAAGGAATAGAAAAATTGGTAGAGCGGCGAATGCCGCGTGCCTTCGGGCATATGTGCCGAAGGTTCCTCAGCCCTGAGCGACATAACCTTTTGGTGGTTTTACTTACATTTTGTCGCTTATTACTTGTTATTAACTGACTTATAGTCAAGATTTAACCTTTTGGTGCCTAGCGACGACTATAGTGGTCGTACCGCACCGCTAACCTCTAAAAGTTGCATTTTATATATTTATTCAACAAATATAGGTACTCAATATTTTAAACATGGTATATACTGTCCGTCTTTTCCTCTTCAAAATGCAGTTTGTTTCATAATTCTAACGGATTTGGTTCCTGTTTTATTCACATTTTATATACAGAGTGTGGTAAAATTAAAAAAATTCCGGCGCCAAAAGGTTAACCTTCTTTAATGTGCTTCACAGTTTGACATCTCCAAGTTTATTCTTAGATTTGTGTGTTCCACAGCCACCAGATCGGTAGGTGTCAATGATATGTTTCTAATGGTAAGGCGGCATCAGCCTGACACTAACCACAAACCGCTACTGAGGTGGTGTGCCCGTCAGTTTTGGTGGATACGTATCGCGATATATAGGTCGAGCCGTCACTTGTAATTCAAGGGGATGTATTCAGCTGACTTTATCTGAAGGATGACTGTGCGCTGGCAGCCACCAAGAGCTGCTGTTCACTGCTGACCTGTATAGATGTTACTGTGATGTAAGATACTATTACAAAACTGCCAGAAGGGAGGCTAACAAGCAAGGAATACAGAATGTTCCCCAAACACTGTGCCAAACACGAGATTGTTATTATACGAGTCAGTTTGACATAAAACGATGTATCAACATAAGAGTATCAACTGCAAAGGATAGCTTCAATTTAAGGTTCTCATAATACTAGCCACAGTTCACAGTACAGTATAGTAACATTCCAAAGGATGCACAGAAAACTGTGCACGTAATAAATAGACTAAAATATTAATATGAGCAAGACAGGCAAGGTACTGATAATGTAATATTGAGGAGCGTTCGTTCAACCACTGTAGCAGTGGAAAAGAATTACTTATCACATATTCCGAGAGTGTGTGTGTGTTTGTAGCCTCAGGTATTCAGCTTGAAATGAGTATCAGCAACGCCAAGATTTTCGACAGAAAAATTTAGTATGTAAAATATGTGTTTTGATTTTCTCTACAACTTTTGTCTGCAACATTTCTCATTCTAAGAAGAACTGAGCGAAATATGATCAAAAATGTGTATTGGTCTTCACGTAAAGTACCTGTCATTTTTGCCTGACTTGAATGAAACTTAAATTTTCTAGACAGATTTTTTTCCCCAAAAATACTCAGATTTACAATTTCATGAATATCCTTCCAGTGCGAGCCGAGTTGTTCCACGCGGACAGATGGAAAGACGGACAGTTGAACAGACGGACAAACGGGCAGACGGACTGATGGACGGACATGACGAAGCCGATAATCGTTTTTTGCAATTTTGCGAACTTAACTACACATGAAGTCCAAATTTATGAGTTTGTGCACCCCAATGGATATTCTTTTAAACTTACTAAAAAATTTAATTTTAGCGACCTTCGCTGTTGCTAAGGGCACAAACTCGATGTCACAAACTAAGTGTTTACTCGAGAACTGCTCTCTTCTGGGTTACTAAGCAACGAAAAGTGGTAATTTCTTACAGACGTTTCGGGACAACCGTCTTCACATCTGAAGAAGGGGCCGATGTGTTGCCCCGAAACGTCGGTAAGAAATTGTCGCTACGCGCTGCGTAATAACCCAGAAGAGCAAATCCTCATCTACTTCGCTGAGGAAGACTGGATTAGCCGAAGCGTGTTTATTCATGGCGACCATGGGAACACTGTTCTAACCCCCATACGACTTTTATGAGGTGCAGTACAAGTTTCCAATTTACTTTTAAAACGTGCATTTTCCGGTCTTCCAGAACCCACTGCTTATTAACTGACTGTTACTACAAATCTCTGCGGCAGGATATGACGTCTAATAAGCAAATAATTTTGTGCTTTGGCTTATTTGAGGGCCTCAAGGTTGTGATTATGAAGATGGTTGTGTTCTAATATGTGACACCGCATGTTCACACTGACAGCTGCATGAAGGTTACAGCGATTTCCTCTGTAACTTTGGTACACTTCTACCAGCAACCACGGCGTCATGCTTCCTATGATATAAATCGTAAATGTTTCAGCTCTGTGAGATAAAAAGCACCAGGAACACTTTACAAGTTACTTCATTCTTATTGTTCCAATTTAAGTTTCACAGACAGATTTTGTTGTAATTTTCCAAGAATGTCCAAACCGCAGCCAATCAGGTTTTATCACGAGATTCACAACAACATTTTAAAATTATTTGTGTCATGAAACTTAGGAACGTTTACACTTACACAGCGATAAACAGTCCAATGTAACATATGTGGCCCTTCGCGAGAGAAATATTAGGACACCACTGCCCTTATGTGTGGAAATCATTTTAATATAACATCTCAGAAGATTTAGTTGTCCGCAGGTACGTACCTGCTAGTCACATTTTTAGCCCTTTGAAGCATACATGAATGTGTGCCATGATAATGGATGGGGAAGAAAAGCTGAATGATGGTTCCACGGTGAATCCACTAACATTCAAAGGGATATATAGAAAACTTTGACGCGCAACTCCCAAAGAACTCAGTGTGCATGAACAATTCCTTCACATATATCATCTTATAGTTTAACATCCGACGGTTCAGGAGCAAACTGAGCGGTAGTAAACCTCTGACGTAGAGTCTTACACACTGAAAGGCATTTGAATGAGGACGGCGCTCGTTCTGGCGTACGGGCAGGTGGCCGTAAATAAGATATGAAGAACCGAAAGAGGCTCTGATGAACAGAAAGCTTACCGAGCCCACCAACACCAAAAAAAAATAGACATCTTACAGAAAGATATTTTAAAATTATTGTAGCAGTGCTCTACTTTATGCAGGACTATTATAAAGCTACGCCAAAGAAAATGTGTACAACTACTCTTTTAAAGTAAACAATAAAATATCTCTGAGTTTTAGACTATATAACAAAAGTCTATGCTGGTGTTTACGATCTCACAGGATTTAATGTGTGGTTGACCGTGTATCGTAGTTCAATGTGGAATAAGAAACCAACTAGATGCCACTTAGTATTATATTTATTTCTCCCTTATACGTTGCTCTTTATAAGTTGCTCAACATGTTTCAGGCCACCTTGTGCCCATCTTCAAGAGCTGACGACTTAGTGGTATTTTTGCCGCGTGTGGTGTAGTGCTGTAACAATGTGCAGTGTTATTTCCATATATGTCTAGTATTTGCGGGACGATATGTTCGTCTGTTTTCATGTTTTGTTAGGTGGATTACTTTCACAAGAATAGTGTGAGTTTTGTAGGACTTGCACATAATATCATGTCTGTTTCTTCATTTGCATTCTAACACGCCTCATATGGGTCCACAACTTCAGATGATTAGTTAATATCTAAATATCAGTCAACTCAATCAGACTCTAACTTGAGATAATAAGAATTCCTTATTTAATAAACTAATAGTCTGTCGCATATTGCAGTCGAAGGTTCGTAACCAAAACACATCTTGCACATGTACTTTAGACAAAATCAGGTACTTCATTCTGCACCCTCAGGATTTTAAGTTCGACAATTGGTTAGTATACCGTCTATTTATTATTGTTATTTTTCTTTCAGTTCTTCTGATGAAAATATCACATGCAGTTCTCCCCTCTACATTCCGTGGTACATTCCACGCTAATCTTATTCCTATACTTGTAAAATTTAATAATACTACTTATAAGTATACATAAATTTGGTTCAAATATTCTTCTTATTATCCTACTGTTAAACTCGTATAAACAAATTTTAAAGACGTGTAAAAGAAATAAACTTATTGCACACATAATTGGTTCTAAAAATTAAGCATGTAAATTATGTTATTTTTTTACAGTGAAGGACAAATACATACATTATTAAAATTATGAAAAATTGTAATTTTGCTCTATGTCAGTAAAACAGCAGACCAAGAATAAATATGAGATATCTTCTCTGCCACAAAGTTATATTCACTTGCATGCATGTTTCAAGTTCTCATTTTAATCCGTTGCTTTAGGTTGTAATATAACAGTTTTTTAACTTAGGTTCCTGTAGCCATAGAGATATATTACGGCAGTAGAAACTTCCAGGCCTAGCATATGTGTGCAGGATATACCACTCCTTTGATGTGGTATGGTAGATATCATACATCCACTTTTCCTTTCCATCTAGAGTTAAACATTCATGCTTGCATTATCGAATTGACGAGAGCAAAGGCAATGTCGTTTTTTGGAGGAGAGCTATTTCAATAAACTTCTCGTAGTCCAAACCAGAAACGTATTAGATACGGCAGTGTTACACGTTTGAACTCCTTTGCACTAAGGTGACGCATGACAGAGTGCCACATGTTACGCTTCTCGAGAAATGATCAGGAAAAGTTTACTTGTAAAATCAGACAAGAAAATGAAAAATAAAGAAAGAAGTATGCTAAGCCTGTTGCATAATATTACGACACACGATTACATAATAGCGAGATACAGAGAAAAGCAAGAATATTAAGTACGAAGAGAATAAATTTGATGTCGTTTGAAATTGATTCTTACATACATGGAATGAGGTGAAGTGAAGTGCAGTATTGGGAAGAGGGGGGGGGG
>Ga0123355_10012369_pt1 | contig 13217 bp, 5 predicted proteins | sample TergutEmb28metaG_3_FD_89872 | JGI IMG/M metagenome (GOLD analysis project Ga0123355, IMG submission 89872) | Embiratermes neotenicus P1 segment gut microbial communities from Petit-Saut dam, French Guiana - Emb289 P1 | ecosystem: Host-associated > Arthropoda: Insects > Digestive system > Gut ... | reverse complement strand
TTTTTTTATATTTGGTTTTTTCCCATTCATTATTATTCTTTCCCAAGTTGAGCGTCTTTTTTAAAAAGGTTTTTTTTTTTTTTTTGCGTGTGAAGATATTACACAAAAATGACACAGACACCTGAGTGTTTGCGAAACTGCCCATTGACCCGCTGGAATCCGCAGACGTGGCATTTCAGTGGCATGTACTGGATACTCGCAAGTCCAGACAAACAGCGAAATGCGGCCATCTTCGAGACAAACGCGTCTTACATTATCAGTGCATATTATCAGAGTACATAGGTACAGCACATGCAGAATGCACACAAATAGATGAAGAACGCAGGCAGTTTTATAAACACGACTTCGACGAGGGGATTCTGAACGCCAGAAGAAATCTGCAGAGACCAATTACACCTGGAGGGTTTAAGAATAAGGATTTAAAGCCGTATCCTAATCCTGCGTAGATTATTGTGGTGATACGGTGATTAAGCGTGAGGGGATAAAGAAACCCGATATATACATATATCTGCAGGACAGCCTGTCTTCGAACGTTACGTAATCACATTCAGATGGAATTAACGAATTGTGTTCCAGGTTATATTCCATGTGTGTATTGCTAGGTGATGTGAGCTGTGACATCACAGTGACTGGCTGCGGGATGGACCAAGATGTTCTTGCCTGCATTCAGATGGGCCCCGAGGCCCTTCCCTTCGGTAACTGATGATCCCTGTCCAGTACTGACGTTAAGAATGCTCTGTCCATACGTCTTCATGGCGTGCTGTCCACATCCGGTGACAGCGTGGCCCTTCTCCTAACGTTTGTGAAGGTAAAGGTGTCCCATTACACGCCTGTACAGGCCCTCAGGGCTGCAGGAGGTTGAGGCTCCCAGCCAGCCCTACGTACCGGTCTCCGTTCCCCCCAGGAGATATTCCTGGTACTCATTTGTTAGAGGCTGAGTGAGCCATAATGCGCCCGGAAGGATAAAGTCAATGAAGAATCCTAGTGACTCTTAACAGGAATCGAACCCTGGGCTTGTAGCACAGTGCCTTAACCAACTGCGACACCGCCTACCCGTTTGACGTTATTTCGCCGCAGGTGTGTATGAACGGATTGTTGACTGTGTATAAAGTGTCGAGAAATAAAAGGTACAGTAAAGTTCACCCTAGAACAGACCACAGAGGTCCAGAGGGCGATTAGAGGTGTAGCTCTACTCTTTCTTTAACCTCGGCGCTAGATGGTGTGGGTGGGCAACACTACGCCCCGGCCGCTTTATCCCCGGAAATTACCCGGTGGGCGCCAGGGTCAGTCTGGACGGGTGAAGAAAATCTCGTCCCCACCGGGATTCGATCCCCGGACCATCCAGCCCGTAGCCAGTTGCTATACCAACTACGCTGTCCCGGCCCACAAATGTATTGAAAAAGAACCGCCAATACGAAGATCCTCCATTTAGTACGACTGTGAGCTTTAGCATTCTACCAACTGATCAAATTGAACTAGCGTTTAAGTTGTGTATTTCCAGTCGCGCGGGGGGGTATTGGTGCTCTTATTACCAGCCAGCTTTCCTGGCCATGGGCTTTCGCGACTTAGTTTCTCACCACTTCGGCATTAATTGTCGTCCATCCATCTCATTTCGGCATTCACTGTCGCTCTTCCGTCTCATTTCGTTCTGCATCACCTCTGCAGCCGGAGCAGCGCAGCGTTCACTGTATCCAGAACACTTCTTCACGGTGGTAACTGTGAGGGTTAGTCTTCAGGGATGTGGAATCATGTAGTCAGGTAGGAATTTGTGCCTTGAAGATGGAGAGAGCAGGGCATCTGAAGTCCCGGTAAATGTATACTGTTCTTCACGGAATCACACCTCAGACTATAGCAGTAATCTCTCTGAGACCGGTCAGTTTAGCTCGCAGTCAAGTGTTCTGCAGCCCGTGTTCTGGAAACCCAGTCCGGTAAGCAACGCTGTTGCAGCGAGCGTTTCGTCTTCTGTGCGGTATTGATTTACCCGCTGACTCTCAAATTTCCCTTCTCTGTCTTCGCCAGGTACAGGCGCTTCGAACACCTGTATTTCACCTTCCTACATGTGAGTGTCACAGTGACACACTGTAATGCAGGGACCAACCAGGGCCGAGTCTGTAACACAGTCCTTATACGCCTGTCAACATATGTAGCAGATCGAAGACCTCCGTCCCTCGGGATATGACGCCGTGTGCATTGGTAGAAACGTGTAGAAGTTTCGGAGGAACTTGATGCCTCCATCTTCAGCGTATAGCCGCTACTTGGACCACCTTGGGGGGGAGGCAGCAAGCTCCCAAACGCCGGTACCGATCTACTGGTCTGCGTGGCCGCGTATCCCAGAATACAGAAGTATTCATCACCGATATGAGAAGTACCAATCTCGCGTGTACATACAACATTTGAGAAACATTTAAAATTTGTCTGGGGAAAACGGTAACAAATGAAAATGAAGTTCGTGATGAAATTACAAGAAAAATAATTGCTGTAAATGCATGTGATGCGTATTATTATTATTATTACTATTAATTTAGAGCCATTTAGCTGGTTTTCAAAGCAGTTAATCCGTTATTCCGCTAAACACTTTCGAACTCTGCGGAATGTGTTGAGAATTTCTGCTTTGTGTGTAATTATTATTATTATTATTATTATCATCATCATCATCATCATGTTTGAAGAGTTTATTATCCCGCCATAACTCAGTCCGTATAATGACTGGACGGGCCGGTCGACTGAGGAATCGTGGTTCGATTCCCTACAGTGGCAAGAGATTTTTTCTCTCCAAAAACCAAGTGCCGAGGTTAGGAATGTGTGGATTTATGCTGTACTTTCCCCCATACCTTTGTGGCATGGACAGGGAGAACGTTAACTTTGTACCTTTTCCCCTGTCTTAAAACACTGTAGTTTTTCAGGGAGGTGCGTAAGTTGCCCAGTTCTCATGAACAGATTTGAAAGGTTGACGTTACCGTGTATGATTTTACGTAACGAAGAACTTAGTGTTTTGTGCAGGTCACCTGGTGCTGTTAGGGCAGTGGACGGGATGCCTGTTGGCCACGACAGGGATACATAGAACGCGTATGGAATTCATGTTCGCCGTCTTGGAAAACATGCACTTTCAAGACCAAGAAGGAGATGGCAGAATAACGTATACATGTACGTTAAGGGGTAGGTTTTGCGGATGGGCGGTGGGTAGAAAGGACTTCGTCATTTTATCGGCGGTGTTGAATGTCCGTGTTCTGCCACCAGCAGGCTGTATTTGATTTTTAGTTCGTTTAGCGTATTTTCCTCAACTGCAGTGGTTATATATCATCGAATGGGAAGATAATTATAAATTATTGGTTTGTGCGTGCGCGTGCAAGTGCATGTGCGCGCGCGCAAGGGAGGTGTCTTTGGTGTACAGCATTTAAGTACGGAGGAAGATAATGAGAAATTGCAAGGACCGAGGAATGAGCTTGGGAACCGCCGAGTATGATGGAGGAGTGTGATTTTGGTGTTTCTGTAAGGTTTAGTCAGAATTTGTGTTTGTCACGTTGTATGAGTGGTATTCGTAGTGACGAAATGGTTCATTTCGGAGTGGGCGTACAGACTGTCAGCGGGTGTAGCTGTGACTCGTGTTACGGCCATACGCTTGTTGTAAGTGTACGTGCCGTGTGTGTTGTACAGTTTTACGACAAGCTAAAGAACCTGGAGTTGCACACAAGGCCTGGTCGATAAGGAACTGTCGGAGAGCACTCCCGCTTTCTTCTCTCAAGAACACTCACTCACTCACTCTATTTTACGGGTAGATCTTTCAGTGGGAAAAATCACGGAGGAGATGTAGTTCGTCACAAGGTGTTTCGAGAGTTCAGGTTCTGACAACAATGCTGATTAAGCTGCCGGCTTATGGGATACGTCATGTGGATTGGTATACACCCAACCCTTGTTTTACGACCTAGTTGCGTTCCTGAAAAAGTCTTGAGTCGAAAAGTTGTAAATCAAAAATATTTCCTTCAGGAATAAGGGGTTAGTGTAATAGAACGCAGTCAGCCAAAGGGCCTTATATTAAACATGAGCGAATGAAAATTGAGAAGTGTTAGTTGACTGGGGGGCGTTAAATAAAGAAGGCGTAAATAAAGGCTGAGTGTATAGGCCTTCGGAAGAGCTTGCTGCCTCTGTCTTGCAGAGTAACCTAAGAAGAGGCCTAATCTTGGAAAGCTGAAGAAGAATAATTGGAGGAAGTGGAGGGAGTAAGGATCGGGGAGGTCATGGCAGCATCGCCCCGTAGCGGAAGGAGAGTAGAGTAGGGAGTAAGGTTGTGTCAGAGGCAACCTTGCAGCCGGTTTACGTTAGCAGCTGTAGACCGACAGTGTGGCTAAATATACCGCAAATTATAATGTCAAATACAGTGAGAGGTGATCTCAGTTCCTGTAATGTAGCAGCTTCCCTTTCCATTTTCTTGGCCTCTCTCAGACATCGAACCGTGTATATACGGAGACGCAGCGCGTGAAATGCTTAAAGGGACTGTGATGAGCGTAACTTTCATGGTCACACACACGGGAACTAAAATACGGACAGACTGACGGACCAGCATCGTGAATTGACTTTGAATATGGGCGCGGTGCTTGAAAGTCTTGTACTTTATAGGGACTCGTAGATCGGATTATTCCTATACTCCAGGCTGGAGTTTACGCGTCTTTCCAGTCACACGCTGTGCACATGATCCGTCATGCTATCTGTCGTAAGGTATTAGTGATAAAACAGATCTGTTTTTCAGATGCTAACAGACACAGCTCAGAGGTTTACGGATGTCCATCAGTTGACTTCTGACAGATCAGAAACATCTGCGGCCCAAAATATACGAATTCTGCTGCGAAGATAACATCGTACCGTTTCCTTCCATTCAGCACCTCACCGTGAACCGTTTGTAAACAGCATGTCTATCGAACATACTGTGTGAATGGCTGCCAGGTCAGTAACACGCGTAACTGAAAAATCTGGCAGCCTAAGGCGAAATAGTTTATTTCTTATGTTTGTGCTTTCGTTTTACGGTATTTTATTTGGAAAAACAGAAGGGATGAAACCACTTGAGAGAAACGGGGGTGGGTGGCAGGATTTTACTAAAACTGACCCTTAAATAACTAGTGTGTGTGTGTGTGCGTGCATGGGTGAGTGAATGAGTGAGAGAGAGAGAGTGTATGTGAGTGTTACACTGGCTTGAGGTGGCTCACGATGGGGCCCTCTAGCAGGATTTTGTGAGTACTCTGATGAATCTCTGGGCTCCGTAAAAAGTGGGGGGGATTTAAGCTCAGAAAGGTTACTTTAACACAACTTACGTTCCCATGCAAACACTCTGCCCGGCCTCCTTTACAGTGGGTACTACCGGCTCTCTTTTCCGGGCGTAATGCGGCCGGGACTTGGAGTTGACCACCCACCCCCGTCTCGCGCCGAGGTTAAAGACAGAGTAGAGCTATACCTATGCTTCCCCTCTGGGCCTTCGTGCCATGTTCTAGGGTGAACTTTACCTTATATTCCTTTTTTGTCGTTGTGTAAGCAGTTGCTGACTGTCGCAGGAACGTGCTGTCCACATTCTCAGGCAGTGTAATCCTCCGAAACGCCGGTAAGCATTTAAACGTCGAGGCGGTGTAACACCCTAGAAGACTTACCAATCCACACAAAAACACAACATTCTAACCTTTGCTCCTACAGATTTATTCCAGCCCGCTACACGGTTCGGTCAGTCACTTTGACCCTATCATCAGGTAGAGTCAAACTTTAAGTTCTTGAATTTATTGTTGAGAAAAGCTTGGTTAGCCAAAACGAATTTGGGCAACATGATCCCCTTGTGTAAACCAATCATCAACAGTGACAATCCATACCAAAACACAACACTTTAACCTATTCGGAAAGAACATGGTATACGTGTTACATTTCTTAGACACTGTTTTCATAATTATCCAGTAGACTGAAAGACAAAACATTACATTCTTCAGAAACAACACAGGGTGTGCACGATGTATCTTCTTCCAGTCTAGAATCTCATTTCTTCCTATTCCTTCACCTCACTGCCAAGCGGTTTAACTGAATACTCGTGTAAGGAAAGTTCGAACATTCATTTTGGAAACTGGCCGAGCAGACTTGAGGTATGTCGTAGTTTTCCTTGGCTAACGTAAGCGAATGCTAGGAAAATAACTTGTAATGTACCATCGCCGCTTCCTCCCCAGTCCTGCCAAGTTAATCGAACGCAATCGTCCGCGACGTGAAATAGTTACTGCACTTGATACAGCGTAGTGATATAACCTGCGAACCGTCTATCGCACTGCCAGAAGGCTGGCGACTTTCCTCTTCTTCTTCCTGTGGTTTAAGAGGTTGCTGTGAGTAAACACATCGATTTTTGTTGCCAAACACTGTCGTGCACCAGACTGCGTGATGTAACTGTCGTGTAATTCAGAAAGCATGTCTTTCGGTCCTAAGGCCGAGGAACTGCAGTTAACAGTCCGATAAGAGGTTAAGATTCAGACTTCTTAACTTGGGTCATGCCTTTGATAGTACGTACCGATCTGTAGTTCGCGTAATTCGGTTCGTTTCTTTTGACTGCCATTTGTTCTTACGTAATTCCAACAACAGGTTTTGGAGTTGATGTTTACTGGACCGTGCATCATTGTGATAATTGAAGAATAAAAAACCAACTAGATGCCACTTATTATTTTATTGTACTTCTTATAGGCTCAACATGTTTCGGGCAGTACTATGCCCATCATCAGGAGCTCGCGACTATGATGTTGATTACAAGATTGGTCGTTTCGTTCTTGGCTTGCTGTAGGTTGGAGGTTAGGTGCGGTTAGGCTGGAGTAGTGTTCGGGCTGCAGGCTAAAGCACGAGTCGTGCTTTAGCCTGCAGCCCGGACACTACTCCAGCCTAACCGCACCTAACCTCCAACCTACAGCAAACCAAGAACGAAACGACCAATCTTGTAATCAACATCGTATTCGCGAGCTCCTGATGATGGGCATAGTAGGCCCCGAAACATGTTGAGCCTATAAGAAGTACAATAAAATAATAAGTGGCATCTAGTTAGTTTTTTATTCTTCAGGTTTTGGAGCGTTTACAGTGTTCTTGTTCCCTCATGAATGCATCTTCGTCTGTCGTCAGGGACTAAGACCCGTGTCCTGTTTCAATTCAGTATTGATTCTGAAACCGTGAATCCTCTAGACATTCCGTAGTGAATCTTTGACGCACCATCGAAACAGTGCAAGGATGGTACCTGCGCAGGAAAATACAGAATATCGCGATTATCTTTCTTATACCTGGAGCGGGATTTTAACCCGCGATCTCTTTGTGCTGGCAGTTCAAGTCTGGCATACGCGACGTGTCTCTCAGGTGAATGTGAGGTATAGAACAGTTAATCGGCCTTCCTCAGCCTGAATCGAGATCTTCAGGTGAGCCATCCCCGTTGTGTTCGGTGTAATATGAGCAAGGGATAAGCTTAAATAAGTCAAAACACAACCAGTATCTTAGGTATTATTTATTTAGGGTGACGACATGTTTCGGCCCCTGTTTTGGGCCATCATCAGGTCACAAGTATGAATTGTTGAAGCTATACAATGCAAGTTACAACTTAAATAATAAAAAATAACAAATGAACAAATAATACCTAAGACTTATTTAAGCTTATTCCCTGAATCGAGATACTTTTGCGCGGTATATCCGCGTCTGTTTGTTCTCACAGACAAACGTATGTGTTCCGGTACTGGTTTCAACATCATCTGGTTATGTGACGTGAAAGTGTCGTCTTTCGATGAGAAAACTACAGTATTGCTCAGTGGGTCTCACCCTTCAGAAGGAGAGCTGATGAGACGTCCTTGAACACAGAGACGGTTACCATTCGATCCGAATTTAAACTGGCCGTTTGTAACTGAGTTTATTTAAAACCTTAGAATCTCTTAAGATTTAGGTTCATATTCAGCAGGTGCCGAGTTGAAGTACGTATTAGTTGGGGAAAGTCACCCTTCCATTTCTTAGCTCTGCTGTCAGTGTTGCTGTGGTGAGGTCAGGGAAATACAAGCGGATCTGAGTTTCTGGCAGCATTCATTGCTAAGATTGTCTTCCTTTGGAATGTGTCCTGAAGATGGAGGCAGAATGTAGTTCCGAAACATTGGCACCTCTTTCTCCCATGATCACGTCATTACATCCCAGAAGAAGAGCGCTGTTTTAATTATTATTTCCCCCCCCACCCTCCCTCCCCCCCCCACCCCCGAAGGTTCAAGTTTTCGGGATGTTACGCTGTGTCGGCTTGTCCATAGTTGAACAATCTAAGGAGTTTTTCAGTAGGACTGCCTGACGCTGAAGGTGAAGGAACTACTATCCTTCGGTATGTCGGTAAACATTTACTGGTCGAGACAGAAGTAATACCTCAGAAGGCTTGAATCTTCTGCAGAACCGCTGTGAGGGCCTAAGGTTTCGGAAGATTACTTTTACTGTTCAATAAACATCGTACACGAAGGCCGGTTTCTGCAATGAGGTGTAATTAAAATCTATTCTTTTTGGGAGTTATGAGGGGTTTTTGCAGCGATTTGGCTCATAGTTCCCTTCTTCTAGCATATGGGGCAGCGTCATTTGACAGAAGAAGGGAATCCCCATATATTTACTTATTGGAAACTTATTCAGTTTACCGAATAGGCCTGTGCCATAAAGTAAAGTTCCCTCTAGAACAGACCACGAAGGCCCGAAGGGGGAGTAGAGTTATAGCTCTACTCTTTCCTTAACCTCGGCGCTAGATGGGGATGGGTGGTTAACGCCACGCCCCGGCCACTTTACCCCCGGGAAAGACCCAGTACCCATTTTATAGGAGGCTGGGTGGGCCCCAGGCTCGGTCTGGACGGGCGAGAAAAATTTCGCTTCCACCGGGATTCGATCTCCGTACCGTCCAGCCCGTGGCGAGTCCCTATACCGACTGAGCTATCCCGGCCCACCGTACGCTGTTACATATTCAGATAAAAGGAAACGTTTTCCTGCTGCTTAAGTACAGCGGAGATATATTTATACTATTGTATTTGTTTCTGCGATACATAAGCTTTAAAGTCAATCAGGTAACGAAGACTTCAAGGAGCTGCCGGCTCCTCCTTTCGAAGCCTGTAGTCTCTGAACGCTTCCTTGTGCAGAGCCCTACTGTCGATGGCCGTGTCCATGAGCCACCGGTCAGTATCCTAAGGGCGACCTAACCGCATCGAACCCCTCTCACTAAGGGTCCGCAAAGGCAGACCTGTTTGTTTTGTATAGAATTCCTGTGTACCTGTCACACTGTATGCTGTGCCGAGTAGAGAGAATTTCATGGTATGCGTTTGCAGTATTTTAGTGAGTCGGGCTAAGTTCCCCTGTGATGGAACGTTTCCAGTAATGTGTCCGCAGCTGAAGTCCACACCACATCCTCAAACGTAGTTTCATTTTAGGGTCAGTTTTTGTTGCGTCCTCCCATCTACACTTACGTTCGTCCCTTCTGATTTCCTGTCTGACATTTTGTATACCTGTACGTCTGCCGTGTCTACAGTGCGGGTTTGTGTTCCGCCTGTCTCTCTTGATGTAAGCACCGCGAAGATCACCACATACTGTCGGTAACGTAGTCAGTGCAGTGCCGCGAATTCGTGGTTTGTTTCCCGACAGGGGAAGAAAATTCTCTCCTCTGCAATGCGTCGGCATCGGCCCTGGGGACCATTTAGAAATCTATTTAAAAGATACCAAGGGCTCTTTCTTTCCGCGGGGGTAAAGCGCCGGGGCGTGAAGCTGACAGTTCCATTTAGTGCCGAGTTTAAGAATGGGTTGACTTGTACCTATTCTCCCCGGCATACGTTTATGACGGGCACAAAAGAATACTTTATTTGCAGTTGACAGTGTATGAAGCTTGTCGCCTTCCCATGTTACTTCCTGTAGGGCAGGGCTGGCGAACCTTTTTGAGGGCGCGTGCCCAAATTGTCCATAAATTTCTAAGAAATTTTTTCGCTTGCTCATAAGAATTTTGAAGAGCAAAATAAGGTCTTGCAGCTTTCCATTATTATTAGTATTAATATTATTATTGCACTATTCTTATATTGTATAATTAATACATAATATAATTGTAATATTTCTAATAAAGACTTCCTCGAGGAATGTGATAAGGAGGAACATGTGGAAGTCAGTGGGGCTGCTGCTATTGCTGCTGCTGCTGCTGCTGCTGCTGCTACTTCATGTTTGAGAAGAATAACCCAGTAAATAAATTAAATGATATCGAATATTTTGTAAAACTTATTGCGTACTGAGAGTGAATAAAATATTTGATAGCATCCTGAATGCTTCTGAATGGGTTTGAAATGAGCCACTTGTAGAAATTACACGCTAATTATGGCCACTGCAGTAGGACTCCGTAGCAACATACAGCAGTAACGACTGTGAGACAGTAAGAAGGGAACAGTAGCAGGTTTGTGCGAAATTTAAAGAATTACTAATGGTTTGTCATATTTGTTTTATTTTATAGGTGTATTTGTCTATATTCATTTTGTTGTGCTATTAAAGAATACAAAATGGAGAGATTAAACTCAATGTTAGTATTGCAGGAAGGTAGTTTCCATAACTAATAATGCATCTCTGTTGATTTAAAATAGATAATTTGACGTTCAGGTGGCCGTGCGTCGTGATAAATTCTTATAATAAAACCAACTGGTTGCACTAATTTCTCAAATTTATTTTTGGAATAAAACTCTACATGTTTCGGACAGTTCCTCTGTCCATCATCAGGAGGTTTTCACTGTACGCACAACAATGGTACATGTCATACAGATTTGCTGACAGTTGGCGAGCAGGATCAGGACGGAACTGCAGTAAGATGAACCCCTAGTTTAGAAAATTCTAAGTATAGAAAATTGCGTCTTAGAACCAAGAAAATGCGGTAGTTCATTTAGTAACAGTAAGTATTTGGCATTTACCTCGAAATTTTCACTTCGTTGTGGAGTACAATTTGCGGGTGTTTGTCAGGAGGCATTAACCGTCCACACACAAAACAATAGAAACACAGTGTGAGCAGAAAAGATCCAGTGCTAACCATTCAGTTGTTGGTACAGAGCACAGCAACTGTCGTTGTGTGAAGGGGATGCTCATCTGGTTCTCATTTGGACACTTTGGTCAGCTGTTTATTGCGGGGATTGTGAAATGTTGTGTCCAATGTCACACATTCTCCCACTCACCGCCATGCCGACGCCCTAATGAGAAATATCCAGTCAGCACTTCCCACCGCTCGGTTTGTGTGTGTGTCAGTTGCAGGGTTATTTGGTAGCTACGGTAATTCATGCATTACAGTCTGTAGGCAGTCAGACATGTGTATGTATATACACAATACAGAGACGCTGGTTGGTCAAAAGAAATAATAATAATAATAATAATAATAATAAAGGGACAACGGGGAATGCCGCGTGCCATGGAAATCTTTCGCGTGCCATTTTGGGCGCGCGCGCCATAGGTTTAAGCCCTGCTCTAGGGTCTGAAGTATTCTCACCACCCAGTTCTCTGCTTGGGTCGACCTTCATTTGACCCCCACCGAATTCTTCTAGCTGCGGGCCGTGCTATGGCTCAGGCGTCAGTTGCAGGCCTCTCACCGTGGAGGTCTGGGTTCGATCGCAGGCCAGTCCGTGTGAGGTGTAGTGGACAGAGTGGCACTATGACAGGTTTTCCGCCGAGTGCTTTGGGCTTTCGCTGTCATTGTTATTCCACCAATGGCTTATTTTTATCTTCAGGAGGACACACGGCCGAAGCCTGGGAACAGTCCTGAAAGCAGTGCTGTTGCGGAAATCGGGGAGCATAGGGTAGAGAAAGTACCATTCTTTCTTCAATTTACGAGTCGGCACCACATACACACTACATTGTAAAAAAGGTAAATCAGTCCCATTACAGGCCCGAGGTGCCCAGAGGTTTACAGGAAGTTAAGGTTCCCAGATGACGTGACAATGGCCCAGGGTGGTGGTAAGGTTGTCAGCCTTACGCACCGGCCGCTTTTTACCCCTAGGAAATCCTCCTGGTATTCATTTCTGTTGGGGACTGCGGTGGCACAGTGGTTAAGGTGCTGTGCTACAAATCGGTAGGTCGCTGGTTCGATTCCAGATGGTGTCATTGGAATTTTTCATTGACATAATCCTTCCGATCGCACTATGGCCCTGGGGTCGACTCAGCCTCTAACAGATATGAGTACCAGGAGGATTTCCTGGGGGTAAAGGCGACCGGTGCGTAAGGCTGACAACCTTACCACCATTGTGTGCCGTTGTCATGTAATCTGGGAAAATTAACTTCCTGGAACCCTCTGGGCCACTGCAGGCCTGTAACGGGACTGATTTACCGTACCCACATCTGTTAGAGGCTGAGTCGACCCCAGGACCATAGTGCGATCGGAAGGATTATGTCAACGAAAAATTCCAATGACACCATCTGGAATCGAACCGGCGACCTTCCGATTTTTAGCACAGCACCTTAACCGCTGTGCTACCGCGGTCCCACACAATCATTACATTGTACACCATATGATTTCAGCAGTCGGTAGAGCGCCATTGAACAGAGTCCTGTCTAAAACGTTTCTTCTTAACACAGTACGATCCCATTCCAATGTAGTTATGATGCAAGGAGGACAGATGTTCTATTAGATTTGCAAGTGTGTCATGTCGAAGCTGGAGGAGAGATAATGGGGTGAACCTGGCGCTGTGTTGCGACTTAGACACAGACATTATTTCCTCAACGCAACGACGGACAGACAACAAGAACATAAGCAACAGAGTGAATGGTTCTTTTCATTTCTGCCGTGCAGCACAATGACGTTGCAACCCATTGGACGGTTTCACTGGAATATTCACAGTGCGAACTGCTCTAGTTAGTTGTTACGTTCTGTTATCACCTGCCATCGCTGTTAAGTTGTATTCGAGTGGTCCCAGTTGCCAATATCGGCTCAAGGCGACATCTTTTGCACGGGAGATAGAGAGCTTTCTCGATTCTCTAGGCAAATACCGTATTAATGTTTGGAGCGTAGCCACGAACCCCTCCTTCCAGACCCTTTCAAATTAATCGTTCACAGAGCATCATACCATTCGATGCTGTATGACCTAAGCAGTTCAATAAGTATTGGTAAATAAATCAAGAACAGTGGCGTAGATGACCGCGCCCCCCCCCACCCCCCCGCCCCCCGCCCCCTCCACCCGCCCCCCCTCCGCCTTTGTCTCCGTTTCTCACGAGATCATCTAGTC
>Ga0123355_10012368_pt1 | contig 13218 bp, 6 predicted proteins | sample TergutEmb28metaG_3_FD_89872 | JGI IMG/M metagenome (GOLD analysis project Ga0123355, IMG submission 89872) | Embiratermes neotenicus P1 segment gut microbial communities from Petit-Saut dam, French Guiana - Emb289 P1 | ecosystem: Host-associated > Arthropoda: Insects > Digestive system > Gut ... | reverse complement strand
TTTGCAGCTAGTCAAGAAATTCCCCGCACTTTATGGAACCCGAAAGTTCATCACCGTATTCACAAGTGCCCACCATCTGTCCCTATCCTGAGCCAACTCCATCCAGTCTCCACCCCCTCCCACCGCGAGAAACTTAATGTCATATTATTATTTGTAAATGTGTCATACGTCAGTTACTGTATGACAGCAGAAATTCACAAGACAGCAGGGGATAAACAGCTATCTTTTCTTCTCGGATAAGACCGTGCGTCAATAAGTATGTGTTTCTGGGCTTTTCGAGACCACTAGTTTGTGTCCAAAGTTCAGGATCCGGGTGCCTAATAATGCAGCCTCATGTCTCAAAAGAACGGAAACCTCGTATATACCGCTGTGAAAGCCTACGAACTTGCAGCAACCGGGCATGTATTTGTACAGTGAATGGTACTGTAATTGGGAGTGAAACAGGAGACATTCACAGAATGCAAATGCGACTATCAGAGATATGCTTCGTGAAGGTACTGTGATGTTAGTAACACAGAACAAGTAATGTTATCTTTTGTCGACATCACGGTTTTGATCACAAACCGAACAGATGTAAAGCTTCAACTGACAAATTTATTTTTGTATGTTTTCTTATTGTATTTTATGCACTACATGTGAACTAAAGCCACGCTCCACCTACTGGACATGTAAAATAATAACGTTATTTACCCAATAATACTAAACCTATATTCATTTATAGAATTTCATAATTTCTTATCTCTTTCGGCAAAGATTATTAACAGCATTGTAAGTTAAGAATAAAAAATTACGAAGCAGCTGTTTCTTCTTGCAGGTTCTCTGTGGTGAAGTAAAGAGGGGTGTCCAATCCTGTAGCATGAGCTGTCGTGTGGTAACTTTGTAGGATTTAAATCTATAATTTGCGTTTTTTAATTCTGTGAATTTTCAGCTATGTGTACAGTGGTAGGCCTATTTACAAGGAAATCAAACATATTGCTAACAAAAAAGGGTAATTCTGTCTGAATTTTTGTATCTCTTCCTTCACAAGCAAGATTGTTTTCGCCACGAAATAACCGTGATTTGTGTATTTGTCCCAGCCTAATGATGAACCGAATAAATAAGTTTTCCAACAGACTTTACCGTAACGTATGTATGTACTGTACACAGCGGCTGCACAGAACAAATCAGGTGGATGGGGATGTGTTTTGCTGCGAAACGGAGAATAAAACCCACATAACCTTGGTTATAAGATGAGTGAAAAAGAATAAAACAATATCCAAAAAATTTTGTCACTTTCTTTATGTCTCTAAACATAAATACATAATTACTAATTAAGTTGTATAGTACATATGATTTATGTCATAGTCCACAGTATTGCTTCAAGATGTTATACCGTTTATCAACATTTACGATGATTAAAATCGAGGACTTCGCCACGGTTGAGACACGACGCTGTCACGAGGAAGATATGATATGAATATAGTTCTGGCCGCCGTACCTGCGGTGAGGATACGCCACTGCTAAAGCTCAGACATAGGCTGGGAGATAATAATAAAGTTGGGGAGCTCAAAATATTAACCTGGGATCCTATGCATACGGTATTTACCGTCGAGATTCTACAAAAGGCGAGAACGTGATGGACTCTGTAAGTGGTTACTGTTCTTCGAGTAGAAATGTTTCGCTTGTGTTTATTTAGTCATTCGGTTAGTTAGTTAGCTAGATATTATTTCATCCTGTAGTATGTTTTTATTATTGTGGTACAAATACGCTACCAGCTTTTTCTTTCATTTATTGGACTTCAATAAATCCTTTGTGCAAAATAAATTAAAACGCGAACGATATTACAACATGCACACTTGTGCTAAATAGCATCTCGGTACGAAGTACGTAAAGGAGTAAGTCCATTTTCATTTATTTTCCATTTCTAAGGCTTTTACTTTGATGCATATATCCTCTTTTCTCTTAAGTATATAGCCGTCAGAACTTAATTTAAATGATTTTTTTTTTTGTGCAAAATAAGTCCTCGTGTGTGAATAATAGGTTCTGTGCAGCTAGTTCACTCTTTTCTCGCTTGAAGCTCTACTTCCTCTTTCCCGAACCACACTTTCCAACGACTAATGCTCCTCCTCTAATAAACGCATTGATTTATGCTTTTCTGTGCTCGGGTTTCTGGCGTTCCAAAGTTTCGCCTTCACCTTATTTTCCGTTATCCTTAAAAGCCATTGTTTTATAGAACAATATCCTACATTACACATAAATCCAGGAAGGTGAAAGAATGGAGCGTCTAATGTAGGTAAGCGCTGTAATTTATATGATAGTTTATGACCGATCCTACATTTCCAGTTTGTATGCATTTTTATATGCTTACTCCCAGTTTTAATCTGTGTGAAGCCACTTGTAAAGTTGACTGCTCTACCACGGTTAAGCCTCTTCCCCTCTGAGAGGAGCACTTACTAAAATCATTCCCTCTGTCCGTCCGTCTGTCTGTACGCTTACGTAAGCTCCAGAACCACTGAACGGGACTGTAAAAATCTTACACTTAGCTATCGTAATAAAAATCATCTTACCTTAAATTATTGTTACCCATTCGTATCAATAATATTTACACTTTACACAATGACGTCTGTGTACTATTATTCTTATCTCCAGAGTGTACGTGCCAGCTCATCTTCTAACAACCGCAAATCCAAGGTAATTCGTAAACCTATCCATTTTTCAACGCGAAAAAAAGGAAATGGTTCCCTTTAGAATGCAATGTTATTTTCTGTTAAAACAAACACTGAATCTCCATTCGTCACGTTGTTATAAGTACTATAAATTTTCTGCACATGGATTAGCAGTAGAATGCGATCGATTGTAAATATGTTTGAGGAGAAAAATTATGTGTGTTTTGTGTTAAATGGTGGAGGACATATGCAGTATTCTGGCATGAATTATTGTCAACGGTCAGAGCTGGCACTAGTTACGGTCTGAAGCAGATTGTGACAGAAGATGCGGCAGTGGAAGGTATGATTTATTCGGCACTTTAGTGACCATTGTTGCACACACCGCTGTTGTGTAGGTCTACAGAGTAACTCCGCTCAGATACTATTGTTATTCTGCTGTATATCGGTTTTATACTTTATGTTAGTGGCAGCCGGGATAACGTACTGGATATTGTGACCGAAATAGGGGCTGGATTTTCTAGGATTCGTTTTTCGATTTCCGAATGGGGCTAGAGATTTATTTCTTCTCGAAGATATCCAGACCAGCTCTGGAACCGACCTGTCCTCCGCTTTCTCTGGAAAAAAGCGGATAAGTTGACCAGTCACCCCAGTCTACTGACGAGGGTAAGAATTCGTAGAGCTGTGCAGTGTAACCAGTTCCACATGTACCTTATTTTGTGACCAGGGACAAATACAACTTACTGGCATGGATTAGTAATTACTCTTCTAAATTGTGGCTGTGTGAAACTGCTGTTATCTCTTCAGTGTCTCCGAACAATACCGTTTTCTCTAATGTAAAGTCATGTAGTCAGAAATTCTCCATTTTTTCGAACCAACGTGATACCTATTTATGTTCAGGGTAAAGACAGTACGGTGCTTGGAAATGTTGCTAAATTACCCCGAGAATACACGGTGACAAAATCCCCCAGAAAAACAATATTCTTTATGTTCCTAATTTTTAAATATCAAAATAAATATTTTTGGGAATATAATCGAGCATTCAAGTGTAGCGACATGTCTCTGTAATAGTATTCGTGTGTGATGGGTTCGAATCCCGGCCAAGATACAGATAGCCTGAGGATTTTCGTTTTACTCAATTCCGTCAGAAATATTTTGGAGCGGCTTTTCGATTGGGCCATGACCGCTTCCCTCAAAACCTTCGCAGTTCCTCATTCATCGTAACATTTCAACTGCGAAGTTTTATATACTGTCAGTGTTTTGAATTAAAATGTAAGAAATACTTCGAGAAAAAACGTTTAAAATTTGCAAAACCATATATAGAATTAATAATACGACTTTCAGTACTTTAAAACTAGTCTGGATAGAATAAAGCCATGCAATGTATTTCATATTCAAAGCGAGTCGCGGCTGTACAGTTTGGTTGACAAATCCCAAAGTTTTTTCAGCTGTTGTTACCAGCATTTACCCTAAAGTGAAAAGTAACCTCGCACTCTGAGTTTGTTATCTTTGCACTGAAATACGCGGCTTCATGTCTTAGAAGACGGTAATTTTTAACAAAGGAGGTACTATGCAAAGGAGTTTAGTCTAGTATACGGGCGTCATTATCGGCACATTGCCTTAGGACGGATTCATATCATCTTCCAAAGCAAGTTCTCCAGAAGGATGCGATCGAGTGCTTCTTCTTTCAATTTCCAGTATCTACTCTTTTCCTTATAGTCAACCAATACCTGCATACGTCTTCTTCCTCGTCTTCACGTCACTTCCATATTTCCTTCACTAACGTGTCATATATGACTAAGCCAGTTAACCTTCCGTCCTTCTATTCTACAATTGTAAATGCATCAAAAATATTGACTCTTCTCACTTGACCTTTTACTTGCTCTATCGCTACCCTATGTGAGAGCCACTGAAGTACCATACACCGGCACTTCTTTCTCAGTACTCTAAATTTCTCCCATTAAAACCCCCATTCTACAATAACCACATCCGTATCGTAAGTCAGAATGTCTTTTACCGGCTTCTCACTAAGCAGATCCGAGATCGGTTCCAGGGTAGACTATTTTGGTTACGTTGTGAACAAAGTAGTGGTCTCTGAGTTTCGCATCTCAGAACCTCGGTTTTCCTAGCAAATTATCATTCCACTAAATCCCCCATACCCATCTATGATCACAGGATGATGCTTGGACCCATCTGAGATTCCAGTAACAAGGGTCTCGGTGTTATCTTACTACTACAACTAAAAGAGCTAACACTAACCACGGTGCCACGAATACACCATGCCATTAATTTTAAATAGTAGGAAACATTTTCATGTGTAAGGGAATCCTTTTAGGGCTTTCGTTCCCCAGCTGCTATACCTTCTCGAAAATGCCAGCGGTGATCTTTGAATAGGCATTTGGATGGGCCCCCAAACCGGTCATAAAGATATGGTAAAGAGAAAAATTATGTGTATAATAAAGACCAACAAGATATACTTTCTTTCTCTTGATTTATTTCAATAATCACCCTGTACATGTTTCGAATAGATTAACTATTCATCATCAGGAGGTAGTTTACTGTATATGCAGCATGTGGTATTTATCATGCATCTAAGGTGACTAGCCGCTAGCACGATCAGAGTGGAATAATCTTGATATTTCCGGACATCGAACTATATATACCCTGTTGCTCAGCCCTTAGCCTAGTTACTATAGCGACGGAGCTATCGGGGGTGTAGTCACTTAACCTCCTATGTTATAATTTCAAACAGCTCAATTTTCACTCTAAGTTAAGAGGATTTTGAAAATGAACAGTTTCTTCTCACTAGAAAATATGGGAGATTCTATTCATTTTATCAGCCGAAGTTCACTAGGAAAAGAAGGGTGAAAGAGAAATGGAATAAACGGAGTCGAAAGAAATGACATGGGTGGGGGGCAATGAGTGCAATCTAGTTTCATGGGTTCTTTTTTTTCGGTAATTTTATTTAACATGTGGGAATTCAACGCCAGGGGCTTTGGATAATTTAAACTGTTTCCACTCCGTGTACAGTAACGCTCTGAGTCCATTCGGGTTGTTTTATTCTATGCTTCCTAACTTCGGAAGAGCATGTATAGCTGAAAACCGCACCGAGTTAAGGGAGGTCCATTATGTGTAACCACCATCACGTCTGTCTAAATCTTTCCCAGTGTCGGTAACAGCGACATTGGTAAAGTGTTATGAGTGCGTGAAATGTTTTAATTTGTGAGATTTCGGGTTATTACGGTGGTGGACATGAAGAGTGCGGCTTTTTGGAATGTCACTCCGTGTTCTTTGCTAAATGAGTACCACACTTTTAAAGTCACCTGGTCTCTCCATCTTCGCGGTAAACAAAATTGAAATTGAGAACACCACTTTCATTTGAGACTTCCGACATTGTGTACTAAGTTATGCTTTGCTAGGAGATTAATCTTTTCCTTCCTTTCAGTCTTTAAAAAAACTATTATTAATAATTACTTTAAATTACCAGTTTTCCTACGTAGTTAAGCTGTGAAATGTAGGTGTGTACTGAATTTTTCTGTGAAGAGCTCTGGTGGGCTATTGGATTAGAAGACTTAGAATAAAAATGTGCAAGAACACTACAATGGACCTTATGCTATGGTGCAGGAGGTGCCTCAGGATTGTGTCAGTTCACAGCCCTTCGTATTACTGGCTTTAAACGTTCGAGTTTTTCTTCCATTATCATTATATACTTTTTATGGAAGGCTAATTTTCTCATTAGCGTCGTTTTTCATTCGCAGCTGAAAGTAACAGACGAAATTTAACTTCATGACTAACGTAAAGTATAAATTTGTGCCATCATTTAATAACGCGTCATGGCTGTTTTTCGAGGCGCGTAAATAATTTCAGATTATGTAAATGTTGCACATCTTACAGTCAAATAAATATCGAAACAACATAACCTCTTATAGTCAGAACATATAAACTTTTGGTGCTTTGATAGTGTGTGTTATTCGAATTGAATATTTATAAGTATATTGTTTTCGCTGCCTTCTTATATTGTTTAAGTTAGGACGCTTCCGAAATCTCAGATTTTGTAGCGTAGAACCTTAGGATGGTTGGCAAATAATGAATCTGAAAAGAGGCAGCAAAAGTTGCCATGAGCCATTCTGCATAACTGTATTCATTGTAAAATTATATCATTTTGTTATATTTTATTGTCTAGGTAAACTGGCCGCAAAAGTGAACTCTCCGGAGTCTTATAATTTCGCTCATCCCGGAATGTTGAAATGCCAAGGTAATTAGCAAGAACAGATTCTACACAACAGATACGCTTTTGTTGAATTTGCTGTAATGAAAACAGAATCGGCTTTAGTTATAATAGGTAAAATATACGTGATATAGCATATAATTAAAAAATGTTGCTTCATTATTAAAACAAATAACAAAATTCTGACGTGGTATGTGTTTTCAGACATATCTATTTATACAGTAATTGCTTTCGTTACTCGTTTCAAGATAAAATCCGTTTGAAGAGAAGTTTTTGTATGTTATCCTATTACCTTGGTATTTGCCTAAATCCGTTGAGGTAAAGCATATAAACCATTCAGCCTGCGTGTAAGAAATTAATCAGGCTGTGATTTTTGAATATGTTTTTAGCTAATGAGCAGCAACAGATTTTAAGTATTACTCTCCTTGACTTTCTTGAATTTAAAGAACCAAAATAATCACGGACGAAAATACTGCGACGAGGCTGTGCAAAGGAGGGCTTATGGGTCGACTGAAAATTTCTTTTCTTCGAGACATTATGCGTTTCCCTATAGCCGTTTACCCATTCTATTCATTTCAATTTTGACGGCCGTAACTTTTACCAGTAACAAGTGCTTTGAGTTTGTTGACGTAGACCTGAATTTATAACTCACCGAACCTTAAACTAACTTCTTCCTCTCTTCTAAATTTTGTGCCCTCAAGGAATTGTAAGCCTATTTTCTCTACAGGCGAATGACGTATGTAAACGTGGCCATATAGACAATAAATATTTCTCTTCTGATGTGAAATATCCATTCTGATTTTGAGCTTGTTTTTGTGCTATTATCCGCTCTCCCTCTTTCGATGCCATTCACTCCCATATGTCGTTTGATGTAAATTGTTTTGCACTGCGACTTCTGAGATGTGATGTCACATTCCGTGTCTCATATCCACAAAATAAGGCAGCGACTTAACTCAAACAAATGTAATGTAATTCACTGGCATGAAAGCTTACAATGTCGTAAGTTAATCACACGAAAGATGTTTACGAGAAAACCGACCAAAGATTTTTCCGGACTAAATCGTAGGTGCCGTTAAAGTAACCGCCATGCTCGTTCAACTGTTACAACAAAGGGCATATTCTTTGTAAAAGAAACACCGTGTTGCTGCTGAAACTGTTTCAAGGCCGCAGTTCTTGACACCGCACCGTGAACACGTGTAATGTCCGTCGAAAATAACTTCTCTTTTTATTTTATTTTTTTAGAACGGCACCACGAGGCTGATCTACTCATACAACGACGTTGAGCCTACCAGTCCCTACCGTGAAGGCCCTCTTGCTTACCACGGTCCGTCATATCGGGGAACGCACTATCTGCATCTAATAGAGAGATCGAAATTTGAAGACGCGCCCTCGGAGGACACTCTCACCTGGGACCTGAGGAATCGTGAGGTGAGCAGCCTAGTCATATGTCTATATGTTTATGGTTATGGAGTGTTACAATATGTATCACTATTATCCTGAACATTCTCGTCATCTTGGGTTCCTACCAAACGCAGCTTTTCTGAAACTAAAACTTTGTATGTCTTCAGACACACACGATCCTTCAGAAAGAGTTGGTGTCAGTCACTAGGTCGGTGTCTGAGAACATCCACTCATCTGTAGCGTAACTGAGGAGGGTCTTTAATACCTGATGATGGGAACTGAGCTCCTTCACAAAATACTGCTTGTATAAACATTCAAGACGCTGGTCAATTCCTAGAAAGACTGCGATATTTATATCTTAGTATTAATTTGTTTGCTACATAGAGTAAGATGAATTTCTAACAGAGTGCGAAGGAGCGTACTTGCACGTAAAAGGGAGGATATCACAGGAGGCTGGAGTAAATTTTATACTGAGGATCTTCATGGATTCAATGTTTCATAAACTATTGGTAAAAATGGTAAAGTGATCCCGTTACAGGCCTGATGTGGCCCAGAGGGTGGGTAGAGGTATAGCTCTACTCTTCCATGACCGCGGCACTAGAAGGGGGTGAGTGGTCAGCAGCACGCCCCGACCGCACTTTACCCCCGGGAAAGACCAGGTACCCATTTTACAGGAGGCTGGGTGGGCCCCATGGCCGGTCTGGACGGGCGGAAAATCTCGTTCCCACCGAGATTCGATCCCGGACACTCCAGCCCTAGTCAGTCGCTATACCGACTGAGCTACCGGGCCCACTTCATAAATTATTAGTGTTATTAAATCAAAGAGAATACGAAGGGCGGACGGAGAGATTAGAAACGCGAAAAGTATTTTGGTCTGAAAACATGGAGGGAAAAGAGCGTTTTCTTAATGTGTGCGTACAGGCGAGGTTATTAATAAAACTCTGTATGGGAGTAGATTAGCGAATACGGCTTTAAAAATTCTGGTTCTAAAGAAGGCGATAAATTCCTTGAAAGACGGAGTTATTAGTTTTTAAAACAATCCTGCTCCATGGAGTTAGTTACTAAACTGAATAGAAAGAGAAATTCAAGCATTAAAATGGAAAATTAAGTGACCTTGAAGAAGGTACTTTCTCAGTGGGCAAAATATATGTCGCGAAATAAGCTGTGAGGCGGAGTCAGAGAGGAGGGGCAGAAGTCGGATTGCGGTAATAGCGTAATCCGGTTCAGGGTTTGTTAGCTGGCCGCTCTGCCAGTTCGAATACAAAGGACCAGATTATAGGAACAACGCATTTTACTGGCTGGATGGGACTAAAGTACCAAACGTAGCAGTTCAATGGAGGTTAAAATCGCTTATTTCTGTTACGTTACGATGAGAGCTTCCGTTTTAAAATTTTCAGGCCTGAAATTCCCATTTCACTGCGTATTTATTAAAATCGCCTTTTAGCCTGATGTATTTTTAGGGTACAATTTACTTAAAATAGGCCTTTATATGCTGTGTTGTTGTATGTTAGGATACAGACATTTTGTTTTGTTGTATGTTAGGATACAGACATTTTGTTTTGTTGTATGTTAGGATACAGACATTTTGTTTTGTTGTATGTTAGGATACAGACATTTTGTGTTGTTGTATGTTAGGATAGAGACATTTTGTGTTGTTGTAGTTAGGATTACAGACATTTTGTATTGTTGTATGTTAGGATACAGACTTTTGTTTTATTGTATGTTAGGATACAGACATTTTGTGTTGTTGTATGTTGGGATACAGACATTTTGTGTTGTATGTTAGGATACAGACATTTTGTGTTGTTGTATGTTGGGATACAGACATTTTGTGTTGTATATTAGGATACAGACAATTTGTGTTGTTTTATGTTGGGATACAGACATTTTGTGTTGTTGTATGTTAGGATACAGACTTTTATGTTGTTGTATGTTAGGATACAGACATTTTATTTTGTTGTATGTTAGGATACAGACATTTTGTTTTGTTGTATGTTAGGATACAGACATTTTGTGTTGTTGTATGTTGGGATACAGACATTTTATATTGTATGTTAGGATACAGACTTTTGTTTTGTTGTATGTTAGGATACAGACATTTTGTGTTGTTGTATGTTGGGATACAGACATTTTGTGTTGTATGTTAGGATACAGACTTTTGTGTTGTTGTATGTTGGGATAGAGATATTTTGTGTTGTTGTATGTTGGGATAGAAACATTTTGTATTGTTGTATGTTGGGATACAGACATTTTTCTCTTTGACTTTTTTTTAATAATCACCAACATAAATTAGCAGCGAAATGTAATTTTTAGAGCTTGTGCAAAGATTTTGATTTTGTCTTGTTAAAATAAGTTCAGAATTTTCAGCTTAATGCAGCAATATTTACCATCAAACGATGCTGCAGATAAGTATGAAACATGCGTGGCCCAACGAACCAGTTTCACATCTGTCTCAGTAGGCAACAAGCGTCTCCCGACATAAAATTATAGGAACGAACTGAATAGAAAATTGGCGCGTGACTGATGGAACATAATTAATTTAATGACTCAACTTCGCTTCTGCTTGAATCTCGCACAGATTTACTACGTTCATTTTTGTTAGTAACTTTAGTGTGAAACACCGCAGCTGCTTCAGAATGTTGAATTAAAGCAAACTGAGCTGTAATTAAAAACATATAACATCCTTTTTTATAGACAGAGAGAGTCTTGAATTTTCAAGTAGGAAATTAATATTTCTGTTGTTTTTTTTAAATCCTAAATTAACGTGAAACAAAATTATCTAAACACCGAGTGTGGCTCCGTAAACCTGAGGTTTGTCTGAATACCTCACACTGTAACTTCATTAAAATAAGCAAATCAGTTAATGTTGTGTAGGGATGATACTGTTTTCCATACGATTATCTTACAGAACACAGAAACACAGTCTGTGGGCAAAATTTGACTTTTCCAGGGTTAACTCTGCTGTACATAATACACCAAATACTGTGCCCGAAAGTACTGTTAAAACGGGGTTATTCTTACACCAGGAAATGGAGAGATTTTCGACGTTCGACATCCGTGTTCGCTGTAGCTTTCAAGACCTGTCTGACTTACTGTGACGACGTCTAGTCTGACAGAAATTTACGACGTTTCGGATGAACCCGTTATCCCCACCTTGAAGATGAGGTTACTGGCTTCTTTCTTAACGTCCGTACATTTTTACCAGAGTTCATGGCGTGACAAATAATACAACAGTTATCTTTAAAGTAGCTCTTCTCTTTCCTTCTCTGAATTAGAGCCTGCTAGGTTTCCTACTCTGGATTTATATAGTCTGAAACCGAAGTAAAATATCTGGGTCTTGCTCACGACAAATAGATCAACGTTGAAGAAAAACTAAGGTTAAAATGAATCGAAGACGCGAGAAAGAATTCTAAATTTATGTTGTCATTAGTCAGCGCACTAATTTCATAATTTGGTAAATGAACTTAATAATTAAAAATGACCTTGAAGTGTAGGCTGTTTGTTGAATCAGGTGTACAATAAAAGCACTGTGATATGCGACACGACAAGGTGATAAAGAGTTTATCGCTTTCGTCAAGGGGGAGGAGGGTAATCCTTGTGTAGTAAATCAATTTCAACTCCTGTTAATTGCATACAGGTTAGCTCAGTCGGAAATAAAACTAGCTGGGGCATGTAACCACAGCTGAATTGTTTTGTAGCAGTTGCCCCCTACAGTTTTTTTCATTTGTACTGTGACTTAAATTACACGGAAATAAAATTTACAATAACGTAACCTATTCCATAACGTATTCTGTTACACTAGTTGCGTGGCTTATCGCTTTTTATGTGCAGTGCACTTCATTTCCAATTTGTTGTTAAATAAATGGATAGATAAATAATATATTTCACTCTCACCTTCAATAAGCTCTCATGCTGACACCCAGCGTGCCGTGTGGCAAACCTGGACTTTTGTGCACCAGCGGTTTTTGCTTTCATCACATCCATTTCGCAGCCATAGTGTCTAAAGTGATAGGAATTGCTCGTAAGCCTACGGCATGAATAAAAATTTCGTACTCGCTGAGACCCTTGTTGTTAATGTAAAGCATTTTTCTTCGTTAAACATTTAAATCGGTGGGTCAGGATAGCGTATCCGGAATAGCGGCTTGCTACGGAATGGACGGTCCGGGGACCGAATCCCGGTGGCGGCGAGATTTTTTGCACCCGTCTAGACCGACCCCTTGGCCCACCCAGCCCCCTATACTATGGGTACCGAGTCTTTGCCGTGGGTAAAGAGGCCGAGGCGTTACCTTGACTACCCACCCCCATCTAGCGCCGAGGTTAAAGAAAGAGTATATATATATACCACTGCTCCTCCTCTGGGCCTTCTTGGACTGTTTTAGGGTGACCTTTACCTTTACTCTACCTTTTGCACATTAACCGTTTAAAGCCTACTGGTTACGTGATGCAACAACGAGTGTAACATTCAAGAATTGTACGCTCTGCCCACACTCTATTTATGTGTTTTGTATTTATCTGAAAACAAACAGTGAATTGTGCCACTTACATCATAAACTGATTGGTTTTTATAACCGAGATGAAAAGTGTTTACTGCGCGGTACGAACTAGGACTTTAAATAAAGCAGTCTGCGCTTCGTTTTTAAAGGGGGAAAATCGAAATAGCGCGATATATTTGCGTAAAATTTCGTGAAGATTTGTTTAATTCTTTGTCGTTTATTTCATACTTAACCTTTTGGCGCCGGAATTATTTTTTTTATTTTAGCACACCCTGTATATAAAATGTGAATAATACAGGAACCAAATACGTTAGATTTATGAAACAAACTTCATTTTGAAGAGGAAAAAACGGAGAGTATATACCATGTTTAAAATATTCAGTACCTATATTTGTTGAATAAATATATAAAATGCAACGTTTAGAGGTTAGCGGTGCGGTACGACCACTATAGT
>Ga0123355_10012367_pt1 | contig 13219 bp, 8 predicted proteins | sample TergutEmb28metaG_3_FD_89872 | JGI IMG/M metagenome (GOLD analysis project Ga0123355, IMG submission 89872) | Embiratermes neotenicus P1 segment gut microbial communities from Petit-Saut dam, French Guiana - Emb289 P1 | ecosystem: Host-associated > Arthropoda: Insects > Digestive system > Gut ... | reverse complement strand
TTCTGCTGGCGAAAAACGTAGACGGCGTATACTCCGCCGATCCGAACTTAGACCCTAAGGCTGTGAAGTACGACAAGATCACCTACGATGACGTCTTGGCTCAGCACCTAAAGGTGATGGACTCCACAGCCACCAGTTTGTCTATGGACAACAATATCCCCGTCATTTTATTTGCCCTGGAAGACCCTTGGAACATTCTCCGCGTCATACAGGGCGAGCAAATAGGAACCATCGTGAAAAAATAGAAGGGAGCATATAAATAATGAGCGAATACATGGAATTTGAAGACAGAATGAAGAAAGCCTTGGGTTTTATGGAGAGCCAGTTCAACTCTGTCCGCGCAGGCCGGGCCAACGCAGCCGTATTAGACCAGCTGTCCGTCTCCTATTACGGCACCATGACACCGATCCAGCAGGTGGGCTCTATCTCTACCCCCGACCCCCGCACCCTGATGATCCAGCCCTGGGACGCAGGGGTTCTGGGTGATATCGAAAAAGCCATCCAGACTTCAGACTTGGGGATCAACCCCCAAAACGACGGCAAAGTGATCCGTCTTGCTTTCCCCCAACTCACGGAAGAGCGGAGAAAAGACCTGGTGAAACAGGTCAAAAAATACGGGGAAGACTGCAAAGTCGCCGTCCGCAACATCCGCCGCGACGCCATGGAACACTTTAAGAAGCAAGAGAAAGCCTCTGAAATCACAGAGGACGATCTGAAAGATTCCGAGCGGGATATGCAAAAAATCACAGACAATTTCATCAAAGAGATCGATGAGCTCACCGTCAAGAAGGAAAAGGAGCTCTCCGTTCTATAATATGGGTGTATTTCGCAAACAAAAGGCGGGGGAGATTGACCGATCAAAGCTCCCCCGCCATATTGCCATCGTAATGGACGGCAACGGCAGATGGGCGAAAAAACGCCGTCTGCCCCGAAAGGCGGGTCACGGCGTGGGGGCTGAAAAGTTCCGCCAGATCGCCACGTATTGCAAAGACTTGGGCATCGAATATCTGACGGTCTACGCTTTCTCTACGGAGAACTGGCGGCGTCCGGCGGATGAAGTCGCGTCTATTATGGAGCTTTTAGAGAAATACCTCCACGAAGCCATCGGCCAAATGGAGCGAGATCGGGTGAAGATGAAATTCTTCGGCGATATCTCCATCTTATCCCAAGACTTGCAAACCTTGATCCGCGAAACGGAAGAAATTTCCAGGCGTTTTGAAGGCGTACAGGTAAACGTCTGCCTAAACTACGGCAGCCGGGACGAAATCCTGCGCGCTGTCCGCCATTACGCCGCAGACTATGCAAAAGGCAAGTCGCCGGAACTGACGGAAGAAACCTTCGGCTCCTACCTCTACTCCGCAGACGTGCCCGATCCGGACTTGGTGATCCGCCCATCGGGCGAGCATCGACTGTCCAACTTTTTGCTTTGGCAGTCCGCCTATAGCGAGTTTTATTTTACCGACGTACTCTGGCCGGACTTTTCGCCCAAAGAGCTCGACCGGGCGATTCTGACCTTTCAACAACGAGAAAGAAGATATGGTGGTGTGTGATATGGATGACGGAAACAATGGAAGCCGGAGCGTGCTCGACACCCTTCGCAAGGTGACAGGCGGTACAGGCGATCGAAATATGCGGATTAAAGTGGCGATCATCGCGGTGCCGCTTTTGCTTTTGATCCTGTTTTTGACCCCGGTGTGGGTATTCGGTATTTTATGGGGTGCCGTCGCCGCCATCGCCGCGGTGGAATTCGCACTGGCAACCCGGACAGCGGGACATATCCGCATCCTTGCCTACGTGGCGGTGAGCGCCTTTGCCATCCCTCTGCTGATGAGTTTACCCTTCCACATGACGGGGGCGCTGTTTGTCGGTTTCCTCTTGCTTTTGGCGCTCTTAGTTGAGGCCATTTTGGCCTACGATACAGCACGGGCCATGCCCTTTTCTTTCGTCTGTCTCAATTTCTTCGCAGGGGCTGTGATTCCCCTCTTCCTCGGCACACTCTCCCTCCTGCGGGCGATTCCAAGCGGTGCGCCCTCTGGGGATACAGGCTGGTTCTTTGACGGACGGGTATATGTGCTCATTCCCATCGTCATCGCCTTCATTTCAGATGCGGGCGGGTATTTCGCGGGCAGCGCCTTCGGGCGGCGAAAGCTGATCGAGAAAATCAGCCCGAAGAAGACCATAGAGGGCAGTATCGGCGGATTTGTCGCCGCCTTAGCCGCCATGGTGATCTTCTGCTTGGTGATGATCATCGGATTCGATGCGGAGAATAACTTTATCGCCATGGCTATCTACGCGATTTTGGGCAGCGCCGTCACACAGATCGGCGATTTGGCTTTTTCCCTGATCAAGAGGGAGTACGGCAAAAAAGATTTTGGCAATCTGCTCCCCGGTCACGGCGGGATATTAGACCGTTTTGACAGCATGGTGCTCCTAGCGCCCTTTATCACGGCACTTGTATTTTGGTTCCCCGTCTTTTTACAGGGCTAATATTGCGGCGGAACAGCGCATATCCTATGTTAGGGCTTGTTTGCAAGCGGCAGTGTTACCTTTCGCATGATGCAATCCTGTAGGGGCGAACTGTGTTCGTCCGCTCAGTTTATTTCAAGGGGCCGGGCGAACACAGTTCGCCCCTACAACATCAATTGTATTGTCTGCAACACCGCTTTGCAAATAAAGACCTATCACGAGCCGGAAAGGTGTTTTCATGTTCATTCTCATTTCTCTTTTGATCTTTGGTCTGATTATCGCACTCCACGAACTCGGGCACTATATCACAGCGAAACTCTTTCGCGTTGGTGTGCCGGAGTTTGCCATCGGCATGGGCCCCAAGGTGCTCAAAAAACAGGGTAAAGAGACCCTCTACACCCTCCGCGCCATCCCCATGGGCGGCTTTTGCGCCATGGACGGGGACGACAATGACGTCTCCGGCGACAAGAGTTTGCTCTCAAAGCCCCTGTGGCAGCGCTTTATTATTTTCGGCTCCGGCTCTCTCATGAACCTCATTGCGGGATTTCTAATCTTACTCGTCCTTTTCGCCCCCGCAACCGCCCTCTCGACTACCACTCTTTCCGGATTTGCCGATGGCTTCCCCCTAGAGGGAGCGCAAGGGTTTCTCGTCGGCGACCGCTTCCACAGCATCGACGGGATGCGGGTGTATCAAACCCAAAACGTGGGCCTGCTCTTAGACATCGCACCGGGTGACACTGTAGACGTAGTCGTCGTCCGCGACGGGGCAAGGGTTACACTCTATGACCTCCCTCTCTATCGGCGGGTCTTTGCGGAAGGGGAAGCGCCCCGTTTCGGCTTTTTCTTCGCCCTAAACGAAACCCCCACATTCGGAGATCGTGCAGCCTATAGCTGGAATATCACCCGTGACTTTATGCGGCAGCTCCCCCTCACCGTCCGTATGTTTGCGGCGGGCGAAGCCAGCGTAGGCGACGTATCCAGCGTAGTCGGAATTGTAGACATTATGAACCAAGCCGGCACAACAGCGGAGACAGCGGGCCTTGCCGCCTGGCGGCTGGCCATGCTTGCGGCCATTATTTCAATCAGCGTCGCCATGGTGAATCTGCTCCCCATTCCGGGCCTAGACGGCGGACGTATCTTCCTCATGACTGTCGCTTGGGCTGTCCAGAAAATCTTCCGGCGGGAGCTGGACCCCAAATATGAAAACTACATCAACACGGCGGGCATCGTCTTACTGCTCGGCCTGATGGTGTTCACCTTATTTAACGACATCGTCCGAATTGTGACCAGATGAGGATAGAGATTTGAGTAGAAACACAATCACAGTAAGAGGCGTCACCGTCGGCGGCGGGGCGCCTATTGCCGTCCAGTCCATGACTACAACGAAAACCGAGGATACCACAGCCACCGTAGCGCAGATACAGCGCTTAGAGACGGCGGGCTGTGAGATCGTCCGCCTCGCTGTGCCCAATCTGGAAGCGGCGCGATCCTTCGGCGCGATCCGCGAACAAGTACGACTCCCTATGGTGGCGGACATCCACTTTGACTATCGCTTGGCCTTAGAAGCCGTGGCTGCGGGGGCGGACAAGATTCGCCTGAACCCCGGCAACATCGGCGATGATGACAAGGTGCGGCAGGTGGTGCAAGCCTGCAAGCAGAAGGGCCTCCCCATCCGCATTGGTGTCAACGGCGGATCACTGGAAGCGGACGTTTTGGCAGAATTTGGTCATACGCCGGAAGCCATGGTGGAAAGCGCCCTGCGGCACGTCGCAATCTTAAACCGATTCGATTTTGACAACATTTGCCTTTCCGTCAAAAGCTCTAGCGTGCCGGATACGGTGAAGGCCTATCGTTTACTCCACGAGCGGACAAGCTACCCCCTCCATCTCGGCGTCACCGAGGCGGGGACAAGCTATATGGGCACAGTCAAGAGCGCCATCGGGATCGGGAGCCTCCTCCTAGATGGCATCGGTGACACCATCCGCGTATCCCTCACCGACGATCCCGTGGAGGAAGTCCGCGCCGCAAAAGCAATCCTACAGAGCGTGGGACTGCGCCGCTTCGGCCCCAATATCATATCCTGCCCCACTTGCGGACGGTGCAATGTGGACTTGATCCCCTTAGCCCAAGAAGTCGAGCGGCGATTAGCGGGGTCGACGCGGGAGATCACAGTCGCCGTCATGGGCTGCGCCGTCAACGGCCCCGGAGAGGCCCGTGCAGCAGATTTCGGCATCGCCGGCGGTATAGGCGAGGGCTTGCTCTTTGCTCGGGGAGAAACACGCGGCAAGGTACCCATGGAAGGCTTAGTTGACGCATTATTCGATCTGATCGAAAGCACCCCCTAAAGAGATGGAGAACAAGATGAGCAAGGCACATCCCTTTTACGATATGTTCGACTGTTGCCGTGACGAGGCGTGGCTTTGCACGCTCTTAGAAACCGCCCTGGTGCCCGATGTAACCATCGACCGCCAACGGATGCACATGGACATTACTATCCAATTCACAACACCCGCGCCCCCGGTGGCGGCCCCCATGATCGAACGGGAGCTGGCCGCCCATTTTGGCTTGGCATCTGTTGCGGTACAGGTGAAGAATCCCACAAGTACCTTCGGCGGCAGAAACGGCGGCGGGACGACGAAGTCTGCGGGAAAAGCAGAGCGCGGCGCTGTCATTATGGGACGCGCAGTGAGCGGCACGCCCATACCCATGCGGGAAGTAAACCTGGAATCAGGTAAAGTACACGTAGCGGGGGAAGTGTTTGGAACAGAACACCGCTTCCTCGAGGCGCGCCAGGCCTGGGTACTAAGCTTTTGCATCACCGACAACAGCAATAGCCTCCGGGTCTCAAGATACTTCCGTGAAGCGGGAGAAGGCGGAGAGATTTGCGCCCAGATCAAAGACGGCCTCTTCCTACAGGTCCGAGGAAACATGAACTTTAACCGCTATGACGGCGATATTAGCCTAGAACCCACAGACATCTCCATCGGCAAACAGCCCGAGCGGGAAGATTTGGCCGAGGAAAAGCGGGTAGAACTCCACCTCCACACCCGATTCTCCGCCTTAGACGGCCTTACAGACCCCAAAGCGGTGATCGCCCAGGCCGCCAAGTGGGGACATCCCGCCATCGCCATCACCGATCACGGTGTTGCCCAGGCCTTCCCCGAGGCGTGGAAGGCGGGGGAACAGCACAAAATCAAGATCATCTACGGGATAGAAGGCTATTACATCAACGACCACGACGACAGAGTGGTCGTCGACCGTGACTGCGATTGGGACTTAAACGGCGAACTCATCGCCTTTGACTTGGAAACTACAGGCCTCCGTGCCGATATGGAGCGCATCACCGAAATCGGCGCCGTCCGGATGCGGGGCGGGGAGTTCTTAGACAGCTTCCAAACCTTCGTAAACCCCGGCCGCCCCATCCCCCCCGACATCACCCGCTTAACCGGGATTCGGGATCAAGACGTGAAAGACGCCCCCTCACCGGACGAGGCCATCCAGGCCTTTCTGGACTTTGTGGGGGACAGTCCGCTGATCGCCCACAATGCAAGCTTTGACATGGGCTTTCTCCAAGCCGCCTGTGACCGGGCCGGACTTCCCCTCAAAAACACGTCCATCGATACCCTGGCACTGTCACAAAACCTGCTCCCGGAACTCAAACGCCACAAGCTAAACGAAGTCGCCGGACACCTGGGTCTCCCGGCCTTCAACCACCACCGCGCATCTGACGATGCGGGAACCGTGGCGCGGATGATGCAGGCCTTCCTTCCTCGCCTAAAAGAGAGGGGAATTTCCAATGTGTGCCAAATCAACGCGGAAATGGTGGGACTTCGCAATGGAGCGCGGAAAGAGAGCCGATCCGTACAGCATATCATTCTCCTTGCGGAGAACCAGACAGGACTGCGGAATCTGTATAAGCTCATTTCCCTAAGCCACCTGGAACATTTCCGCCGTTTTCCCATTATCCCAAAGAGCTTGCTGCTCCAAAATCGAGAGGGCTTACTCATCGGCTCCGCCTGTGAGGCGGGAGAGATTTTTTCGGCTCTCCTCTACGGGAAAAATACGGCGGAGGTACGGCGGCTGGCGGAATTTTACGACTATCTGGAAATCCAGCCTCTCTGCAACAATCAGTTCCTCTTAGAATCCGGCAAAGTGCGGAGTTTGGAAGAACTCCGCGACCTCAATCGGGAGATCGTCCGCATAGGCGAATCCCTGGGGAAACCTGTAGTTGCAACGGGAGATGTCCACTTCCTCCACCCGGAGCATGAGGAATACCGACGTATTCTGCTTGCCAGTAAGAAATTTGCAGACGCGGACAAGCCCCTCCCCATCTATTTGAAGTCCACCTATGAGATGTTAGAGGAGTTCTCCTACCTAGGCGAGGAGACCGCCCGCCGCGTCGTCGTAGAGAACCCTCGGGCAATTGCGGAACGCTGTGAATCCGTGCGCCCATTGGCAGAGGGGCTCTTTACACCCAAAATCGAAAACTCCGTCGAGGAGTTAAAAAGTCTCGTCTATGGAAAAATGCACGAACTCTACGGCGAAACTCCGCCCGAACTCGTCTGCGAACGGGTGGAGATCGAGTTGGGGGACATCATCAACTCCAACTACGACGTGATCTATATGAGCGCACAGAAGTTGGTTGAGGGAAGTCTCAAGTCCGGCTATCTGGTGGGGTCCAGAGGATCGGTTGGGTCGAGCATCGTGGCCTTCTTGTCTGGGATCACCGAGGTAAATTCTCTTCCCGCCCACTATCGATGCCCCGCTTGCAAACACGCAGATTTTGAGACGGGTCAAAGCTATGGCTGCGGCGCGGATATGCCCGATGCCCCCTGCCCCAACTGCGGCGCAGACTACCAAAAAGACGGCTTTGACATCCCCTTTGCCACCTTCCTGGGTTTCGGCGGGGACAAGATTCCCGATATTGACCTCAACTTCTCTGGCGAGTATCAAGCCCAAGCCCACAAAGCGGCAAGCGCCCTCTTCGGCGCTGACCACGTCTTCCGCTCCGGCACCATCGGGACACTGGCATCGAAAACGGCCTATGGCTACGCGAAAAAATATCTGGAAGAGCGGATGCGCGTTGTTACCCGCGCCGAGGAAAACCGCCTCACCACCGGACTGGTCGGCGTCAAACGCACCACAGGCCAGCATCCGGGGGGACTGGTTATCATTCCCCAGGACAAGGAAATCTACGACTTCTGCCCCGTCCAGCACCCGGCGGACGATAGAGAATCAGGTATTGTCACCACCCACTTTGAATACGGCGCCTTGGAGGACAATCTTCTAAAACTCGACCTCCTGGGCCACGATGACCCCACCATGATCAAGTATATGGAAGACCTGACAGGCGTAAACGCCCAGCAAATCCCCTTAGACGACCCGGAGACCATGAGCATCTTCCAGTCTCCCCTGGCACTGGGATTGCCCGATGACGACCCCATCATCGGCAAAACCGGCTCCATCGCCGTCCCAGAGTTCGGCACCCGATTTGTTCGGGAGATGCTAAACGACACAAAGCCTGACGCCTTCGCCACCCTAGTCCAAATCTCCGGCTTCTCCCACGGGACAGACGTGTGGCTTGGAAACGCCAAAGATTTGATCCTCTCCGGCACAGCCGACGTGCTGGAAGCCATCGGTTGCAGAGACGACATCATGCTCTTCCTGATCTCCAAAGGCCTAGACGAAACTGTGGCCTTTCAGATTATGGAATTCGTCCGAAAAGGCCGGGGTTTAAAGCCCGAGTGGGAAGAAGAAATGAAGCGGCAGGACGTCCCCCTGTGGTATATTGAATCTTGTAAGAAGATCAAATACCTCTTCCCCAAGGCCCACGCCGTCGCCTATGTGATGATGGCCTTTCGGATCGCCTGGTTTAAAGTACATCGTCCCCTGGCCTTCTACAGCGCCTACTTCACCGTCCGCGCCAAGGCCTTCGACGCCGCCTTTATGTGTCGCGGCATCGACATTATCCGCGCAAAAATCGACGAAATTGTCAAAAATCCGGACGCCTCCAACGTGGAGAAAGAAATGCTCGTCACCTTAGAGGTCTGCTACGAGATGTATCTGCGGGGCATCGTCTTTGGGCAAATTGACCTCTACCGCTCTCACGCTACCCAGTTTTTAATCGACGGTAACCAGCTCATCCCCCCCTTCGGGGCGGTGGCCGGTCTCGGCGAAGCGGCGGCGCTGGACCTCATGACCTACCGAGAGGGTCGGGAGTTCATCTCCATTGAAGACATCTCCAACCGCTGCCCCAAGGTCTCCTCCGCCCACATCGAGCAGCTCAAGCGACTAGGCGTATTAGACGCCCTTCCCGATACCAGCCAGACCACGCTGTTTTAGCTTTTCTATATTCGGGTCGATGGACATTGTAGGGGCGAACTGTGTTCGCCCGCGACTTTTGTAGGCAGGAACGAAGAACGCGGGCGAACACAGTTCGCCCCTACAGATATATCTGATAACCGTACCGCATGAATGTTCAATCACTTGCACCAAACACAACGAAGGCACGGCTGTTTTCAGCCGTGCCTTCGTCTATTCTATGTTACATTACCGTCTGCTGACCACATTCCCTACCCCAACTGAAGCGAGAATTGATGTACAAAATGAGCCGTTTCCGCTCTGCTTGCCGGAGATCTGGGGTTCAGGCGATTCCCGCCTGCTGTCGTCGCGGTCATAAAGTTGTTGTGAATCGCCCAGCGGACATAATCCAGTGCCCAAGCGCTGACCTGATCCATGTCTGCAAAGGGACTGTTCACAGCCCCCGGGACAGTCACATCGTAGCCCCGATCTTCCGCGAAGCGGAACATCATTGCGGCAAGTTGTTCACGGGTGAGAGAGCTTTGAGGCGCGAAGTTTCCGCCGCCTACCCCCTGCACGATGTTGGCGTCATAGGCCCAGATGGTGGAGTTCGCATACCAGCGTCCGGCGGCTACATCGTAGAAAACAGGGCGGAAGGAGGTGTACATTTCCCCGTCAAAGCGGTGTAGGATGGTCGCCACCATAGCACGGCTTAAGCTGACGTCCGGATCAAAAGTGGTGGCCCCCGTACCGTTCATGATCCCCTGCTCATACACATAGCGGATGGCGGGAACAGACCAGTGACCGGCCTGGATATCGAGGAAGGGCAAGCCTTCCACAGGCGGCGTGGGTGGCGTAGCCGGAGCGCCTGCGCCGGTGATCACCATGACAGAGGCAAGCTGTCTGCCCGGACTTGTGACAAGGCTGCCGTTTCGCCAAATCCCGGCGGATGCGCCGCCGTCAATGTTGGTTGCGTTTACAAGATTAAAGTGTGCGGCAATTTCTTGCAGTTCGCTGATGTTGGTGTTATTGACATTGCCCACAATAAAGGTGCCGTCTGCCCGCTGGCCCATAAAGGCCCGCTGGACACGGCCATTCATCCAAGCGGCTGTCATGCCGGGGTTGGGCACAATATTGACTCTGGTACCGTTTGCAATTAGATGAGGGTAGGCATTAAAAGCGGTGGTAAGGTCTAAACGTGGACTGTCCCAGTGTTCGCCGTAAATGTAGTTGCCGTTAAACCGTCCGCTGAAGAGAGACATCCGATTACTTGCGTTAAATCCCACACCCCAATTGAGATAGGGTTGGGGCAGACCGCTGACCACACGTCCTTGAGAATAAATGCCCCCGACAATTTCAAAATTTGCCGTATGGAAGAAATTCACCGGGAACACAATGGTGTCGGCTCCCGCATTGGGGACAGCGGCTGCAAAGTCTGACAAAGTGGCAGAGCGTCTGCCGAAGGAGTCTTGCGCGGACATCCCGCGGATTTCATAGTCTGCGTTTAGGTCAATTTCAACCCAAGTCACAGTCCGATTGCCGCCGGAAGTGGAGACGGTCTCTGTTTGTACTGTGCTTTGCGCATACGCAAGGCTGGGAGCAAGAGAGAGCAGGGTCACGATCAACATAGACAGGGCAAGGACACGTTTTTTCATCATTCATTCTCCTTTTTTGTTGGTGGTACCATCCCACGTAAAAGAGGGATGTTTTCAAAGTCGCTGATTCGACGGTTTGAAAACACCCCCCTGGTGATCGTGCCCACAGGCACGAAAATTATTTGTAGCTTATTCTGACTTTTCACCGGAATCCGGCGCGTCGGGAACATGGCTTGATATATTCCGATACCGCTCTAAGCTGCGCTCAATGAGCTTCCGTAGTTCGGCGTATTCTTTCTTGGCTTCTGCCATCTGCTTGTCTACTTTTTCCTTGGCTTTGGCCAGAATGTTTTCGCCTCGTTCTTTGGCGAGCTGCAACTTGTACTCCGCCTCTTTCACTGTTGCCTGTGCCGCAACGCGGGCTTCTTCTAAGATTTCTTCCGCCTCTTCTTCCGCTTGGGCGATTCGTTTTTCAGCCTGGCTGACTGCTTCATGCTTATCCACTTCCAGCTGGGCTTTGATTTCGCCGGATTCAAACAGCGCTTTTTCTACAAGGACAGTGCCTTCATCTTTTGCCTTTTGCAAAATTTGCTCCGCCTGGCTGATCGCTTCCTGTTTGTCGATCTCCAGTTGTGTTTTAATTTCACTGGATTCAGACAAGGCTTTTTCTACCAGTGTAGCACCCTCATCCTTGGCTTTTTGTACAAGACGCTCTGCTTGAGTGCGAGCGGTTTGCAAGGTATTCTCCGATTCCTCTTGCGCCTGCTCTAAAGTGACAGTCGCTTCGGCGATGATACGCACGTTTTCCGCATTTGCGGATTCCAGCAGGGCGGCCGCCGCGTGTTCTGCATCCAATACCAGGATTTGAGCTTGTGCGTTTGCCTCTTCCTGTAGTTGAGCGACCTGGGCTTCGGTTTGTGCTTTTAGGGTGTTTGCATCGGTTTCAATCTTCTGCCGATATTCGCTGGAAATGCGCTGGCCCGTTTCAAATAGTTCAGCGAAGTCAGAAGAATATTTGGTCACGAATGTCATAAATTCGGCTTCTTCCGGAGGAAGCGCGTCACTTGCAGTTGCGGCATCTAGTTGTTCTTGCAGTGCAACGATGGTGCTGTTGGCTTGCTCTAGCTGTGCATCGGTCTCTGCGGTTTGTGCCTCGTTTTGGGCTTGTAGGTCAGACAGACGCTTTACTTCGGCCTTCAATTCTTGAATTTGCGTTTTGGAACGCTCGGCGCGGTCGTCGTCACTGTCTTTTTGCTGTCTGGACACACGCTGTATATCCTCTTTGAGGGTTTTGATCTGGGCGTTCGCCTTCTCCAGCTCTTTCTTGTCCTCAGAGGCACGCTTTGACTGTGCTTCCAGCTTCAGCACTTCATCTTTTAACATGGACAATCTGCCCTGGGCGTCTTCTTTCCCATGCTTTGCCGCGGCGACTTCTTCCTCAAGCCGTTTGACCTTTGTGGCCAAGGACACTTCGCTCTGCTCATAGCCTGCGATGCGCCTTTGTAAGTCACCTACATAGCTGTCTACATCTTCCGTTCGATATCCGCCAAAGGTAGATTTTGCAAATTCAATTTTGTCCATGATTCAAACATCTCCTTCTGTAAGTTCAACAAATTTGCCCGAACGAATCCGAACGAAAAGACACGTATTTGAAAATTAGTGCTTCGTCTAGTAAATGTAGCATAAAAATCACCAAAATGCAACCAGAAGATGCGAAAAACACGCGCATTTTTCGTATATCGACCTCCGATGAGCCAATTATAACATAACTGAGGAAGATTCGGAACTAATTTCTGCCCTTTCTGAATGGAACAAATGCCGTCTGGACCCCAAGCAGAATCTAAAGATATGCCCAAAGACTTGCACACCTCCTGTTTTGCCCTCCGAAGACAGAATCCACATTGACTATAAACGCAAGATATGGTAGAATTTGTCCAGAAAAGTTTTCAAAAATAACAAGAAGACAGAGAGGGGCAGGTGATGGCATGAATCAATACAGAAGGCGGATTGCGGTGTTTTTGTTGATGTTATGCACCATCTATCTCTTTACACAAGTCACACAAACAAGCCTGGGCACAGACTTTAGCGATACAGAAGTCCACGAACTCATTGTACTCTTCGACATCAGCACCTCCATGGGCTGGAACGATACCGAATTCCTAGCGCCCGACGCCCTGCGGCAGATTGTAGCCAGCTTGCCCACAAATTGGCACATCGGCCTTGTCACCTTCAACGCAGATGTGATGGATGTCATACCGCCGGGGCTCGATACGCGGGATCATATCCACACGATTTTAGAAAGCCTGATCTACACAGACTGGACAAGCGCCGGCGCCGGTTTACAGCAAGCGGCAGACCTATTTTCCGACTGGGCGGACAGCCGCACCATCCTTTACATGACAGACGGCGAAATGGCCATGCTCCCAACACCCGAAGCCACAGCGGAAGCCCTGCTGTTAGCGGAGAAAGTGATAGCTCAAATCACAGCCTCTGACATTCGGGTACATACCATTGCCGTCGGCATCGATTTCCCCGAGGTTCATGAGGCGATCATGGGGCTGGCCCCCGCTACAGGCGGTACCCTCTTCCGCGACCTGCGTTCGGAAGACCTAAGCGGAGCCGCATCTGCAATGGTTTTCGACGTCTTAGATGTCGCCGCCAGCCAAGTCGGTGTGGCGCAGATGAAAGATTCCCCGGGGAACCTGACCATTCGCCTCCCAATGGCAGGATTGGACGCCGCAAGGATACTCATCACCACAGAGGCCCCCATTGCGCACATCGCCGTAAGCGGTAAGGGGAACACCCTTGGCATACAAACAGGAGAGCGCTTTGCCCTCATAGAGATCACAGAGCCCCTG
>Ga0123355_10012366_pt1 | contig 13219 bp, 6 predicted proteins | sample TergutEmb28metaG_3_FD_89872 | JGI IMG/M metagenome (GOLD analysis project Ga0123355, IMG submission 89872) | Embiratermes neotenicus P1 segment gut microbial communities from Petit-Saut dam, French Guiana - Emb289 P1 | ecosystem: Host-associated > Arthropoda: Insects > Digestive system > Gut ... | reverse complement strand
TAAGTATATTTATTGACTTATTTTATTACAACTACATGTTTCGGCCTTTATAGGCCATCTTCAGGTTGTCTTACGAGATGCAGATGAGTTCTATTGATCTTAGGTACTTATACGTGCGTTGCGGTAACGTTTAGTTAAGAATACATAACTTGTCCAAGAAAAAGGTAAAATGTACATTCCAGATTAAATATTGAAGGATATCGTGTCTACATCGTTGGCCAGTACAAAGCGTTCGCCCGATGTATACACAACTACACTTTACACAAAGCAGATCTCATAGGTTCCAAAAAATATATCTTTTTAATGTATATTCCCACCCCAACTGCCGAGACTTTCTGTTGATTAGGAAAAAGGAAAGAAGGTGTTTGGAAGCACTTAAATTTTATTAAATTTTATTAATTGAGTTCCGTACGTTTATACACGATTGTCCACTGCATACGAAGATATTGTAATTTACTCTAAAATGTACAATTTACCTTTCGCTTGTGGACATGTTATACATTCTTAACTAAACATGACATCAGCGTTGTTTCGACTTGACGGGTTTTACGGCGTCAGGCTTCTCAACGATCGTACCAGGACGCGAAATGTGCGTTTCAAAACACAAATCAGAAACATCAGCACCTAAACAACTCGTTTCAAAACACAAATCAGAAACATCAGCACCTAAACAACTCGTTTTCCCAACACGACAAAATGTTTCTCGAAATTTAATTTCTTTCGAGGCAGAACAGCATAAACGAAACAATTATGAACACAGCGCTGTTTCCAGCTCCAGCAACAGCCTTATTCTATGATCTAAATTCCAAACCACGCTTTGCCTGTCTGTCTGTCTGTCTGTTCGCAGCATTAATTATACCAGGCAAGCCGTGCCCGCTCTGTTCTGTCTTGGATGTAGTAATTAAAATATTCATAAGATGTCACTGTCTGCGACACCGCGCGCCATTGTTACAAGTCCTGCCAGCGGTTCCAGATTTTTCACTGATTTTCAGGGAGATTAGGTTTGTTCCAGACGCACTAGTCACAAAATGGACCACTGAGAAGTCAAATGGGGAACAGAGGAGAAACTTATTACCTTCAGTGGGAGACACCGTGTCAATTATTATAGCACTGACAACGAAAATCCCCGCGTCTGCAAATTATAGGCCCGGCAGTCACATATCGTACTAATAATATTGGCAATGTCGTGAAGAGGTAATTCTCTACTGTAGCTTCTGGTATGGGGCACTGTCCTTTAGCTTGATTAATTCATCAGCTTCATTAACATTTCTTATTCAGGGTTAAATTTTACTGAATGCCGCAAAAATGAACGAAAGGGTACAGAAAATACTGCGGTGCAATGCATAAAAGTTATTATTATTATTAATTTAATGATTTATAATTTTGAGATAAAATACACTACCATGAACTTAATGTACCCGGCATAGGTTGATTTCAAGGCCGTGTCCCAGTGATCATACATTTAAAAAAACTTTACAATTATGAGACTTGATTATCTGTTCGAGATCCGATCCACTTAACTGCGGAACATAATACTAGATAATTACATTTTAAACAACCTCCTCAGTATATGAAATATAATAGTAATACCAAAAAATACACATTGGTGAAATAATTTTTACGAACAATAACCTCGTACATGTTTCGGCCGCTTACGAGATCATCCTCAGGGAAGCAACAGAAAGGTTAAAAATTAAAAGATGGTGCAATTATTGAAGTAACATAACCAAGCCAAAATATAAAATGACAATGATTAAATCATAGTTTAAAATTCATAACATACGGTACAAGTGTGCCATTACTAATTGATGGTACGCAAAAACGTTTCATGCACTAATGCACTAACCTGAAATGAATAGGAATATACGTGTGCACAAGCCTTTATAATGATTCATTAGATAATTACAAAATAGTAGAACATGAAGGTACAGCGGTCGTCAACGAAATACGTCCCATGAGATTGTATTGGGATGTAAACACCACAGTAAATCACGCGCTTGCTTAGTTGAGTTGTATATCATAAATTAAATCAAACAGGGGGTTACTTTAGTTCAGAGTTTGTTCATAAGTGATTGTGTTTCGCTTGAGAAAAAGTTCAATATAGAAATTTTCAAATAAATTCGTTCCTTTGCCCTTCTAAGCGGAGTGTAACAATGACATAGCTGTGTCTATGGTCTGCACTCATGTTGGTTGAGTAAAATGCGGATCGTGCAAAACCTCCTTGGTATTTTTTGGTGATTATAATGATATGTAGTCGCACTTTTAACCGTGCATCATCATGCAGGGTTTTCTTGTATTTCTACGGCCACGATATACATGTTTAAGTAAAACAGTAATGTAGAATTTCGTGATATTTGTCTGCAGTACGTTCTTTTAACACCGAAATTTGGTATACTGTTCCTACACAGCTAAATGGAGATACATGTGGATCTGTAAACTAGTTTATCTCCAGAAATATACTTAATGCGTAGGCCCATATTATTTCACAAGACTGTGGAAACATTTTTAAAACGTTCTGTTTGATCATTTCTGAGATGGTAAAACGCGATTTCTGACCAATTAATTTCGTGTACCGTTTCTCTGATATAACCAGCGAGGTGAAATATACGGACTCCCGAATATCTACAAAAATAGAAATTTTAAAGACCACCCATCAAGACCAAGAATACTTGATTAACAGAAAGAAAAATTTCGAGATGATTTGGCCTCTGTTCCTCTTCATTTCCTCGGAAGCAATTCAAGTCTGTGGTCTTCCAGGTCGCAGAAGTGTGTGTTAAATGCTGGAGTCGATTTCCACAAGTGGCATTAAATATTAGTAAATGGGCTTTAAAACTGAGAAATGTCTGTAACAATATAGCTTTCAGTTCAGGATACCAGCTACCATGTGTATAATTGAAATATTAGAAAGAATTGTTTACGTCCTATAATGCACACGTTCGTTGATAACGCAATTGTGACATATTTAGTTTTTTAGGACAGAGTACATTCAAGAACAACCTAAATCTGAACAATTAACCCTAAAAATGCATAGCCTAATTATACAATACAAACATCGCGTATTTAAGTATCCGGGTAAAATTAATAATTTGCTGTTACGTCATTAAAATGTGAAACTGTACTACCCGTTGTCATCTCTCAATCATTTTCTACCTCATTGTTTTTCTCTTTTTCAGTAAAGTTACTTGGTAAGGGATAGTTTGCTTCTTCTTCCCTTAATCAACAATGGTTTAAATCTTCGGCACTCTGGGGAAAGGGCTTGGAAAGCTATACGTGACAGACTGCGAAGGCCTTACTATTTGAGTAGGTAGATCATGTTCGGAAAATTAGGGACAGGAAGTAAAGAACGAATATCGGGAATTATTCCTTTGTAAACAACCAACTACCTACAGAAGCGTTAGGGCCTTTCCCTTGTAAACCTAAGATTTTTAGAAACAGAATTAGGAAAGCAATTATAAACGCGGTGAAGTGAAAGGAATAGAAGTCTGACGAAAATCATCAAAACGTGTAGTGAAGTGAAGTAAGGTGAAGTGTAGTGATGTGAGGTGAAATGGAGCGGTAGGAAATTTGAATGGAGTTAAGCCAGATGAAACTGTACTGAAGTGAAGTTGGGTGAAGTTCAAATGAGAGGAAGTGAAGTGCCGACAAGTGTAGTGAAGTGGAGTTAAGTGTAGTTGGGTGAAGTGTAGTGTAGTGTAGTGAAGTTGTTAGTATCAGGGTGTCTAACATTATAAGAAGATATAGAGATCACATGCAGTTTGCTGCTTATATGGCTTTTTCGTTTATCATATTCTTTCAAGTTATTTTGGTTCCTTATTTATCGTCGTATATATGGTTTTATGTTTCGTAGGCTCTTGTTTAATTTTGTAAATTATGTATTTTATTGTTATGTTCATGTATTCTTATTGGTATGTGTGTTCTGTTCTGTATATTTGTTTTCATCGTGCCAACTGGCACTCTTCGGCTACGTTGACTGGAGTTTTTCCGTGCTTTTTCTTCAGTTGTAAGGCAAATGCCAGGGTATAACTCACAAAGACGGAACACGGCCCGCATTCTTCCCAATTAATTGTTAACTGTATTGTTGTATGTGTTGTTAGCTGTGTTGTTCTATGTACCGTTTGTGTGTAAATGTGTACTGTACTACTGCCACCGGGTGTCTACTCAATTGCAGTGAATAAATATGTAATATATCATAACATGTCACGACGGACTGACTCCAAGCCGGCCTCCTATTCTATGAGTGTCGGAAGCCTTTTCCGGCGGTAATATGGCCAAGGCACGGCGCTAGAATGTGTGAAGCTTTACTGACTAGTTCTTCGGCACAGAGATGGCTTTATCTTTACTAATTTGCTACCTCGTGACTCAAAATATTAAAGAGATACTGAGAAGTCTGAAATAACTCTCCGCGATGAATTATAGAAGAAATTCGATCCCACCCTTTGAATAATAAGTTAGTTCTGCATTACCGCCAACGCCGAACACATAACTAATATTCTTAATGTAGTCTTTTCAATGAGAAATAAATGAACGTCCAAGCCGAAGCACTGTAATATCACCTAAATCCGAGTAAACTAAAATCATTACGTCCATACAAGAAGTAAGTCAATACTGCCTGAAGGGCGATTTTCGATCGCTATAAGTGCTCATATGTGGGCCCGGTAGCTCAGTCGGTATAGCGACTGACTACGGGCTGAACGGTCCGGGATCGAATCCAGGTGGGGACGAGATTTTCCGCCCGTCCAGACCGGCCCTGGGGTCCACCCAGCCTCCTGTAAAATGGGTACCGGATCTTCCTCGGGGGTAAAGTGCGGCCGGGGCATGCTGCTGACCACTCACCCCTACTAGTGCCGCGGTCATGGAAGAGTAGATCTATACCTCTACCCACCCTCTGGGCTACACCGGGCCTGTAACGGGAACGCTTTACCATCTACCTTATAAGTGTTCATATGATCATCTCGAGCGAGGGTTGTTCCATTAATATGGATGTTAGAAAACCCCTCCAAATTAAATAACTTATCTTTGTGTTTGTCTGAACACGTTATCTTGGTGAAATACTTAAAGATTCTGTAGCAGCTGCAAGTAATCATCTGTAACAACTGCAGAAAAGCATCGGATGTTTATTTAAGGGCAGTACGTATTTCTGCCCAAATTCGAACCTGGTACTTCAGCAATGTAACTTAGAAGCGTCACAGCCTGGCAACCCTTTCGGTGAAGCTTAACAGGCACACAGCACCCATACACGTATGGCGTATTTGCCGTGCCTTTCGAAACTCTGCTGGTTGAGACGTGATATTATGCCAGTGCTCTTCGGACAGCGCCATAGTTCAGGCGGTCGAGGCTGGCTTATAGCCATGAGCCCATGCAATCCCAAAAGAATTCAAGTGAGACTCCTTGCTCACGTTGTGCTGAAGGACACTATTCTCAGAGTTTATTTAGCTTTCCCCTGTTAATGATCATTCCACCGCTGTTCCACGTTTATCTATCACCGCTCCGGGAACTGTGAGATAATTCTGACCAGACAGCGCATTATCATGTATTCGGACTCCACACGCAGCACTTTGCTGGTCACATAGCAAAGCGGTGCTGATGTATATTTCAGTATGTTTTCCCGTCACAAACCTAAAGACAATTTGCAGAAAGAGTCGGCATCAACATTTGTGCAGGCAGGAAGTACATGTCTACGACACTTGGTATATTCGCACAAAATGGTCGCTGATCGTTACAATGGCTTTGATTTTAAGTGACTGACAAACAAATTTTAGCATATTTGAGCGAATTTTCTGCGTTCACATGAATTCTTTTATATACAGAGATTGCGTAAACAAAGACGTAATTTATTTGGGCATAACTTCTTCTTGTAAATTAATAATAAAAATTCGCCATAGGAGACTTCACAAATAAATTTCAATCTTCAACCAAATTCTGTACTTGTCGGTACAATGTTACACTTTGATGTACTCCTAAATTTCCACGAGGGTTTCTCAAACCGGTCCTACTAATTAAAATTCCCACTTATTATTTCCCATAAGAGTGCTGCATATTCCGTCCATCTCAAGTAAAGAAAATTTGTGAAGTTTCTGGTTTTTTCTTTATTTTAATCTTATTATATAAAACAGTAATATTTTTTATAGTTTTATGTAAATGTAATGAGTAAATTTCCAGGTTTATCGCACATTTTTGTAGAATGTCGGACCTAATATTCGGAATTTACTAGTCATTGTATGTTTCATACGAGGGGGTGCTGATTAAGTCCTTAGCCCGACCTACTTCCCGATGTCGTAGGACGGAATCGATAGTGTCGTTGGAAAGAGGAGTCTATTCATGTGCCGAATTCCGAGTCTCTTCTTGTTACAGAGGTTGCAAGAAGCATGTCAGGTGACGCGCCCGATTTCAGCAACATGGAGACGCAAGCTGTCATCAAGTTTTTTTTTCTTGCAAGGCAAGATGCCGAAGGAAAGTCACGCCATTCTGAAAGAAACATTAGGGGAACATGTACCATCGTATGCTACCGTCAAAAACTGGGTGACCCAGTTTAAACGTGGTGATTTTTCCACCTGTGATGCGCCTCGTCCTAGACGACACAAAACAGTGACCACCCCTGAGATTATTGATCAAATTCGCGACCTAATCTTGTAGGACCGCCGGATTACGGCTAAATCAATAGCAGAGCAACTGGGCATCTCACGTGAGCGGGTTGGGTCCACCATTCATGAAGATTTGGGCATGCGGAAGCTCTCCGCGAAGTGGGTCCCGAAATCCCTGAAAGCGGATCAAAAACATCAACGGAGCTAGACGTCTGAGCAAGTTGTGACATTTTTTGGCGCGATCCAAATGGTTTCATGTCGCGATTGGTGACCATAGACGCAACCTAGTTATATCACTATGACCCGGAGACAAAGTAACAATTAATAGATTGGAGGCATAGCGGCTCACCCCGCCCCAAAAAATTCCGAGTGCAAAAATCCGCTAGAAAAGTTCTCGCCCCGATTTTTGGGATCAAGATGGCATCCTTCTCATTGATTATCTTCCAAAGCGCCAAACTATCAACGCCGAGTATTATTCATCTCTGCTGGTGCAATTGAAGGACATTTTGAAGGAAAAACGCCGCGGAAAGGTCACCAAGGGGGTCTTGTAATTACACGACAATGCCCCGGCTCACCAGGCACTTGCAACCCAGAAGAAACTGGCCTACCTGGGCTGCCAATGTGTTGATCACCCACCCTATTCTCCGGATCTGGCCCCATCGGACTACTACCTCTTCCCTGGACTGAAATAACAATTGAAATGTCGCCATTTTTCTTCCGACGTGGTCATTGCTGCCGCGAAGACCTGGTTGGACGGACAACATTCCGAATTTTTTTGAGTAGCTTGCAGAAGTTACAGCAACGGGCTAAGAAATGTATTGAGCTTCGTGGGGCGTATGTTGAATAAATTCAGAGTTTGGTCGCTGTAGCTTGTTTCATTCATGGTCGGGCTAAAGACTTATCAGCACCCCCTCGTATATGCGGATATACATTTGTAAACTTTCGAATTTAACGGCCAAACGGAGACTACTTTTGATTTTCTTTGAGACCATATATGACACATGACAATTCGTCCCATTTATTTCCAAAACCACTAACGAATACACAAATCTACATATTCTGACAAATAACGAAAAGCGTAATTCGCTGATACGTTACAAAAACTCCAAGGACAATGTCTCAGTTGTCCTTGTAACAAATACAGTCACAAACGACAGCGCAGGGCACACACACGTATACGGCTAGCTTCTCAGCATCACAAACAATCAATAATCATCACCATGATACAAAACAACTACGGTGTACATTAATGCTAATAAAAACACTCCGATTAGAAAACAAGGAACAACCATAGTCACCATCAGACTTATCAACGCATACGAAATAAGAAGTGCCAAGAAAACGGTAATCTAAATTGCGTGCCATGAAACCTTTTTAAAACTTGTGTCAGACAAACATATAATTAAACTCAACAAGATGTTAAGTGTAGAATATAATACATTTTAATTTCTATTTCAGATTCAAAAACGATCAATTACTAATATAAAAGTCCTAGACAGCTATGTAACCACTTAATATTATAGAGTTTTGTAATATTTTATACATTTATACGTATTTGGTACAACTACAAGTACTATGGGATCCCGTACTGCATGATTGCACTGCATGTACCTAAGTTAAGTTTCTGTATGATGGCCAGATGATGATCAGGAGTACCGAAACATGTCGCCATTAAAATAAGAATATCCAAATATTTTGTTGTGTTGGACGGCAACTGATAACTAGTTTGTTTATCTTATAAAATACAGCCCTGTTTTTACTTATGAAATGTAATGTGTCTCAGATGTTTCAATACGTCAGTGTCAACTAGCTTAATTAAAATGACATAATATTGTTGAAACACAAATAAATTACATATTCTTATTAAAGAAAACAAAAAAAAATATTATTACAGCACAAATAAGTATTAGAACTTAGTCAAGTACGTACGTTGATGTTCCATATAAGTTTCAACCCTTCGCCGAATAAAAATAGATGCTTTCATAAGCTCAAAACGCATAACACCGCCACGAACACTCCGATGCTTCCTTCGGCCTATTGTTTCACGACAGCAGAAGGGAAGACAAAGGATCCTGAACTGAAATGCGGCAAACATTCCTTGAATTTAAGCTCTTCTTCATTTCTCTATGAGTGTCATTTTAATTTGTTAGTGTCTTTAGCATACATTTACACTTTGCCATACTTCCACATGATATAATACTTATCTTTATGTTGTTATTTTAACACACACAAACTAATGAGTTAATTTAGACCTACAGGGGAAAGTGATGGATACCGGCATCAGTTGCATGGCTTCTCACACAGTTCATTGTTCACCATCGTTGTCGGAGAAGTAATAACACGTAGAGTAGCAATATCAGTGTTGAATGCGTTAGCTCTTTTTCACCATACTTCAAAGTATTTCGATTAAAATTGTGTTAAACGTCACACTGAGCTATTTATTTCGAATTTACGAGTAATAATGAGTCAAATATCACCCATAACTAACTGAAACCTCGAATCCAACACAACAATTTACCAAAAAAATTGTCGTATTAAACAGTGTTACATAAATTACCATAAACCAAGCATATGTTATTTTCCCAGGCCTAGACCCAGTGGCGTAGCCATGTTTTCTGATGCCCGGGGCGAGCAATATCAATGGAAGCCCTTGACAAAAATTATGTTTTCTGATGCCCGGGACGAGCAATATCAATGGAAGCCCTTGACAAAAATTACGAACTTTTAGAAAATCACAATTATTTACTGAATTTTCTCCTATTCTTCTCAATAATTTAATTTTTTTAGGGCAGAAAATTATTTTCTTTTTAATTTAAATATTCATTTATCTGCCATTTTTTCCGCCCCTTAAGCTATGTTGCCGGAGCGGTCGCACCATTAGCCCCACGTACTTGCCTAGGCCTACATACAATTGTAAGTTAAAATGTTTTTTCGTTATGGTGACTATTTATGGAACACAATTAAAAATAGTCCACGGCTATATTCAATAATGCTTCCGTCGTATGAACAGCTTTACAAAAATAGGGTTCTCCCTGAAACATGTATACATAATCCCTAGTAGGTGCGAAAACTGGAAGAAAATGCTTTTTTTATAAAGTGTGCTATAAGTGGAGTTAATCTTCTCACTCTTATTGTCTATTAGGCATTCCGAATATCTCTGGAGCCAGTGAGTGACTGAGAGTGACAAAGATTTTGCTATCAGCCTCCGCTTTAATATTCTATGTATCGATTTCAGCTCACTCTCTGGAGCCCGAGGCAAATATCTGCCCCAGCCCTTCGAAGTGCTACAAAGACACACCGTGCCCCCCCCCCCGTCAATGATGCAGTAACGCGGCCAAATGGTATTAGGTGTCACAGACAACGCGATAGGTTACCTAGAATTGCGTTTGAAATGTGCTAAAACAGTCAGTTGACTTCACTAGCCCGAAGAATAAGGGTGGGGCTTCGGTCTCGAGTTACAAGCGGTAATGTTATATGGGAGTCAGTAATGAAATTTTGTATTTTCAGTCGTGTTATTTAACAACACTGCCCTTTCGTGAGATTATATAGCGGTGGTGATAAGTGAAGTACCGGGTAAGGAGCACAGGCGAAATGACGTTGACAAGGGAAAACCGAAGTACTAGGAGAAAATCTTGTCCACTGCCACTCTGCCGAAGATAGATACCGCTTCCGCGGTGAAAAGCCGGCGACTGTTCACCTGAGACAGGGCAAGGACCAAGTTATTTCCTAGGCAGTATCACTGTGAGATTGATATAAATTAAATACATTTTTCAACAGCGAATAGGAAATTGAGTATATTGCGTAAGAAGGTTTAATAATTTTAAAAAAAGTTTCGATTTCCAATTCGTCTTCAATCAAATATCACATGTCGGAGATCAGAGACTTCCAAATTTTCTACGTGTCATACTACTGCACTGTTCGTTTTTAAGACACGTTACATTAAAACAGAGAATTTAAATTCGTAATAATATTACGCCTGTTTATAACAATTATAAGCAACAAGGGCCATGACGTTCTGAAAAAAATCAATATAACTCCTTTCCCAGCTGACGTTGCAGAAAACGTCAAAATAGCAAAACCTTCATCGTCCCCCCTCCCCCCGCCTTCGTCCCCCCTCCCCCCGCCTCACCTTTGTGTAAGGAACACCACCGGCCTTTCACTTTTAAAATCAGTATATTTTAGGGTTTTAGGAGCGTTTGCAAAATTGCGAAAAGCGACTGTAGCTTCGTCATGTCTGTCTGTCTGTTCGTCCGTCAGAATGGCACACGGCTCCCACTGGAAGAATTTTCATGAAATTTGATATTGGAGTATTTTTCGAAAATCTGTCGAGAAAATTCAAGTTTCGTTATAGAAGAGACTAAAGGTTACTTTACGTGAAGACTAACATACATTTCTATCATATCTCGCTCATTTCTTCTTAGAATGAGAAATGTTTCAGACAAAAAATGTAGAGAAAATCATAACACATATTTGTGTATTCAGAAACTTGTTTTTCGAAAATCGTGCCCTTTGTGAGGTAATGTGGAAAAATATTGTAGAATGGGGCCGGTCACAGATCAATATGGCGCATGCGCATTGCATGGACGCCTAACGCTACAAATACACACAATCAAGCTGAGTAATACTCACTGCTTTTCCACAGCAATAATGGTTGCATGAACGCGCCTTAGTGTTACGTTGTACGTAAATTGCTGTCTTGTTTTGAATTAACATTTGCAAATACATACATCATTAAAATAACTGAGTTGTGTTATCAGTCGCATCCTCATTCCACGCAACACAGCTTCTTTAAAGGCCGATTGACACAGAACCTTGTTTACAGAAAAGCAGACTTTTCTTGTTCGTAGCAGACTAACAACCAACAGAGTCGGGCAAGGTTCGTCATAGTCACCAACAGTCACTGCTAATATTATTTTCAGTAATTCGTGCCTCCGAGTCCTAAACAGAAGTCAATTTTAGACTTTAGCTAATTACTAACATGCATTCAATTACAGATAATAAAGTGGTATTCATTTTGTTTCAATGTTCATGTCTTATTTCATATGGACTAATCATTTTCCTACTTAAAATATTGCGACGCATGGACTGAGAACTGCGGGGTTATGCAGGCCCTTCAGGATTTTAGGTATTAAGCAACGGTAATTCTGAAACCTGTCGCTACGCGTAATCTGGCGAATTGACACTCAGTGTTAATAAAGTTGCGGAGGCGCTCAGTGGAGTATTTATGAATAATGCACTGTAAGTGATTGTCCAGATAACTCTCACATATAATTTCAATAATTTCATCCGCCTTTCCTTCGGAGGCAGAAATTGCACTCGTCATTTCTGAGCTCGTACATATTCAAAGATCTGAACCTCTCCCCCATCAACCAATTTCCAGAACCCAGAAAACATATGACTGCAAACTGAGCGCTCTGTGGCGTCGTACGCAGATTTTGTCATGGTGTTCTTTGCTTACAAAACGTCATACGGTTTAACGGTTCACATCTAAATTCAATTTAAAACTCGTTCATAAGAGAGGTGCCTAATTTAAGGACACTTCCTGCCTGTGGTCAAAAAGCCCCCATATTATCTGCCATCGAAGCAGCTTTCCAGCTCGCAGAACCGTAGATCCGCCCCAGCCTCGGGGTTCCAATTTACCGACTACCTTACAAAACAACGTTAACGGAACTGCACCTCATTTTCTACACTGAAGCGTTGTGCAAAAGGGTCCGATGCTTTAGAATACATCGCAAGGTGAATGTGAGTTATGGTGGCCAAAGTAAGACGATAACAACTTATAGGCATGATATAATGACCAACAATAAGCAAGGTAGAAATATTCCGTCTGAATTTAATTAAAAATTTGAAATTGCGTCTATACACCTAACATTTTCCAGCATAATAAATCGTAAAAAGCATTATGTTTTAAAAGCACATTTCACAAGTATGCGAAAAGCCTGTCTTTTTTTTAAAGAGCCACATACTTAACACTATTTATAGCTTTTCAAAGCAAATTTATATCTAGCACGATTTTAAGAGTGGTCTATGTCATACATGTATACATTCATACATGATACTGAACATCGACGATGGGACTTGAAGTCCTCAAATGGGTGCTGATATATATTCATTTATTCTGAGATTGGACGTATCAGAGGTGCTTCCTGTCTCCTTCTTCGTGGTAATAATCAGAAGATGGAGGCATGAATGTTCCATATCTAAGATACACATCCCCAGCTATATTCAGGATTTTGGATGTAAACAATAGACGAACGCCCATGAAAGATGCACAGCCGCCACTCTAATACAAACATGAGAGAAAAGCATGTAAGTGGTGCGTCAGGAAAGTAATGAGACTGGTGTTATATTTTTTTTATTTAACATTGACCTATAAACCAACATTATCCCCTTCAAAGCAGTTCCCTTGGGAAGCCACATACCGCCGGAGACGTTGCTCCCACTCCCGGTAGCAGTGCTGGAAGTCTTCATGTAGAAGTGCCCTCAAATGGTCTGTCACGACCTTTTGGATGTTGTCCGCAGTTCCAAAATGACGACCTTTGAGGTGGAATTTGGGTTTTGGGAAAAGGAAGAAGTCACACGGACTCAGATCAGGCGAGTATGGTGGCTGCGGAACCACTGAAATACCTTTTTTGGCC
>Ga0123355_10012365_pt1 | contig 13219 bp, 6 predicted proteins | sample TergutEmb28metaG_3_FD_89872 | JGI IMG/M metagenome (GOLD analysis project Ga0123355, IMG submission 89872) | Embiratermes neotenicus P1 segment gut microbial communities from Petit-Saut dam, French Guiana - Emb289 P1 | ecosystem: Host-associated > Arthropoda: Insects > Digestive system > Gut ... | reverse complement strand
TGCGGGATCTAATAGCGTTGGGTAACTATCGGCCGCGGGAGCGCCCGGACGGCGGGCCGCTCACATACGTAGCATCTGTGGGGGAAATGAGTGAAAAAAATTGGTTTATAAACCTGACTGGCATGATTCTCTTCAGATACCCAGGAAGAGATGGGGGAGTAATTTTTACAATGGGTTTGGAGAAGTGAATTGGTTAGCTGTATCGAAATGGCACACACAGTAGTTTCCATTTGCATCCTTTTGTGATGGCGGCGATGACACGTCGTGTTCCGTACAGCGGATGGTTTCTGTATCAGTTTTAATAACTACCATATCTTCAAACAGACATTCTTCAACTAATTTATTTGGTTAATTAATAAGTAAGCCTGAGTATTTTGTGTACAACTCTAAGAAGGTATTAGGATATCAAACACTGTGTTGTGACTTGGAGACGCTAGGAGCAAATGAAGGATAAAGAACGGAGCTAAGTGATGAAATATGCAACAAGTTTGTTCTTAATTGCAGATGTCGGTGTTTTGTGTATTTATGTGTATGTGTACTTACAGTACATTGATTGATTTATGTTCAGATAAAGAATTATAACCTCGCGTTTCTCCCTCTCACTTGTGCATGTACTGGAAAGTACGTGCCTGTAAAATAATCTATGATACAGTTTTCATGAAGACGCATTTCTGAAAATACAATTCTGTATACTCGCTTAAATTCGTTCTTCAGAACGTCACGCGAAAAATGCCTGTGCTGTCGGGATGGATGTCTTTTTTTATTTTCTTGACAGTTGTCTGCTGCTGAAGTCAATTTGTTTAAGTGTCCCTAAACTTTGTCCTGTAATAGCGCCGTATATACATTAGTTTGATTGAAGATCGTGAATATAAACAACGATTTCCCGTCATTAAATTATAGGCTGAGCCACTGCAGTATTTACCTCAGTGTCCTGTGAATCGATTCATAGGTAGCCTATTTCTGTGTTTGACGACAGTTTGTAGGCATGCAAGTCACGATCTGAACCCAGTGAATGTCCTTTCATTGCTTGGACTTATTACAGCAAATGGATTATACCTGTTCTACTTAGTTGGCATTTTTGTTACTACCTCTGAGTCAGAAAATCGATTAGTTCTAAAGTTACACATAATTATTGAGTGGAAATGTTAAACACGTTAATGTACGTTTAATACTTATCAAAAGAAATGTTGACCCTCTTAAAATATTTATGTACATGACAAATGGAGACTAATCATGCAGTACAATTCCATAGTCTGCTGTGATACTAACGACCATTAACTTAATCCTAATGAAGCCGAACAAAATTATATGTCACTGGGCTGTAGGACCATTAGGAAAATCTGCACTTTGTAAAATCTTGCACTTCATTAATGGTTGTGCATCAAAATCTTGCAATATTTGAACTGCTCTATTTATTACGCTATAATGTTATAACATTACTAACTAGCAATATAAATGAAGACGTTCCTTCTCTTCTACCCCACGACTGCTATTCATACTCCATGGTTAAATTTAATTTTTTTTCGGATTGTTATGCTTTTTTTGACAAACAAGGGAAGAAATTAAGAGTGTGGAAGTGCCTATTCAAGGCTGGTGAACGTAGAACAGAAAGTAGAGAAATGTAAGAACAGGTTTTTGGGAATAGTGTTTGGATGCATCATACTAGTGAAGAATGTAGTTGCCACTGTCTTTGTAGAATTTTTATGGTTTTCAGATGAAGATTCCTTAGAGGATTTTACATTGCAACATGCTACTGGAAAACAACGTATAATTAAAACACTACGGTGGCGAATCTCGCTGACGAGTGTGTTCTGGAATGCACATGTGTAGTACTAAAATTAGTTTTTGCGACGCTCATGGGAATATGTGTTTTTGGATGCATCAAAAAACTGTTGCTCGGACAGACAGTGCGTTTCTGACTGATGTGGGTTTCTGAATACAGAGAGAGTATTATAATGTTGTTTGGGAACTTAAAAAATATGGATTATGGAATAGATTGTATGAAATGTAGTCTGTTAATTTAAATTAAATACTTCAACTATTAACCAAAAAATGCACCTACATAACTTTCACTTAAAACACTTTAAAACACATAAAACTACTCCGACATATTTCGATCTTTTCAGATCATCATCAGGGAATTTCGTCGTGTCTTGCTAAAGTTATTACATATTCACGATTTAGTTCGTTTTAGTAAACAAGGTGTTGTGGCAGCATATCATGTTGCGTAGGAATCTGTTGTAGAGAGTGTAGTTGGCTAGGAGTGCACACCTAGCCAACTACACTCTCTACAACAGATTCCTACGCAACATGATATGCTGCCACAACACCTTGTTTACTAAAACGAACTAAATTGTGGATGTGTAATAAATTTATAAAGGAACGACGAAACTCCCTGATGATGATCTGAAAAGATCGAAACACGTCGTAGTAGTTTTATGTGTTTTAAAGTGTTTTAAGTGAAAGCTATGTAGGTGCATTTGTTGGTTAATAGTTGAAGTGATTTTACGAAATGCACGGTCCAACGATGAGATTAAATTAAATACTTCAAAATTTCCTTAGGAGCATGAACTGGTCTGAACTGTATCTCGGTTCAATGTTAGGTCATGTAATATTGTATGGAGTTTTAGAGGTCATTAAAACAGGTAACATCTTGAACAAATTAACAACCGCCCAAGAAAGACTACGATTATGTAGCATTGTTGTTGGCTAAATTTGTTCTTTAGAATTAGATACAGTAATATACAACGTGGAGTGAACTTCCTAAATGTTTCGGCCTTTTTCGGCCATTTCAGGAAGACATTCAAGAAAGAAAAATACATTAATGGCTCGGTAAGACATAGATATGCAATAATGCAGTTAAACTACAGAATATGGAAATAATTAAAAAGTATTAAAATTGTAGTGCATAGTATGTATAATAATAGTAATTATTTGAATGTAGGTACAGATTCTGTAACATAGGGTTTAAAGTTTTTAAACCTAACAATATTTTGTGTTTTAACTGTATTTTTGAACATCTGTGTCGTAGCTGGCCAGTAATTTATTTATTTTTTTCGTTGAATGCCTCCCCGATGATGGCCGAGAAAGGCCGAAACATGTAGGAGGTTTACCACACGTTGCCTATTATTGTGTGTAATTACAGTTTAGTTATGTGTCTATGTATGCTTGATGAAGCACTTCCTGCCATCGACCAGACTGCTTATACGGATGCATGAAAGAAATACCATAAAACTGCATGTACGAGGGCGAGTCAAATTGAAACCTTAAATATGTTTTATCTCGTAATTTATTGAACACAAAATGTACACAATGACTTTATTTTTCTATGTAGTATCGTACTGCTGCCTGTCGGCCACTCTTCAAACCACGAGTATCATTGTTGAAACTTACAAGACAATCGAGCTGTGTTTCGAATTTTTTTCGCCCTCTTAAGGTTTTCATTTGACTCTCCCTCGTAAAATTCTTCCTGAGGATGAACTCTTCTATGTTCGAAACATGTAGAAGACACTATAATTAAATAAAAACAATGTAAAAATGTCTATTTTGTTGGTTCTTATTATATATGTTTATCACAATGCACGGTTCAAAAAACGTAAAGTTTACAGTTCAGTTGTTGGTAAATACTATGTATGGTGACTTATCTCACTGTACGAAGCATGGATAGTTATAAATTCGTCCTTGAGATTGTTTATATAGTAAAACTAATTAGATGCAATAAAGTATCAAATTTATTTTATTTTGGAATGACACCCGCTACCAAGCAGGCAGCAGTATCTGTCTGACAAATGCCTGTTGCTGTATGTACAGTCTTGAACTCCTGATGATGGACGGAAAGACCGCCCGAAACATGTAGAGTGTCATTCCAAAATAAAATAAATTTGATGCATTGGTGCATCTAGTTGGTTTTACTATAGAAATAATATTACGAAGCACGACCCTATGAACGTCACATTCGTCCTTAAGACTTCTTGGTACTTGCTTTGACATGTATTTGGCCGCAGGTCAGCAGTTGAATGAGGCTTTGTTCACGTGTACAGTTCCCTTACTCTAATAACATTTGTTTCTTGTGAGTGTCAGTCTCTTCTTGTCATAATGACACAAGGTTCGTTAGGTTGGTGGTGACGTATGTGAGAACAAGGTGCTGACAAGAATAATTTGACATACGAAAGAAGAAGTAGCATGAGGATCAAGAAAAATGTATATCACAGATCATCATAATGGGCACTCTTCACCTAATGTTATTAGGACGATTAAATCAAGGACGAAAAATGGGTGTATCACGTAGCACGTATGGTGAGATGAAAAATGCATACAATATTTTAGTCTCAACAAAGTAAAAGAAAGCACTTGGGAAGCGGAGGCGCGCAAGGGATGATATTTTAAACGGATGTTAGGGATTCTAGAGTGTGGGGTGGGCGGTGTTTTAACTGCTCCAGGATAGAGACACTGGTTGGGCTTTTGGAAGTGAGAGACTGAACCCTCCAAATCAGTAGCTAAATAACAGGCTGACTGACTAACAAATTAACGTATTGGTGCAAATTATTTCTTGAAAATCTAATTTTTCCTCAGCTAGTCAAGAAATTCCCCACATTTTATGGAACCAGAAGATTCAGAACCGCACTCACAAGAATCCTATACTTGTCCGTGTCCTGAGCCAAATCAATCCAAGTATTAGGAATCCTTAAATTGGAGAAATTTGTCGACCGATTTTTAATTATTCGCTAATCAAGAAAAGGACTCAGTACCATGAATTTGGTCATTTCGTTACTTGCTTCGCAACTGTGCTTGCTTTACTTCTTGAAGTTAATCCAAGGAATGAGATTCATGCCGTAAAAATGCCTGTTTTCTGTGTAATGCTGCTTCTTGTGTACTTTGGTGATCTCTTGGCAAATATGTTGATGGTCATATGTGTTCTTCCTTAAAGACGGCGATAAATACTGTAATTCTAATCGATCTCTTGAATAACCACAGGTAAGTCTACGAAGTAGTGATATAAAGGGAGAATTGTAAATATAAGGAATCAAACACAAAGCTACGGATTTGGAACGATGACTGGAGCAATAAGAAAGGAATATAAAGGAAGAAACGTTTTCATACGGATTCAGTAATTTGAGGCGTAGAAAATAAATACGCTGTAGAAAGGTGCGTGAATAGAACGGCCCGTTGGAACAAAAAAGGTCTTTGGAGGGAAGGTTAACAACACAAAGAGACAATGTAAATGAAGTTTGTATATGGAAAAAGTGGGCTTCGAATTAAATGCGTGGGTTTGTATTGCGATCTGCTAGATAGCCTGAGTCGATAACAAGCTATACATTAAACACCACGGCACTTCGTCTCCCGTGACGGACTTATCCTCCAATTCTCAAGACCATGTGTGAAGCAATGTAAGTTGCAGGTGTTGAATATTGATTTGACGCTGTAGACAACAAGCTGGTGTAATTTGTGTTGCAGTTCAAATGCTTAAACTTGTGTGAAAGCGAAATATTTTCTCCTCTTGAACAACCAGAACATTTTACGCGATGGAACAGACCTTACAGATTCTATATGTTGACGTGCCCAACACAGTAGTTTGCTGTCGGTACTTCTGTTTATGATTTTACAGTTTTCTTTCATGTTGGCATATAAATGCTCATATCTTTGGAACTTTAGCAACGTGATACATTCGAAGTAGAAAATATGTGCAAATCGATATCAAAATAATGGCTATACCTTTTTATTTCATGCCAGGTTGTTTGAAAAAATACTTAAGTTTAGCGCTTAAAATGGTAAACGTGGAGCAGAGTCGAGTTGGTCAAATATTTTATCGGCTGTAGTACCACAGGAGAAGGCGGGGTAGCAGAAGAATTTGAGTAGAGGAAGAAGAAGAAGAATCTGCCGAGAATAAAAACGAAGAGGAGGAGGAGGGAGAGGGGAAGGAGACCTAAAAACAAAGAGTCTAATTTTGACGACACTTAATATTGTCGGTTTGTTGAGATAATTAGTTTTGGTTCTTGTCGGTGAAATGTAAATTCTTATTTCACCTGTAGCTGAAATCTAAATTCATTTTGTTCTGAAATATTAATTGCATTACACTTTTATATGTAACATTAATTGTGGGTCGTATTAAGATCTAAAACATTCATGCAGTAGTTTATACGAGTAGTTGTGGCAAGCGTAGAATGGTACACGTAGTCAACTGCCTCGTAATTTACTCTGATAATGTACTGTAGAATACTGTATTGAAAATTCAACTACAAAATTCAGCAGCCCCTTTAGCGCAGATTTCGGTAGGAATTCTTTGTATTTCTTTGACTTTTCTCATCATTCGTTCGTTGTTCTGGATAATGAAACAACCCTGCGAACAAGCCAGAATGGTTATGATGTGCGTACGTTTCCTGACATGCATCTGACTTACTGATCTTAATAAAAATAATATGTAGGTGTGCGCGGACCTTCGTGCCTGCATGTGTGCTTATGTAGGAATAAGTGAGTTGCAGCATCAACGGAATTTTTCGTGTGCTGTTTTTTGAATTTTTCTATGTTACCGCAATCTGTGTGTGTGCGTGTTTTAGTGCGTGCGTGCGAGCGTGCATTTGTTAAGTATTCAGACGGCCATTTAATTTTTTGCATCTTCTGTTCTGTTGTTTTAAATTCCTCTTCATTCCCTCTTTTTCGTTTGCTATTTTCAATATTTTCCCTTCAGCATATTTTACTAACTCTTTCTTGTTTTATTCTGGTCATAAGTTCCTTTTCATGTTTCCCTGCGAGTGCGTGAATAAGTGAGAGAGAGAGAGAGAGAGAGAGAGAGAGAGAGAGAGAGAGAAGTATTGTTAGTGCCATTTTGTGCTTTCATTAGACACCATGTTTCCATCTCGGCATACATCTGTTAACTTCACTTTGAGTCGACGTATTTCAGATTGCCTGCTTGCTGTAATACAATGAGATAAAAACTGTTTTCCACCAAAGTTTAGCGCGAAGTATTCTTGTATGTTGGGCACTAACTCAATTTTATTAACTGGAATGTGAACATGGTAATATCAAAGAAACAAAAAATCGTAATTGGTTACGCCAGTTTTTCTTCGCCTGTTGTCTTACGCAGTTTCACTTCCCACAATTCCGAGGTGTAGAATTTAGGCTGAGTTTCAGGAACCGTGTACAACTTAAACGACAACCGTGCCTTGTTTGCCTCCCCCTGCTTTTGTAATCAAGACTTTGGGGATTTGTCGAGGAATCGGGGTATCGTAGGTGGTGCAGTGAGTGGGCTAGTAATAGGACAGTCCGGTTTTAAAATCACAGAAATGGAAAAAATGCATGTCTCCTCCAAAATGTCCAGAATTGCTATAAGATCTACCCGATCTCCTGTCTAATTGGTACCTTTGTTCTTTCCTGGGGGTAAGGCGGCCGGTGTGTGAATTTGGCCATTCCCAACTTTGACGAAGTTAATAATGAGTGGAACTACACCGCTGCTTCCCTTGTACGCCTTCATATCATGAACATTTACATATTTACTTTACCATAGCGGTTTGTGAGAAATGTGACTAAAAGTCGGGTACTGTATACATTTTAGTTTGATATTCTACACGATCACCCCTCGTAACGTTGTTGTCCCGACGCACTCAATCTGGTAGGTGATCCTCTTCCGGGAAACGGGTGTGGTTCACCGAATCACATATATTTTTAATTATTGTCTGTTCACTTTTTATTTATTCATGATATAAAATAATGTAGCACTATATCCAGTAAAACAACTAGATCATTTCTAGGAAACTGACACATTCACTTCTCTGTACTCCTACTTACACCACACTCGTACGCGACTGACTTCCTTACTGGACTGCTAGCGTCCGTTATCAGCTCCTAACGTTTTCTCATTTAAATCTCTCCCCTCCTTCCTATCGCCAACAGTTCCGAATATACGCTGACACACTAACTTACAATACGTGCCATGAACCGTCCGTAACTGACGCCAGCAATCCTAAGAACAACTATATTAAAAATGATCGGCTACGATATATTAACGTGTTTACACTTGCGTGTAAGCAGTGCAGTTGAAACAACGCTGCCCCAGTATTCATGTGCGACTGTATTACTTCCTAATGTCTGACATCATGTAGGACACTGCTGTATAATAATTCAGCGGAATAACGCGTGTTACATAAATTGCAGTGTCATTATGTACAAGTAAAATAAATTTTAGTACTAGCATCGCAATTTAAACGTCAGCGCAAAGTATTACAAGTGTTAGACTATTACAACACATGTAGTGTTTACGTGGGGTCGGAATGAGGTTATAATGCTTCTGTACCTGCAGCCTGGCAGACAAATAGGCTGTGAGCTTTAGCCCTTCCAAATTGTAATCTTATGCAATTAATTGATCTTAACTACGAATGTGAAGGTAACCGTTGCTTATCGATGGAATCAAGCGATTAAACCGTAACTTGCAGCAGCAGCAGCACCTGTTAATTAATTACTGACTGTATCAGGTGGATGATTGTCGTCGACGAGCAACGAAACCACTAAGTTAAATGATATGTACTACTGTGCCATTAACCTGCAAGTTTAAGAAGTAAAGTTTTATGTGGTCATTAATTAACCAGTAATTCTGGTGACGTGTTTCTAGCCAACTCATGGAGGACGTGTTCAAATTCTTCCCTGACTTATTTTATAATTGGAGAGTCTATAACAAGTTAACTTGTTTTGAATTTGACGCTTGGGCTGCCAATGCATCAAATAAGGGTGATATGGTGGGTTCATGTCCAGGACTGAAAGTCATTTTAACGCCTGCGGTTTCGGAAATGTACCCAAATTTTATCGAAAAACAAAATAATAAATAAACAAACAGAATATTTAAAATTAATTATTCGTACTTGTGGAAGACGTGCTGATTGAATGCTTCGCCACTTTCTGGATGTACATTTTTAAAGCTAATTTTCTGAATTTTATATTAATAACTTAAGTGACCTAAGGCAGAGGTGCACAAATTATGGGCTCCAGATCTCTGCGGCGACTACTTTTTTTTTTTTTTACGGTGGCTTCTAATATTTGTGGGTTGTCAGTATGGAACTTGCTTCATATTAATCTTCTGGGTTCTGGAAGTTGAGGTGGCTCTTCACTTTTAGAAAACATTATGCATCCTTTTCCTAACACATCTCCAATTTCCATTCTGGATTTCCTATTTTATGTTATGCTGGCGCAATGGTTACAGGAAAACTAAGACTATATATTTAACAGTGGTTGTAATTAGTACAATGCTGAATAGCAGCATTCGAATGGAAAATGGAATTGAAGGATTTCCAGCTTCCAAGCGCATATATAAACCCAGATAATATGGTTAGCCTTTTGTTGGTTATAAGCAAAGCTCATTTGCCCGCTCGACGGTCCGTACAAAAACCCTATATTCTCGAGTCTAGTCAGCCAATGCATTCTAATCACCCACGTGTGTTCATTCCACTATATTATAGTGCTACCTATTGACGAAACTACCTGTTCACATATAAAAGTGCTGCTGTTTAAGAAATAGACACATTGATTCATGCCTATTATTCATTGAAATTCTATAGAAGGAAGTATGTGGCACCTTACGTGTTTGTAGGCGCGTTCGCAAAATTTCGAAAGACGACTAGTAGCTTCGTAATGTCCGGTTTTCTGTCTGTCCATTCGTACGTCCATTCGTTCGCATGGAACAACTCGGCTCCCTCTGGAAGAATTTTCATGAGGTTTGTTACGTGAGTATTTTTTCGAAAATCTGTCGAGAATATTCAAGTTTAATTAAAATCTAATAAGAACACCGAGCACTTAATATTATTACCGATATGCATTAATTTTCTTATCGCGCTGAATTTTTCTTAGAATGAAAAATGATTCAGACAAACTTGTAAAGACAATCAAAACCCACATTTAATGTTCAGTAACTTTTTTCCGAAAATCTTGTCCTTTAGGAGACAATGTGGGAAAAGTTTTTACAGCCGGTCAGACGACAGATAACAATATAATAGGGGGCATGCGCTTTGCAAGCTAGAAAACTAAGGCTACACACGTACACACAGAATATGTTATAATTATTGCTTTTCCACGGCAACAATCGTTACACAAAGGCACCTCAGTATTACGTTATACGTACATTGCCTGTCTTGCTATTTGACGTCGTGATGTCGAATGCAGAACGCCTTTATGTTACACGATTTCAGGACTATAGAATGTTGGCTGAAGTTACGGCTTGTTGGAGTAAGCCTCTGGGCCAAAGATACACGCATTTACTTATAAGAATACATACTCGCGTTCATTCTTCAGTAGGCAAATAATCTAACTGTTTAGCATAGAATGTGTGTGTGTGTGTGTGTGTGTGTGTGTGTTATAAAACATACGTACTTTGGAAGAAATACTTTGCATTGCACTAAAATATTTTGTCTAAATGTAATATTTAAGGGGAAAAACTCCATAGGAATGCATTGTGTGCTCATGTTGTTAGTTTCGCGCACACACGTACGATATTTGTTGACTGGGCTATTCTGTTTGTTGTGGCCTGGACACATTAAAGTAAACGAATGCATACTTTTTTTAGGCTTATCGGCGCGTGACTAAAATCGACTACGCAGGGTACATTTCCATGTTAAAACAGAAATGTACCCTGGTATATCTGGTTCTAAATGGAATTAAGCTCCTGTGGTGGACTCATTGCCCCTGTAAAGCGTTGCATAAAGTGTTGACAATGATTCCTTGTTTCGACAATAAGTTTTGATTTGCAGAAATTTGGAGTGTCTGATACAGGTGTATTGAGCTTGAAGAAATGCTTTTGTGGAACAACATATTTTCGTGTTCTTTTTCATGTAAGTTATACAGGGTTTTGGTGAGGAAACGTGAGGGAAAGAGACCTCTTGGAAGACCAAAGCACAGAGGGTGGGTAATATTAAGATGGATGTTCAGGAAATGGGATGTGCTGGTACGGACTGGATCGATTTGTCTCAGAATAGGGACAGGTGGTGGGCACTGTGAATGCGGTAATGAACGTTCGGGTTCCATAAAATGCGGGGAATTTCTTGACTAGCTGAGAACCGATTAACTTCTCAAGAAGGACTCTGCTCCATGGAGTAAGTAAGTACGTAAGTAAGTAAGCAAGCAAGTAAGTTGTATGTAAGGTAAGGGCCTCTTCTGTACACGAATCCTATAAAGAAACTAGAAGATTTGTACTGTTTGCGTACTGATTCGTAATAGGAATAGGCCAAGTGACGTAATCTGTTACATTTGAAGAGCTAACGCACGGTTATAGAGGTGGCTGCAACAGTGCTGCACACCCCATAAATCAGAAACCGATAAAATGTCACTTGGTTTCATTGATTGTGCACAAAAACACCACCCCTTCAAATACACCACGTGCAAGACGCCTCTCTGCATTAGCAGTCCCTTTTACTGTTTTTCTCCTGTTAACTCAGACAGCAACCTCTGCTACCCACCATAATTACCGCCCAGGTAATCTGCTGCATAGCGCACCTCGATATGCAAGGCATCATGTACTTGCAGATGGGGTTGAACTTGTGCACCGAGATGGTCTTCGCTTTCTGATTGATCTTGGTTGCCCTTTGCAGCCGAGGCTGCTCGGTCAGTAGAGCGACTGTCGAGAGACTGGAAAGTGTTTGCATTTTCGCAACAAGAGAGTGAAATTTTCCCTTCACACGTACTTTCACACCAGCTTTGGGAGCACCAATACTCCTTTATAATCGGTGTCTGGCCTCTGTACCGCGATCGGAATAGTAATCGTTGCGTGAAGCTGACAACAGGCGTCTGTCTAGTTCTGAAGTCGTAGCAAGGGAACTCTTTGAAGATCTACCCTGTATGCATTTTACAGTGTGCTTTGAGGCTACATAGACCATTGCGTTTCACTTCATACTTGCTAGTGGCATTACTCGGTCCAACCTCACTGGCATGTACCTGCAGGACTACGGAAGAATACATTAATACTTGGAACAACAGACTGTATTTTGATGTTTTGCTGACCGTGCATATCAGTATAATCTTAGTAATTAACCAACTTAATACACAAATTTTTGTTTTATAATAAGTTTATTATATGCTTCTACATGTTTCGAGCGCTATGTGCTCATCATCGGGTCAAAATTATATTATGCAGCATCTCTTATCATCCTGTGCACTGGACGGCCACCTGCAGGTGTGATGATACCAGATGCTCTATGATACAATTATGACCTGATGATGAGCTCGAAACATGTACAGGCATATAATAAACTTATTATAAAACAAGAATTTGTGCATTAAGTTGGTTAATTACTAAGATTAAACAGACTGTATTTCTGTTTCTGATGCACAGGCAAGATTACTTACTGATCTTAATTGAAATCACAGTTTAGGTTAACACAATACAACTTGGCGATTCGTAAGTACAATGATTGCTTGGGATTTCATCTCGAGCAGCTTTAACCTGCAATTAGCAGGACCAGCAGCCAGATATGGAGCATCCTAGCTTTCGAAATTCACACGTGTTAGTGTAACTTTACACAGCTTATAGAATGGATTGCTGTTGCTGTGTTGTCATCCGCAGATGGCGCCTATCCGAGTGAGAGATTATTTCGTGTTTCACCAAACTGAATTCGCGTTGCCGTGTCCGAATTAATGACGCGTATCAACCAGACTCGAGTCCTCGCTTGGTAAAGTCAAGCCGTGTGATATTCTTTTACTCTTCTTATAAGACGGAGTTTCCATGATTGTGAACACTGTCATTATCGTTACCATTTCTACGATTCACTCAATTTCTGTGCACAAACTGCACGAAAGAGAGGCATCGGCTGTGTGATATGTCATGTGTGTTGTGTGTGTTGTGAGTGTTGTGTGTGTTGTGTGTGTCGTGTGTGTTGTGTGTGTTGTGTGTGTTGTGAGTGTTGTGTGTGTCGTTTGTGTTGTGTGTGTCATGTGTGTTGTGTGTGTCGTGTGTGTTGTGAGTGTTGTGTGTGTCGTTTGTGTTGTGTGTGTTGTGTGTGTCGTGTGTGTCGTGTGTGTTATGTGTGTCGTGTGTGTTATGTGTGTCGTGTGTGTCTTGTGTGTTGTGTGTGTTGTGTGTGTCATGTGTGTCGTGTGTGTTGTGTGTGTTGTGTGTATCTTGTGTGTTGTGTGTGTCATGTGTGTTGTGTGTGTCGTGTGTGTTGTGTGTGTTGTGTGTGTCGTGTGTGTTGTGTGTGTTGTGTGTCGTGCGTGCCGTGTGTGTTGTGTGTGTCGTGTGTGTTGTGTG
>Ga0123355_10012364_pt1 | contig 13219 bp, 13 predicted proteins | sample TergutEmb28metaG_3_FD_89872 | JGI IMG/M metagenome (GOLD analysis project Ga0123355, IMG submission 89872) | Embiratermes neotenicus P1 segment gut microbial communities from Petit-Saut dam, French Guiana - Emb289 P1 | ecosystem: Host-associated > Arthropoda: Insects > Digestive system > Gut ... | reverse complement strand
CTAATAAACACACGTTCACAGCTATCCCTAGACAGCAAACTAACCGTATACAAGACAATACTGCGACCCATCTGGACATACGGGATAGAGCTATGGGGATGCAGCAAGCCACCCTACACCAAGATTCTCCAAGCATTCCAATCAAATATGCTCAGAATGATCAGTAGTGCCCCCTGGCACGTCTCCAACCAAACCTTGCACAACGACTTCGAAATCCCGTACGTAACGAAAGTGACGAGAACAAACACCAACAAATACAAAAATCGCAGCACTGTGCACAGTAATCAACTCATTAGAACCCTCTTCAACTCCTCAATCGACAGACAACTCAAACGGTTATGGCCGGAAGACTTAGCCCAATAGCAAAGCTCCTGTGAACCATCGATGGATGGTGCCTGCCTCACGAAACTTTCTTACCTCAACTTTACTAATTACTCTGTCTATGTTGAGTAGATTGTAACCTGCAATATACAATAAACATTAAAAAAAAACTTCGTAAATTCCAACCAGTCCTCGCCCTAATACGAGTCAAATGCATCACCCCTACTGCAACCTCCTCCAAGAAGAGTAATGTTTCCAAAGTCAGAGGGTGCTGCACATCCGACAGTACTTTTAGTTAGATGCTTTATGTCTAGATACTCTGTAATGGTATTACGTCACAAGATATAGTTCCTTTCTCCATTATGGTTTCTGTAAATGTAACATCCTGCGACAGCAAGTGACGGTATCTCATAAATTGCCGCTGAGTTGGAGCAGAAAACGTTTCCCTACCGGATTGAAAAGTGTGAGTTCCTTACCGGGCAGACTCACCACAGAGCAACGAACCTGCACGGAGAGGGCAGCGACACCACCTGTGGCGTTGCTTATATTACTGCTGCCATTCCTAATCCGCTAGTGTACCAGGCGGCTATACTACTCTAATCAAACAAGCTTTAGTATATCGTGCATGTGGACAACAATTTAAAGAGTGGCAAATGTCAGAATTGTAAAAATGACTTAGTTGCGGACGTATATCAATAATGTTTATTTCACTGTTTAAACGCTATATGAAATGTGACATGCTTGTGTAGACTATGTAGGGCTGTAGCAGCACAGGCACTTCCTTGTTTGAAGGAGGGATGCGGAGTGATATGTGTTCGTGAGAAGCCATTTCATTTCGGGGATAAATGCGGAAGGATTTTGTGGTGTTTGTTGTAGTCTGCAGTTAAACCGGTTACTCTTTCGTGTAAAACAATGCTGGCTTAAGGCATAAAAGTAATAAGTAATTCTGATGTGGCGGTTGTCAAAGCGAATTACGTTGACTGGACAATGTACGGAGTTCGTCGGTCATGAAGACCTACAGTGTGCATGTTGTGTTGTTTTGAGCAGGCAAGATGTGTGTCGGTCAGTACTTTCGCGAAGCGTTTGGAAGGAACATAATAAATTCAAACCATATAGTGAAGTGAATTATCTGCTATTTTTCAAACATGGTGAGACCGTTGTTAAGTGAAATTGTTTCGGTGTAATGTATGGCGCTTAAAGCAAATAGCATAAAGCAGCACTAAGTTATATTCTTTAAAATATTACTAGAAAAGAGGGACAAATTCAACAACACAAACAGTAACAAACAGAAAACAGGTATGCTTTTCAAAACGTTACTAATTTTCTAAATTGTTATTCGTAGATATTTTGAATAAGTAAATTACCTAAGTCAAAAGAGTTTAGTTTGGTCGATATTTGAAACATCTAGCCTGTGTGCATTACGAGACAACACAAATTATTGTCATCGTGCATTACTGGACAATACAAGTTATTGTCATCAGCTTGAGAATCGAGTACGAGTGGTCGGTGATTATATGGAGTATTTATACAAAAGCAGGACTTGAGTTTGCTGAATTGTCTGTGTACACAGCACTGGAATTTATAATATTTGGTGTTTGTAATACTCTATATGCTGTGGAGGGTTAATCCAGAACGCACTGTTTCTCCAGATGTTTTTGACTGATTGATTTGTTACACCTGTATAGCGTTGGTCATTGTCTATTGTCTGAAGTATATTTAATATAAACTTCGTCTCAAAAGCAGCCCCATCTCTCGAAAATATAACTCAGAGTGGGGGTGGGGTGTTAACGAGTGATGGGGCCGCCTCCGATGATAGAAGTAAAGGGAGGCAAAATGAGTATTTAACGAGTTTAAATTATCGAGGTAAATAAGAGAAAATTTAACAAGTAATTGTGATTTTTTAAAAGTTCACTGTTTTCCTCAGAGGCAGCCATTTTGGTTATTTTGCCCAGGCCTCCAAAAACCTAACTACTTCACTGCCTGAAGAAACAGTTTTACCATTTTCATAATGTTTATGTTATACAGGTTATGGAACTAGGAATTTAACTGGATGCTATTTATTACCCGCGTTGATATGCAGTACCCTTAAGTTGGATTCGTTTGGAATATGATCGGGTTGAAGAGAAACCAGCACTTGGTAACTTCCCAAGTAATACTAACCTAGGGACGTGTGTAATGGAGTGTACATAGGCAGTAATTATTCTGCGGTTAATGCCAGAGCCTACGTAAAGTCGAATTCGGAAATGGAAGTGAAGCAAAAGTATGTAATAAAGAAAGTAAAAGATGTTAATTATATTATACGTACCGACTCTTAGGCACATATATTTGCTTATTAATAGAATTTGATCAAATAAAAAACAGTATTTGTCGCTTCTTGTTTACGTTTCTTCGCTTCTTAGCAGAGCCGCATCATTCTGTATGTGCACCACTTCTAAAAGACTCAACTTGCCAAATTGATTTTTCATGTTTGTGGATCCAAACAAGGCAGAAAGCATTTTTATATAGTTTCGTGCAAACTCTTGATGCTCAAGATAGATAATTCAAGAGTAACATCGAAGAAGACTGAATGATTATGAATATATATATATATATATACACCATTTTTTAACATTAGCGGTGTACGAAATTATATACCTAACAAGTATTCAATTTTGGGGAAACAGGTTAGAAAAATTCCTATAATTACAAGTTGGGCAGACTGGAAGCTGGCTGAATAAAAAATTCAATACAATCCCTGAAGGCAGGCCAGGTACAAGTGTTTTACAACACGTAAACGATACAGGGCATGGAGACAGAGGGTGAGGAAGGAACTAAAAGAGGAGTATAATCGTTACATTAAAAAACTGCATAAACTTTCTTAGATTAGTGTGAACTTTTCATTCAGAGAAAAAAAAAACACGAAAAAAGGTTCTATTTATTACCAAACTTACATGCCTTGAAATGTGAACACAGTACTCAAGAAGTGCCGAAGCATGCAGGAGACTGTATCTATTGTATTCATATTTCCGTGCATGGAGGGTTGGTTTGATAAATTGAATTTTTGTATTATGCACGGTACGTACAAGTTAAGAGAAAAAGGCATTTAGTAGAACAAGTGTTGGAGATCTTTGTATTGTAGTAATAGAAGTGATTATTCAGTGATTTGCGTGTATTCTAGCAACACAGGTATCATTCCATGACTTGAATTGTATTCTATTAAAGCAAGTGTCGTTCAGCGATCAGGTCTGCTGTACCACGAGTGTTTTTCAGTGGTCTGAATTTAAGATTTTCAGTTGGTTTAATTGTTTTCCAAAGACAACCAGACAGAACATAAATCACATTTATTACGCTTTATGAAGGTACTTGAAAACAGCTATTATCCTGAAACCACTGGAAAGGAAATTAGTTGGGGAAGTTGCTTTAAACTCATATATTTTGTACACGAATTGGAACACCATGTATGCTTCAGACAAATAATGGTTGAGAATCTTGCAACACTGTTGTTTACATCTAGAATGATGTGTGTTCAGGCAAAACTGGAAATAACCAGAGGTAGGGAATTGTGGAGCTTGTCTAGTACCCAATACATGGGTGACAGACAATAAATGCAGTAAACTAAAAGGACTAAACTTTGCGCATCTCGTGAAACACAGAGCCTTCCATAGTGGCATCAGATTTCCATCTGATGTTTTATTCGGTGTCGTGGTTAAAGGGGAATTGTTATATTGCAACTGGCTGATGAAAGGAAATTAAATCCAGGTGAATCATAAAACAAGAAATGAATAAATGCCGAGAAGGTAACCCTAACAGGCTTTCATCGCAGCATAAAAATACGAAAATTTGTGTTTTTACAAGGAACTCACAGTAGCACCCAAATATAATGCAGAAACATTGTACTGACGTGTAACTTCTGGGTTCACTGAAAACCTTGTAAGAAGCCAAATATGGCGGGCAGATCATTTGTCGGTAGTGTAACAAGAAAGAACAAGACAGACACTGTACGTACGACGTAATATCGTGGTGATGTTTGTTTTCTTTAACTCGCGTATGAGGCGAACAATTGCGCCTGAGTAACTTTGGCAGCGACACGAGCGGCGTATTAAAAGTGTTTCCGTGGAAATTCAACAGCGAGTTCTCGCTACACTGGCCGCTGTCAACAATGTAAAACTTTCGTACGTCTTCATGTAATCTACGTGTCTGGTTCTGGCGTATTTTTCGTAATTATCTCGTTAACGGTACAATTTTCGGGGGAAAAAATGTATTTGACATGGAATGTGTTTGTAGACGCTTTCGCAAAATTGCGAAAAGCGACTTTTACTTTCGTCATGCCTGTCCGTCCGTCCATAAAGAACAACTCCAGTCACACCGAAAAGATTTTCATGAAATTTGATATTTGAGAATTGTTTGAAAACGTGTTGAGAAAATTAAAGTTTGATTAAAATGTGACAATAATGACAGTTAATTTGCATTAAGACGCGTTTACGTGCATAATACATCTCGGCGAATCCTTCTTAGAATGAAAAGTGTCTCGGGAAAAGAAGGTAGAGAAACTTAAAATATACTTTTTGTCTACACTTTTTGTGTTCAGTAACCTTTATCCGAAATCACGCCGTTTATGAAATGTGAAAAAATACGTTAGAGCCAGAAATTCCACAGATGATAATATAACACGGCTCTTGCGCATTTCATGCTGGATAACTAAGACTACAAACACACGCTCAGGATTGGTAATATTTATTGCTTTTGCAAGGCGACAGTGGTAACACGAACGCTTGTACGTTCATTGCCTTTCTTCCTTGATTTTTCTCTGCAACATTTATCGAAATCTTTTCTACATCCAGGAAGAATTCAGCGAGATATTATCATTAGTATACTTTGGTCCTCATATAAAATGCCCAAAATTTTCATCCGATTTTAACCACACGTTTGCTTTCTCAGCAGTTCTTAATGAAAGTTCCTAATAAAAAATTTCACGAAAATCTAATTTGAACCGAGTTGTTCAATGCCGACAAATGGACAGAGAGACGAAGCTAATAGTCACTTTTCGCAGCTACGCAACCCCCCCCCCCAAAGAAAATGGAAAGGAAAGAAATCTGGAAAACAGATTTTATTCATGCAGAGACTTAAAGAGTAGTCCAAGAGGACGAAGTGTTTTTCGAATCACGCTCACGCTCGTGTCTGCAATGTCGACAGTTCACGTTCCTATGTCGTCTGGTCTTGCTCATGGAAGCGCTGGTGCTAAGTAAGCATTTGCTGTCATGCTAGAAGTAACCAAGGATGTGTTTTATAAGCTTGTTACTGGAAAAGGAATTTTGAGAGGACTATGTGCGCTATCACTATTCGCATCATATTCTGAAAAGTCTTTAAACACACCCACAGATGAACAACTGTTCTTACGGTCTGTCCCTAGTGGTCAGGGATCTGTGAAATGTGGCGGTACAAAGACGTGTCAGAACAAGAACTGTTTAGTAAGCAAATATTGTGATTCTTGGCTTAAAAGACAGCATTATTTGTAATCAGGTGTCTGTTTCTCTTTTGTATTCCTCGTAAGGAGCGCTTGCTCGAAATTACGAGTCAATAGTGACAGCTGATATTGTATAGTGACAGCGCAGCGTATTCGGCTCCACTTTCGCAGACCTTCGCAGCGATTACTGTCATCGTCTGTTTGCCCGCAGTCAGTGCAACGTACACGCGCATGGACACACACACACACACACACACACACACACACACACACACACACACACACACATCGACGTAGGAGGCTCATTCAAAGAAACCCATTCCGGGAGTTTCTTGGGGATTGATGCACGCGTCCCATCATGCCAGTCGAAGGGTCCACTTCGCAAAGAGTTCCTACGTTTCGGTTGGAGCCTTCTCGGTTCTGACGCCTTCGCCAGTTGGAATCTACGCCCCTTTAGTACAGAAATGAGTTGTTTCCTTCCTCTGACTGTTGCAGCACGACTTTGAAGTACATCCAAAATGACTAATGTGTAGTGGACGTATATTTGCCAGTATATACAGTGTTATGTTCCCGGCAGTTAGGTGACGAACATACGTGCTTCCTCATCTTACCGCCTTCTGTTCAACCACCATGTTCCTTTCCTACTCGTTTTTAGCGTACCTGCCATCCTAAAATAAAAAGCGTCGGCTTCTGACACGATATGCTATCTATGTGCCATTCTGCAAGTTGATCGGTTTTTACGAAACTTGGTACGCTATGGTAACAGAAGCCACACTCCTTAAATTCCATACACTGATAAATATGGCGATCGCGCGAAATTGTAAAGTGGGCCAAAAAATCATCTGTGGTAACAAATCTTGGGAAAATGTGAATATACTTTTATGGTAATATTTATGTGGAATTAGAAAATTGCAGCAATGACGAAATTTTTTGTAACTTTCATTTTGAGAGACATAACTAATGCTTTATTGGAGAAGGGGAGGGGATTTATACTATATTAGTAGGACATTTTTACACTACATTCTCTACGAAATAAATATTGTGAGAGTCAGTAATTAAAAATATGGCGACTTTAGGTTTGTATTAAAAAATTTACCTTTAGCTATATAACATCTGAAATTAGGTGACGAGTCCTTCAAAAAAATTCAATGAGACGGTAATACTACTGCCAGTAGAACATTAGAGCTGTAGATCTGTGCACTAGGAAAGTGTGATCTCTGTCCGTATATGTGTAATCTTCTCCTACTCTTGTCTTGTGCACAACTATGGTTTTGTGTTCCGTCCTTCTGTACGTTTTTATTATACTTAACTTTAATTCAAATTGCATGAAAATCATTCGTGTCGTTTACAGTACCTTATTCCTAAGGTTCCCGTTAAATGTAGGCTGCACCAGACACTTTTACAATGTTTTAATCGTGTAATGAATTAAGTTAAAAGTTGTTTTATTATTAGAATCCAACCATACAAACTGATTGGTTTTCATACAGCTTGTTGTTTGCAATAATATATCCCGAACATATTTTTCAGATTATCCATCTCTACCTGCTGAATCTGCTTTCTCAGATGTCATCTGATCGTCCATTTGCACCATCTTAATGCTGAGACTTGAAACTTATGTCCGTGCTAAGACTTAGGGGTCTACTGCAAGGATACTGTAACAAATATGCGTGTAAGACCTCTCGCACCTCCAGCGTTTGGTCAGATTAAGTGTGTTGTGACGTCAGCACTGAGGTTCATGGGTGCCGGGAACTTAAATGTGTTTTCAGATTCCTCGTTATGAACGCCTAGTTCCTAATAAAATTTCCGTAGGGAATTCTTATGCAAATAAGTAGCATATCATTTACAATTCAAGTTACTGCATACAACCCACCACATGAAAAAAATATGAGTGGGATTGTAATTATAATTTCAGGAAAAAAAAACGTTGCTGTGATTATGCAAGATTTTGAAAGACTCATTGGAGCAATGGAAGTCAAACATGGTGTTTTCCGAAATTCTGGTAGCAGCACAGCAAATGAATTGTCGTCTTTCGGGGAATTGCTCTATTGAAAAATCTTGCAGAAAGATTATATGCCAATAAACGCACGTGATAAAATACCTTAGAGTCTCCTTTGAAACGGAGAATAAGAGCAAATATTCTTCTCCTCAGGATATACAGTTAACAATTGGTGGGACAGAAGATTACTGCACTGCAGTCAAAAAGCGTTATGAGCTTTAACTCTGAGCTAGTTGAGAGTAAAACAAATTGCCCACACTCTAGTTTTGAAATCTTAGAAGTCCCTAACAAAGATACAATGCCTGTCATTCATTCAGAAGATAACTCACGGATAGGTGTAGCAGATTTAGACAAGAAATTACAATATAGCAGTGAAGTTACCAACAATGAATGCGGTATATCATTTGCAAATGCAACTGAGGATTCAGCAATAAAATTTGATAATTACCTAAAACAACTGAAAGACGATAACATTGAAGAGTCCATGACCTGTGACAACTCACGTTCATTACCTGTTCTTACTATCAGCGGTGACTTCGAGACAGAAACTTCTACGGCACATCCAAAACAAGCAATCAAGAAAATGGTGTCGGAGAATGACGAGGAAATGTGTGTGGATGTGTTAGGGGGGGCCATTGGTTCCAGACACAGCCACAACTCTCCGCTCTCCGTGGGGTGCACTGAATACCACGAGGAGAAGGAAAGGAAACGGAAAATAAAACAGAGAAACAGGCGCAAGAGATCAGGACTGGTTCAGAAAGGACTGAAAACAAAGTACGTATTTCATACTACTTGATACATTATTCTATATTTCTTAGAAAGTTTGGCCATCTCTTCAGACTAGGCCTAAGCTTCTCAGAGTAGATATTTTATAGTATGAAACTTCTGTTTAAGTTATATGAATTCTGAGTTATAATTAGAAAACTTCAGTTTGTCTAATCTCTGTCTTCGTTACTTTAAATTCGTTATTTAATTTAAATTGTTGTATTTAATCTCGTACTCTGTAAAGAACATCTGAATCTTACTTTCTTTTTACAGTGTTCCACTTCAAGTAAAGTAACTCGCAGTCTACAATTTTTATTGAGAATTGTGGTCTTTTTTCCCCTGCGTCGGAATAATTATTCTCTAATTGTGGATTATTCTTTACTGAGAAATTCCTCTCTGCCCAATTACTTTCCAATTTGATTTTGAGGTGCGTTATCCCCGTTGTGTTTTTTTCAAATAACAAGAACTTTGGCCTATTATACTTTCAGTCGAACACAACTATATTTCACTCAGTAGTACAGTAGGAATACAACTACATGTTTCGGCCCTATATGTGGGCCATTTTCAGGTTGCGATCTAACTTTTCAGGAGCCGCTATACAAAATATTGACTGACACGGAATGATACCGGGACATTATGCTAGAAATTTAAGAAACTTAATATTAAGGCATGCTATTTTTAAATAGTTTTAAATAGTTACTAAGGCTACTAATAGTAACCTATCCTTAGCATAAGAATAGAAACCCACTTTGACATTTGTACATAGAAAACTAATGATAATCCACTTGTAATAGCCCCAGGTCATGGTACCCACTATTGGAAAAGACGAGAACTCGTCCCCCTCTCCTCCCCCCACCCAACCCCCAATGCCCAAAAAACACCCCACATTCTTGTATAGCAGCCCCTGAAAAGTTAGATCGCAACCTGAAGATGTCCCACATATAGGGCCGAAACATGTAGTTGTATTCGTACTGTACTACTAAGTGAAATATAGTTGTGTTCGACTGAAGGTATAATACACCAAATTCTTGTTATTCCAGTTTGATGTTTGTGTGACTGTGCATCATTGATAGAATAATATAAACGGCCAACTAGATGCAACAATAATAATTTTTTTAATAATTTCAATCAACTCAACATGTTTTGGGCGATAATTTCGCCCATTCTCAGGAGCACTAGACTGTGTTTACAGCTTGTGGTATAAAGCACCGACGATGCTGCCTGCTGTCGTAGTCCTGATCGTTACGTTTTAATGTTATAAGTAGCAGAAAGCGGATTTTTGCAAGAAATTCTCTAAGAAATGCAAATATATTAAAATGTGTTCAATCTTTAAGCAAAAGACGCTGCACTTTTTTGCGACAGGTTTGCAGTCATACACGTTCGATGTTAGTGATGTAGCTAGAACAGAGAGAAAACTTAGTGTAATAACAGCGATTAGTCAAGCTTCGAAGTCAGGTTTTTTTGTATCATACAACATTAATAGAAGACAACATTTTTCACTGCGGTCTAAACGCAATTGGGATTTTGTTTTTCGCTTAGGATGATGGGTAGATTTATGAAATATTTTATCTTTTTTTACATGAGATGAGGTACGCTGGAGATGTATACAGGTCATCGGGTAAAGAATCGTCAATTTTGTTCGATTCTGTCTTTAATTGTAACGGCCGGACACTTTTCTATTGCTCGAATAACAAAATTAATGAAGAGTTTTTCCGCAGTTCTCCAGTTGCTATAGCCTACGTGTACGGACGGACAACGATTTTAATAGGTGCCGAAGGAATGTGAACGGGTCTAGACAGAGCTTGTGGCCAATGTAAAATGAATGCAAATGCATGGACGTCACGAAATGTCCATTTTCGGCGCCTTCGCCCTCTTATGTTCCATGCTTTCAAATCCTTTTATAATTTTCAGTAAAAAAAGGAAAATGCTAGTATTTCAAAATATATTGGAAGATTTCTTCACATTTTAGTAAGAGACTTACGATCGAGTATAATAGGTATCTGGTTTATGTCAAGTTATTTTAAACGGGATGATTTCAGATGATCGTGTTCCGTACCTCTTTTGTGTTCGTTGTTTTTCGGTCTCAATTAATAACTCAGAGAACGCTGTCTCAAATATTAGACGATACGAAAACTCCGTAGGGCGTAATACAGCTGGCACTTCAGCTCTGTTATTATCTCTAGATGTTAAATTCGTGAACATTTTCCGGAAACAGAGTATTATAAGGGACACATTAATAGTTCTCCGAATCTAAACAACAGACTTACAGACATGGATATAACAAATGTGAGTCACAAATCGGTGTGTATATTAGGTAGTTTAATGCAACATATTTTGGCCCAACGTGAAGCCATCATGAGGCAAATAAAGACATAAAATAATGATTATGTACGTGTAAGTTGTGCTATACTGTTTCACAATGTGTTTGGGATACCAAGTTCACAAAAATGTCAAAATTTATGCGATAAGCATTGGCTTATCGTATAAATTTTGACAAACTGTGTTCAGTCCAATAAATATGATAAAACATGGCATGAAAATGACAAGGATTAAAATAGTATCATAATATGAATCTCATCGTTGCACCGTGCAGTTCGTAAAATCACTTCAACTATTAACCAGCAAATGCACCTATATAACTTTCAATTAAAACATTTTAAAACACTTAAAAAACCACTCCGATATGTTTCGATCTTTTCAGATCATCATCAGGGAGTTTCGTCGTTCCTTGCTGAAGTTATTACATATTCACGATTTAGTTCGTTTTTGTAAACAAGGTGTTTTGGCAGCATATCATGTTGTGTAGGAATCTGTTGTAGAGTGTGTAGTTGGCTAGGTTTGCGACGCACACCTAGCCAACTACACACTCTACAACAGATTCCTACGCAACATGATATGCTGCCACAACACCTTGTTTATAGAAACGAACTAAATCGTGAATATGTAATAACTTCAGCAAGGAACGACGAAACTCCCTGATGATGATCTGAAAAGATCGAAATATGTCGGAGTGGTTTTAAGTGTTTTAAAATGTTTTAAGTGAAAGTTATATAGGTGCAATTGTTGGTTAATAGTTGAAGTATCGTAATAATTCCTGCTGCACGAGCAGGTTTTCTGGTAGATATTCGACCTTGAGGAAGTTTAATATTCACCTTCTAAAAATGTGTACTCTTGATTGAAGAAATGATTTACGATATCATCATTCATTACTTACCTTATACTCTGACTTCTTGTGTACGTAAAATTGTGTACGTAAATGTGTAAAAGACATGCAAACCTCTTGTTCATAGTGCAGACCTCTATGGACTGGCATTCCTTAGGAACGAGTTCCTAAGCAACATCGAAAATATTTTCTTACATTCATTCCTGAGATTGTACACGAGACCTTACTTAAAACACAAAAGCTGGAAGCGCAGCACTTTAACATTGTGGGAATGACTGCAATACCCGCTAATTCCAGTTGGCAAATTCTTGAAACCGACTTGTGTTGTTGTTCGGATGTTAAATAGGAATGATATCCTTATCTCCTGCGCCATTGAAATTCCTTTTTCGATGCGCAACGTTCTGCTTGGGATGTTGAATTGGTTAGAGACACAATTCACTGGCATTTCCCATCTGATCGCCGCTGTTACATCTTCGTTGTTGATCTTCCGTCCACACGTAATTACTTTTCCACGCGTTATTAAACAAGAAGAAAAGAGAACGAGCAAAGAAATCTTTGTATATCCTCTGACAGAACCAGTCAACCATAACTGTAGCACCAAAGGTTCGAATTTGCCAATATCTACGTGTTTCATGAAGAGGAGTTGTGTGAAACAATATACAACAACATAAATTAATCCGCGTATTGTTCTGAGGTGGCCCTAGAAATACAACAACAGAATAATAAACACATCCAACGCACATTCCAATATATGACTTCACTCTAACCAGTTCAGCTACAGACCGTCAGAATCTATACTATTGTCTAATCCTCGATTTTAAAAGTAGCGTCATTCTGATTTTTGTAATGCATTGTTCCAAACGAGGCCATGCTTAGCCTTAATGACTACACAGTACATTCCCTCATATGTACCGAACCTAAGCTGTTGTGTTTTACGTTTATACAAAAATACTTACGCGTAAGAAATGTATATAGATATAATTCGGTAATATACATGCCAATAATGTGTGTTTCACATTGATAACTACAGAATATCTAAGAAAGCATTATGACTCGAGGTAACACTGCTCTTAAGATGGCTGGCTCCGGGTACCACTGATGACGTAATAACCCTCATTCCACTTTCCAGCACAACGCCGCCTACATAATTAGGGATAATGTGCCTGGAGGAATGTGTGGTACAAAGTTGTAGATTGTGGCTTTATTAATATATCAATATGAGGCTTTATTGCCTTTTAGAACACTATTAGCAAGATATCATAACGCAAATTTGCTAAATATGTAGTTCGAAAGCTCTAAATTTTTCTGAATTCTGCTAGGAATGTAACTGTATTTTGTTTCTTATTTTACGGGGGCTTTTTGAGCGATGTTTGTCGGTTCCAGACACAATGTCAGAGAGTTAATCTGACATGCTACAGATACCTTCCAACCTGAGGCTCCTTTCACAACACCAGCCGCCTCCCCCCCCCCCCCCCCCCCCCTCCGCTCCCTCCTTTTCTTTTATCTCCTCCTCACAATCCAAGTTCTTTTT
>Ga0123355_10012363_pt1 | contig 13220 bp, 16 predicted proteins | sample TergutEmb28metaG_3_FD_89872 | JGI IMG/M metagenome (GOLD analysis project Ga0123355, IMG submission 89872) | Embiratermes neotenicus P1 segment gut microbial communities from Petit-Saut dam, French Guiana - Emb289 P1 | ecosystem: Host-associated > Arthropoda: Insects > Digestive system > Gut ... | reverse complement strand
TTTTCTTCCATTAACACACACACACACACACACACACACACACACACACACACACACACACACATAAGACTCACTCGATCCTTTCCTTAAAAAAATTTGCCCAAAATTTACTACTTTTCCCACCCACACCCCGGTCAGGCAGCGCAGAAGGGAATCTGAACCTGTTCCAAAACTCGGTTAGTTTCGGAACAGGCAGCAAATCTAAGGTAGCCATTCCAAAATCTGACATTTTGGAATGGCTTCAGATTTCTCTTCGTAATAAGAGTCCAAAGCAGAGATTGCGGCGGGCTTTTATTTATGCCCTGCTTGTATGAGCGGGTAATCACGTGATTACCCGCTTAAAGGAAGGCGGGGTCACAATGTAAGGGGTGTTTACATGAAAAACACATTTAAATTTCTTGGGATTGTCGTAGTGACTGCGGCAATCGGGCTTTCAATGGCGGCCTGCGACACCGGAAGTACCAATGCCGGAAATGGGTTGCCGCCTGCGGGAGACGGCAGTATCACGTTTGCCCCCGGCGCGCCGCCAATGACGTTTACAGGGGTTGTTGATTGGGACGGGAACCCGGTTAACAGAACTATGGATTTTACCCATATGTGGATACTGGTTGATGGCAATTTGGTTTTAGCGGAGTTGTCCGTCATTATCCCCGGCTCGGAAATAAGACTGGACGGCGATACCTTGAATTTTAGGCTTGGAACTCCGTGGGAAGAACTGTTGATGCCCGCTTCTGACTTGTTCGGCAACATGAGCGGTTTCAGCGCCACAACAGGCTTGAGAGTATTCTATGACGATACATTTCTTGAAGGAACCTTTCTTACCGCAGATGGTTATGGCTTACTTTGGTTGATCCCCCAGACCCTGATACATACAGTGGTTATGTTTGGGTATGCCAACATTGCGGGAACTATTAGGGGCATAGGGGTATTTCCAGACGAATACTATGAGGAATATGACAATGTTATTACGGTTAACATGGAGCTGAGACCGGGCTGGAATACAGTGATTGGTACAGGGGGGCCCGACCCAGTCGTGTCAGGGCGTTGGAATCTGACCATGGTTACCGGAAGGCCCGGCGATGACTTTGTGTGGGTTCTTCTCCCGCCGTGGAATTAGCAAAAAGCGTGTGAACGAACCGCCGCCGGAGTACGCGCAACCCGCATATTCCGGCGGCATTCCCGGTTCTTCCGGGAATGCCGGGCGCAGATGTTCTGCGGAGCCCCCCAGCAATGCCCCGCCGCGCGTGAGCCATCAGTACAATGCCCGACAGGGGAGGATATACGTTTTAAGAAGCCATTTTCATGGATTCCCCGCGTAGGAGACCGTGGCTCCGCAGCGGGTTCCCCATGCGGGATTCTTAAACCGTATATCCTCCCCTGCCGGGGCTTTTGGCGGAAATGCTCACACGCGGCGGGGGGAGCAATGTTCATCAGAAGTTTTGGAGCCACTCCAGCCACTCAGCCAAAAGCCTGAACGGAATGGCCCTGCCTTCAGCCCATTCAATATACCCGAAAATCATTCTTTGCGCCAGTATATTAAAGGTCGAATAATGCCCGGTAAGGATCATAAGCCCGATACCGATAAGAAGGATACCGCTGACTCGCCGGATAAGGGGCAGGCGGGAACGAAAGCGGGATGCGTGTTTCAGGAACGAATCAAAAAACAGGGCCACAAGGATAAACGGAATAGCCAGCCCCGCCGAATATACCGTAAGATACAAGACTGCCGTCCCTGTGGCCCCGCCTTGGCCCGCCATGAAAAGTATGCCGGTAAGAATTGGGCCGATGCAGGGTGTCCAGCCTGTGGCAAAGGCCGCCCCTGCCGCAAACGCGGTGGCTATACCGCCTGCGCGCGAGGGCCCGGAAAGCCTGCGCCCCTTGAACAGCCCCTGAAGGAGCGGGCGTTTTTCGTAGTTCAGGAAAGAGAAAAAATCAAACAGTATGTTAAACCCCAAGACGATAACGATAATTCCCCCGGCCCACGTAATGTACCGTGTTACTCCACCCATAAGGTAAAAGGTGGCGGAGATTACGATGCCCAGCGCGATAAATACCACGCTAAACCCTAGCACAAAGCCCGCCGCCGCCGGAAGAAGCCGTGACCGGTCTACTGTAGGCGCGCCGGAGCCGGGGGAATTGATGCCCACGCCGCCCAGAATGCCCAGATACGAGGGAATTAGCGGCAGCACACAGGGGGAAAGAAACGAAAGAAGCCCTGCGGCAAAGGCCAGAAACACCGAAAGATCACCTGTCATTATTGTAATTTTTGCTTTATAGTGGCGTTATGTCAATCTCTGTAAAGCCCGAAAACATCAAAGCGCTGGCTCTGGATTTGGACGGCACGATTCTTGCTCCGGGGGTGGCGTTGCGCGAGCGGACTATCCGGGCCGTGAACGCCTGCCAAAAACGGGGGATTCGGGTCATCATCAACACGGGGCGAACGATAGACGGGGCGGAGCGATTCAGGGCGGCTCTGGGCGTTGAAGGGCCCATGATTTATTGCAACGGGGCGGTAGTGGCGGATATGCCCGAAGGCCGCCCCCTTAGTACCATCCTGCTGGCTAAGGAAGCGGCGGCTTTCTGCGTGGATCTTTCCAGAGAGACGGGGGCGTACTGTCAGGTATTTTTCCCCGGAGGGACTGGCGAAAAACGAACCATCCTTATGGCAGAGCGGGAAGGGCCGCACCGGGAGATGTACGCTGCCCACGCCGGAAGGCGGGCGGAGCTTGGCGACCTGAAAGAAGCCCTGAACCGGCACGCTTTGGAGGGCTGCATTAAAAGTATGTTTCTTGCGGAGCCCGATGTCTTGAATATGCTCCGGTCTAGGATTGAAGAACGTTTGGGCAAGAGCGTTTACGTTGCCCAGACCTTGCGGACATTTCTGGAAATCATGGACGCGAATGCCTCCAAGGGCCGGGGGCTCGCGTTTGTGATGAAGCGCTATTCCCTGAAAAGCGGGGAAGTCATGGCCTTTGGGGATGAAGAAAACGACCTTCCCATGTTTGCCGTCTCTGGTTTTTCCGCCGCCCCCGCAAACGCCAAAGACAGCGTTAAAGCGGCGGCGGACATTGTTATCGGCTCCAATGCCGAGGATGGAGTGGCGGCGTTTCTGGAGGAGTTTTTCGGCCTGTAATGCGGCGCGTCAGGGCTTTTTCCGGGATTTGTTGTAGCAATCTTTGCAAACCACTACCCCTTTAGATATTTCCCATTTGGCGCAATCCTGACAAAGCCAGATTTCGCACGGAGGGCACAGGCGGACATCCTTTCCGTCCCCAAACCCTTTTTTGCATTGCTTACAGCGTTCCATTCTTGTACTCCCGCAGCCTAAGTTTACGGTAATGCTACCATATGCTTCAATAAAATCCAACGGGAAGCAGGGTTGAGTTTTTTCCCCGACTGTGGTAGAGTGCGCGAGTCAGAGTTATTGGAATCACCGAAGCTGTATCTACAGCGAAAAGGAGCGTTACCGGTGACCGATGCCCATTGCCACCCGTGGAACCTTCTTGAACACGACAGCAACGCAGAGGATGAGCGCCGGAACACCGGGACGGCCTGCGCCGCAAGCGCATGGAATCTGGAACAGTTTGAATACCATGAGCGCCTTGCCCAAAACGCCGGGGAAACGGGCGGGCCGCGGATGTTTTGCTGTTTTGCCGTTCACCCCCAGCTCCCCGCTTTGGGCGGCGGGGGCGTTTCCCCTGCCGCCGGCCTTGAAATTCTCTGGTCGCTTGCGGCGGACGGGCGTGTGGACGCAGTGGGGGAAACGGGCTTTGACCTTTACGGCGAAAAGTTTAGGGCCACGGAAAAGATGCAGGATGAACTGTTCGCGGGCCATCTGAAAACCGCCTTTGAATACGGCCTTCCTCTGGTTATTCACGCGCGCCGGGCCATGCACAAGGTTTTCCCCTTTGCGTCCTGCTTAAAAAAATTGCCCGCCGTTGTTTTTCATTCATGGCCCGGAACAAGGGGAGAAGGCGAATCCCTGCTTAGGCGGGGAATTAACGTGTTTTTCTCCTTCGGCGCGGCGGTTCTAAACAACCACCGGGAGGCCATGTCCTGCGCCGCCTGTTTCCCCGCGGACAGAATCCTGCTTGAAACGGATGCGCCGTACCAGCCCGTGCGGGGAAGGGCCTTTTCTTCATGGCGCGACTTGGAGCAGATTTGCTCGCGTATCGCCGCCCTCAGGAAGCAGGCGCACAGCCCCGGCGGGGAAGCGGGAGAACTGGCGGCCTTAACAACAGCCAATTTTTTCAGGGCATTAGGCAGGGGATAAATTGCCGTACCACCGCCCGCTTACCGGAAAACCCGGGCAAGAATAGCCGCGTCCTTCGTTTGTGCGGACATCTCAAGTTCTCCGGCGGTATCCATCTCTAGCAGCAAAAAATCCCCCTGCATAAGAGTATGATCTTCCCCCGTTACGCTGGCTTTTACCCCATCAGTCAGGGCGTACACGCCGGCAAAACCGGTAGCGCATTCGTACTTCCCGCTGCCTATAGCTTTCAGGCTGCCGCGCCAGCCGGCTGCTAACATGATGCCAATGTCCGTACAGAGCCCAAAGGAAACAGTGTTCCATTCACCCTCAAACTCCACAGGTTCAAAGGGGCCGCGTTCCGCTTCGCCGTGGTTTTCAAAGACCAGTTTCAGCGGAGCGCTTAGAGGCATAAGAACCCTGTGATACCCCGGCAAGCTCGTAAAAGCCGAAGGCGTCTGCTCAACAGTCGCGGAGGAAATGCGTATCTGGAAATCACGGGCCGCATAGCTTGCGCTGGAGGGGTACAGGAAAAGCTGTGTCGTACTGCCCCCGCTCCAATTGCTGACAGCAAGATCAGCCTTGCGTGTAAGGATACACTTGTTCATGCGCGCTCCATGACTTCCGTAATTGCAATCACAACAGATGGTTTTCCAGCACCTGTTTGCCGTAATCAAACTTTTCTATTTTCAGGTAGTACTCGGCGGCATCAATGAGTGACTTTGCCGGCGTTAGCCCAATAATTTCGCTGCCGACAATAGGCACACCCCACCGTTCAGCCTCGAAACGGATAGCCTCGAAAACACGGTAAAGAGGCGTACCTTCGAAATTCACCATGTTCATTGAAACCTGCGCGATATTGCGGTCTTCCAGCATAACGCCTATCGCCTTGCAATGTTTGTAGCCGCCGGAGGAGCCCCGGATTGTCTTTGCGATCTTGTTCGCGATTTCCAAATCCGATGTGCCAAGATTCACGTTAAAGGCAACAAGCGGCGGACGCGCGCCCACGGCAGTAATGCCCGCCGTGGGATGAATTTTCCGCCCGCCGTAATCGGGAGCCCATTCGTCTTGCAACAACTTTTCCGGCATACCCTCGAACTGCCCCTTGCGGATCGCGGCGAGGTTTTCCCTCGCGGGGCTGGAGGCGGAATACTCGTAAAGAAAGCTTGGGATTTTAAGCTCGTCCCACATCCGCTTCGCCACGGCTTTGGAAATGTCCACACATTCGGCGACCGAAACATCCTGAATAGGCACGAACGGGATAACATCAGTTGCGCCCATCCGGGGATGTTCGCCCTTGTGCTTTGTCATGTCGATTTTCTCACTCGCCAGTTTGCACAGCTTAAACGCTGCCTCGGCGATACCTTTTGGGTCGCCAACCAAAGTGAAAACACTGCGGTTGTGGCTGGTATCGGAAGAGTGATCAAGCAGCGTAACGCCGGGTACGCTTTTGCCGGCTTCTACCAGCGCGCCAATAATCTCCTGATTATTGCCTTCGCTGAAGTTGGGGATACATTCTACAATCTTTGCCATTTCCAGGCCTCCTTACAATATTGTTGTTTTATGGTGCATACTGGCTTAAATCCGCGACAAACCATCTGATAAACCAGATAGTCTGGGGATGATAAATAATATCCACAAGGAACGCTCCGACTATCGGCACGATGATCATGGCCTTACGGGAAAATCCGTAACGGTCGTTGACCGCACTCATGTTGACAATTGCTGTGGGCGTAGCGCCAAGACCGTGGCCGACATAACCTGCAACCATGACGGCGGCATCGTAGGTTTTGCCGAGTATGCGGAACACGATGAAGTAGCCGGTAAACAGAACAAGCAACACTTGGGCAAACAGTATGACGAACATCGGGGCGAAAAGGTCAACAAGTTCCCACAAGCGCAGCGTCATTAGCGCCATTGACAGGAACAGAGACAGCATAACATCGCCAATGCCTTCCGTAAGTTTGAAATCGAACTTGTACGCGCGCACTTTTTCGTTCAGGTTTCTTACAAACACGGCAACAAACAGCGTTCCAACAATTGCCGGAAAATCCATTCTGATAAGCGTGCCAATCCAGCGGGAAATCATGGAGCCAAGCGCCATGCAAAAAAGGATGGCGGCAACGTTTTTAACGACATCAATGCCTGAGAGCTTTTGCCCGGTAAGGGCGTTTACATCGGCTACGCTTGTGTCAAAATTTTCTGTCGTATCCGGTTTAAGGTTGTGCTTTTCAATAAGACGCCGGGCAAGCGGCCCGCCGAAGATAACCGAAATGATAAGCCCGAAGGTAGCGGCTGACGCTCCGACAAGCGTTGCCGCCGGATACCCCATGCCTTCAAAAGTCGCGCCGTATGCCGCCGCCGCACCGTGTCCGCCAATCATCGTCATTGCGCCTAGCATCAGCGCATACGCAGATTCAAGACCGAGCGCCGGGCCAATCGCGACGGCGATAACATTCTGGAATATGGACAGAATGCAGGCTATCAGCCAGTACACAACAAGCAGGGTTCCGCCCTTTTTCAAAAGGCTAAGACTCGCTCCCATCCCGACTGTTGTAAAGAACGCAAGCATAAAAAACGGCTGAAGTGTGGTTACAAAGTTGACTGAAAACAGACCGCTGCCCATGCCAAACCACGTAAACAGCATAAACAGGAAGCCGCCGACTACCGGCGCGGGAATACAGTACTTTACCAGAAACTTGACCTTGCTTTTGATGAAGTAACCCAAAACCAAAAGTAACGCCGCCACCGCCACCGCAGTAACCATGTCAACGTTGACAACAAGAGAACCGTCTACAACTTGAAAATTCATTTTCTGTCTTACGCTCCTTTCAATGTGGTTTATGCTTATCGCTAAATTTACCACGATAAAACGATCTTGTAAAGCAAAAAATGAGCGAATTGCCTTATATTTTGATGTCTGATGCTTTAATATTTTAAAATTCTTTCCGCAAAACCCGCCGGTTCCCCCGGCGGCAAAGACCATTTCTACTAATTACTTATCCCATAACGAACTACAAGAACTTTGGGGAGTGGAGGATTCGAACCTTCGAAGGCTGAGCCAACAGATTTACAGTCTGCCCCATTTGACCGCTCTGGAAACTCCCCGATAATGCCGCGCAAAACCCTGCCGGATAATACGCTTTGTCAAAAAACCGCCTTAGAGCCGTCTTCCGGAATTGAACCGGAGACCTCATGATTACAAGTCAAGTGCTCTACCAGCTGAGCTAAGACGGCGGTAAACCAAAAAACACACGGTAAAATGCCTGTCGATACCGTGAAACCAGTGTACAAAAACGTCAAATTTGTGTCAATAGGGGTATTGCCCATGTCAACAGCCAGCAGAACAAGAGGCTGTCCGGCAGCTCACCTGAGCGTAAACCTCACGCTGTACTGAAACCGCGCCGCCACGGGTACGCCATTGAGTTCCGCGGGCCGTATTGCCCTGACTCCTCTAAGGGCGTTTAGCGCCGCTTCCCCAAAGCCCCGGTTCGCGGGGGTTTCCCTGAGTATGCGCGCCTCGCTGATAGCGCCGTGGCGATCTACGAAAAGCTCAAGGTACACCGTCCCCTCGATGTTAAGTCGCCGGGCAAGGGGCGGGTACACAATGCTGCGGATAATTTCGTCCTCAGGCAAAAGCGGAAGAACGCTTACCTCGTGCCGGCGCAGGTATTCAAATTGCCCGCTCGCGTCATGGCTGTGCGCCGAGGCGCTTACAAGAGCCGCCACAGGAAGCACCGGCCCGCCGGCTTCTTCCGCCGCGTGGGGCGCTGGGGGGGGAGGCGTTTCCGGCGGCGGCGGGGCCTGCCATACCTGTATGTCGGCAAGCCTCATGACACCCGCCAAGGGCGCCGCGGTTATCGCGGGGGACGGCGCACGGACGCCCGCGAACAGGATAAGCGTTATGTGCAAAACTGTTACCGCGGCAAACACAAGCGGCCGTACAAGGTTACTATTCATTGCGCACCACAAAGCTTACCCTTGGGTACTGAAGCCGCTGGAGAACGCCCAGCACTTCATGCACATTTTCAAAAGGAGTGTAGCGGTCGGCGATAATATGCACACGGGTGTCCGCGGCCCGCCGGTACGTGTCCGCGACGCTGTGTTCAATGGCGGCAAGACTGCTTGGCCTTCCCTCCAGGTAAAGGCCGCCCAGACGATCCACCCATATTTCCAGGTTTCTGCCCGCGCTCACCCTGCTTGCGGTCTGCGCCTGAGCGTGTTGGATGTCCACTTCAACGCGGTAGTTGATAAGGGAAACAAGCATAATAAAAATGAGAAGGAGAAATGCCACGTCGGACATGGAATACAGGGGAATAAAAGCGGCGCGGCGGCGGCGTTTGAACCTCATGACCGCTCCCTCATGGAAAAGGAAAAGGTTTCCACTTGCAGGTTCTGCGCCAGCTCCACAAAAAACACCACCTGCTGCCAAGGCGCTAAAGCGTCTATCGAAAGAACCACCGCCACGCCGGGATTACCGGCAATAGCGGCGCGAATCTCCTGTTCCGCCGCCGGAATGCTGAGGGCCGCGCCCCGGAAAAAGACGCTTCCCCCGCTATCCATATCAAAGCGCATAATATCTTCCTCTAGGACAAGGCGGGCGGAGTCCCTGTGCGGAAGGTCTACCAGAAAGCCCACGTTGACATTAAAGCCCGCTATCACCAGAAAGTAAATGATCAGCAAAAAGGCGAGATCGCTTGGGGCGCAGGTTTCATGCAGGCGGCCTTTTTTTCGCCGTTCAATGGTCATGTTTCGCGGTCTCGCACATCATGTTAATCAAGTCCGAACAGGCGATTTCCAGCTCCGAGGCAAACCTGTCCACGATATTGGTAAAAATGGAATGGGCGGATATGGCTACGATGGCGATGATAAGGCCGAACACGGTAGTTATGAGGGCTTCGTAAATGCCGCCGGCTACAATCCGGGCATTTACATCGGCGGCCTCGGCAATTGACCTGAAAGCGGCAATCATTCCCGTTACCGTTCCAAGAAAGCCCGTAAGGGGGGCAAGGGAGGCCATCGCCGTAAGAAGGCCAAACCCGCCTTCCAGGGACGATATGCTTGCGGCGGCCTCGGCTTCCACGGCCTTTTCAAGACGGCGCTCCGAAAGCCCGCGGCGGCTAACCAGCGCGAGAAGGACACGGGCCCCCATTCTGCGCCGGGTCTGGCTTTCCAGAAACGCCTTTGTATCCGCCACATCCCCATCGCCAATGGCGGCGGCTACTTTTTCCTTTAAGTCGTCTACTTTAAGGTTATGGTACAGGAAGCATACCGCGCGTTCCACGGTAATAGCCACGGTGGCGATAGAGAAGAACAAGAGGGGCCACATTACAACGCCGCCCATCCGGAAAATTTCCATAAGGGTAAACGCCGCCGCCGGGTGTTCCATTTTTCGCGCTGTATGCCGGTGCTAGGCCACGTTCAGGCTCAGGTCTGGAACCTGAAGCCGATACTGGCCCCGTAATTGCCGTCCCTAAAGCTGTATATCCCGACAAAATCCAGCCTGAACAGCGTCAGGTTAATCCCTATGCCGCCGAAAACACGGGTGTTGAAATCATTTCTATCAACATTCGAAGACATGCCTACGCCAGATGCGTCTATGCCAAACTCTCTAAGGGCGCTTACATCGGCGGGAGTCAGAGGTCCACCATCAACGGTGATATTTGATCTTGCCTCAAACCCGGTACGGGAGCGGGCGAAACTTGCCCCGACTCCCAAGAAGGGGGTCGCTATTATGAAGGATTGGGAGATTTGGGCCTTGGCGTCAAACGAAAACGTGCGCCAGTTAAGGTCTACATCAGCCCCACCGAACTCAACTGCCCTGCCAGCATCAAAGTCAAACGATCGCTGTCCGACTCTGCCGCCGATACCGCCCCTTAAATAGTTAAAGCCAAGGCCCACAGATATTCTTGGAAGGAAAGCCCTGTCCAAAAGGGCGTAGCGTATGTCGCCGCCCACAAGCAGGTAGTTAATGTCAATGCGGTTCCCAAACGGAAGCGGGTTCCCCACCGGCGGAAGGTGGCCGAACTTAAACCCAACATCAAAGGGGAGAAAAAACCCTCCAATTCTGGCTTCTGCGGTATAGGCGGGGAAGGGAAACCTGTCGCCGCCGGGAATGCCACCCAGGCCCAGAGGAGCCGCCAGCCCCCTAATGGCGCTGGTGTCCATGCTCGTAACGCCGAAGGAAACGCCCACGCCAAAGCTGGGCGGGATACTGGGAAAGAATCTGCCAATGTAGGCGCTAGACCAGTTTAGCCCCAACGAGGCGTTCAGGGGCAGAGACATAGCCAGCGCCGATGAAAAGTTGTCAACCGCCCTCTGCAAATCCCCGATTGGCACTGGCTGCGTAAAGGCGGGAAGGGAGGTTTTCAGGGCTAATAAAACTACCAGAAATCCGATTTTTGTTCGTCCGTTCATTGTTTTCACTCCTCTTAATGTAGGGTGCTGGGCGGAGATTTTACCGCCACATCCCTCTGCATGGAATTGTCGATTTCCCCGGCCTCTGCCGAGAGATTGCCGACAGTTATCTTTGTCGTAGTCGTACTATAACTTTTTGCTGGGGTTTGGGCAAGACTCGGCGGCGGGGATGCGGCCGGGGCTGGACTCTGAACCGGGGCCGCCGCCACAGGCTCAGGCTTTCGCGGGGGCGTTACCGGAGCCGGGACGGGGGGAGCCGCAGGCCGGGGCGGTTGCGGGATCACTACGTCAACAACGCGGGGCTTTACCCCGGTTAAAAGCATTTCTTTCAGTTCGTCCGCTTCTTTCAGGTATTCCAAGACCCTGTCCAGAGTTACTTCAAGGCTCTTCTGAAATTGCTCCTGCCGCTGGACATCAAGGCCGGTTTCCACGGCCCCGGCTTTCTCCGGCTTGCACAGGCTCTGGATATGCTCAAGGGCCGTCTTAAAACTGTACATAAACGCCGCGATGTCCACCGAGTTGTCCCGGATTTTCCCCGTTTCCCCCGTAGAATCCGTTAATATCAATTTAACGCTTACTCTGGTGTCGCTGTTTCTCCGGGCATCATGCGCAACGGTATCCAGGCTTTCGACCAGCGTGGTTATTTCGGTTGTAAGCGAATTAAACGCAAGCGAGGAAATCTCGCTGGCTTTTAGGGCCTCGGTAATCTGCCGGATAATCCCAAGAAGAACATCCTGAATATTCTTGGCGTTTTCCCTCGTGGATTCGGCGAGCCTGCGTATTTCATCGGCAACCACGGCGAAGCCAACCCCGGCGGCCCCGGCGTGGGCGCTTTCTATGGCCGCGTTCATGGAAAGGATGTTGGTCTGCTGTGAAGTCTTGTTAATGGCCCTGACGATGTCCGTAATTTTTTCAAGGTCTGTCGAGGCGGCTTTAATAATGCTGTAGGCGTTCCGGGAATGTACTTCGCTGTCGTTTATCTTGTTTTTAAGATTTCCGGCGTTTTTCCCGCTTTCTTGAAGGGTCGCCGCGATGGACTGTTCAAGCTCCGCCGCTTCGGCAAGGCGGGCATCCAAATCTTCCAGAACCTTATTCCGCCCTTGGTTCATTTCGGCAAGGGTAGAAAAATAATTCTCTACCTGCTCCAGCGTGGACGCCGCCTGTCCCGCCGAGGATTCTATTTCCCCAAAGTATCGAAGCAGCGGTTCGTTGGGCGGGGCGGCTTCCCGCTGTTTTTCCTTCGCGTTTTTCTTGATTTCCGCAAGAAGCCCTTCCATAGCGGCGTTGCTTTTGGAATGTGTGTTGAACAAGTCGATAAATGTCGCCAAATCCTTGACGGCTTTTTTCAGTTCCCCGTAGGGCTCTTTGCCCGCGCCTTCAGACTTTAGCGAGGCCAAGGCCGGGTAATCCTTTTTTTCAAGGGGCCGCAACAGCCCTTCCAGCCCGTTGAGCTTTTTTACCGCCCCGCTTCCCATCCACAAAAGCAGCCCCATCCCCCCCGCGCCAAGAAGTATGTTGACAAGGTTTGTGCGAATCGCCAGAGCGCCCGCCTGAGCCACGTTCCCGTAGTAAAGCAGCGCCTGCAAAACTGTAAGGATAATCATTGCCGCGCAGACGCTCAAAAGAACTAGCACCCCCCCCGGCAAAATATGCTTTTTTTTCATGAACCTTCCTTAAAAACTGCAAATACCCGAAAACCTACTGTTTTTCATACTGCTGTGTTTCGTTATACACGTACTCCAGCTTCACTCCAGCCGTCCTGAACATGCTTTCAGAATCGCCGCAGTCGTGATACTGCCGCTGGCACATTACCCGCTCTATGCCGCAATTAATGATGAGCATGGCGCAGGTTCTGCACGGCGTCATGCGGCAGTACAGGGTGGCCCCCTTTATGGAGATACCCCCCTTCGCCGCCTGACAGATGGCGTTCTGCTCCGCGTGCACGGTTCTGACGCAGTGAGTGGTAACGGAGCCGTCCTCGTGAAGCATCTTTTTAAACTGATGCCCGGCATCATCGCAGTGGGGAAGGCCCGCGGGAGCCCCCACATAGCCGGTTACCAGAATCTGGTTATTTTTGGCGATGACGCAACCCGAGCGGCCCCGGTCGCAGGTGGCCCGCTTGGAAATGGCATCGCATACTTCCATAAAATATTCGTCCCACGTGGGACGTTCGTAAACACTCTCCGTCACCGGAATCCACCCCATCTGGCATACATCACTATGCGGCCACTAGATTAAGTAAAGCACACAAGGGGGGATGTTGTCAAGGGTGTTATCCGTGCCCCAACAATGCCCCCGCCGTGACGCTGTGCCTACCGGCTCACGCGCAGTGGGGGCGGGGGCCCTAGGGAAGTACCACCTCTTGGGGACTCACCTCGAAGTAGCGGGCGGCATTGGGATTTTCGCTGTCAATGCCGAGCTGACCGAAGCGTTTGGAGTTCCCCCGATTTTTTGGACAGTGAATTAAGCCGCTAAATTATTTGTTAATGCTAAAGGTGTAGCATATCCGATTGCCGAATGTCTACGGCGTCTGTTGTAATACATTTCGATGTAT
>Ga0123355_10012362_pt1 | contig 13222 bp, 8 predicted proteins | sample TergutEmb28metaG_3_FD_89872 | JGI IMG/M metagenome (GOLD analysis project Ga0123355, IMG submission 89872) | Embiratermes neotenicus P1 segment gut microbial communities from Petit-Saut dam, French Guiana - Emb289 P1 | ecosystem: Host-associated > Arthropoda: Insects > Digestive system > Gut ... | reverse complement strand
TGTTCAGGCACGAAGTAAATATTACGTCGCATTAAGTGGACAGAGAACGAAGCAACTAAGATTAAATTAAAAAAAAAAAAAAGTTATGGAAGTAAATGAATGTAAATGACTGAATAGGGATAACCTACATGAACAAAAAGGTCTATGTGGTGCGTAAACCGGTGGAGAATGTAGTCACAAAATTTTTAGTTGTTGAACATCACAGTAGGGGGGACAGAATGTTTTCATCTTCCGTACTGTCTTACCCCTACTTAGAACAAGAACACAGTAACGTGCAAGTTTTCATAATCGTTTCTGTTGTGAGAAATATCAACAGTCAGTAGCAACCAATACACTGGTAAACGCTATCCTTCATAATCCCTCAACTTAACACGCCAATGTTTCGTCAGATTTTTTCTGATGAAATATTAAGAATTCGGATCGGTTGCTTGGCTCCATTCTGCATGCAGAACCCAATTCTCAGCTGGAGAACTAACAGGAACAATGCAACATTTATAATAGCGCCTGAGATTTATTGCACTTTGATGCTAGTCCATGATAACTCAGGGTTCCCTCAGTGTCCCTGGATGGGGCCCTACAGCACCACACACATCGCGGCACAAATCAACATCAAATTCATTTCACAAAATTTGTTTGTTGTGGGGATAACACAGATGGCTCATAAGCGCCTGGTAATGCATGACAGCAAAGGGCAGTTCATAACAAACGACCATATCTCCTCTATACTGTTACCCGAATTATTCGGACGTGATGCGTCTGGAGAGCTGTCACACGTGACAGGACAGGTACAGCTACAAGGACGTGATGACACATAAGCCTGAACTACCTTATAGAATGAGGAATGTGAGAAAAAAACAGTATGAGCAGACGAGAGCAGGTAATTCGATTCCCACGACTTGCATTTAGCTTGCAAAGTGCATGCTTGGCGTCCGCAGAGAGGCATCTTTGAAGCCGCAGGAGGCGCCGGGTATCCTAGCCTTGCAATTTATCTCTGTTTTGTCCTTTAAGTGACGTCGGTGGTCGCGATGAATGATAACACAAATCCTCGACCATGCAGACGGACCGACGGACACAAAAACTCCCTGTGGATCTCATGTTACCGTGAGTCTATTTAGTAATGTTGCATTGTAAACGTGTCCCTACAATAAGGCACAACATGAGTGCAGTGGTGGTTGCCGTGCAGTGGCGGATGAATGATCAGTCTCACGTTTAAATTTCGGAATTCATTTATTATCTACAAGATGCGAGCAGTGTCAGACAGCCTCGACAAGTAAATTTACATACAGTCATATAAAAAAGACTTCCCGCTGGATTTTCAACGAAACTTTTCCTCTAGCAATATATATTACAGGCACGTCCATTTCTTATCATGTTGTATCCTATTCAGAAGACTCTCAGCAAAAACTGGAGGGCGAACTAATAAATTAACATGAAGGAAAACACAAGGATAAAAACGGAGCACTGATGACAAAATAATTGAGAGAGGAGATGAAGAGATAGAAAACTGTCCTGTCGTGGGCGAGGCATGGATTCCATCATGTACGAGCAATATTGCATGTGGAACATAAATAGGACTGCTTGACGATGGGGCAGGTCAGAGGTTATCTGATGACACAAGAGCAAGAGCTGTTTGAACACTCGTGGTTTCTGTCAAGAACAGATTGTCGTGTGCAGCGTCCTGTTGGATGAACGACAGTCCTCTGGAGTTGCCCCTTCGTCTGAACACCACGATACTGGGCGTAGTGGGGGAGTGGAAGTAAAATTTCACTACTTGATGGTAAGAAGTCAGCTTCAAGTTCCCCTCCACTTTACGCGAGAAAGTATAGTCCCCGGTATTTACTGAATAAGTACATTTGTGAGTCCAAGGGCTGGTTTGAACACAGACGGACCGAGATCCATTCGTCGAAATTAAGTCAGTCAGTCAGTCAGCATGCAGACTGAGATTCCAACACAGGTCGCCACACTACACAGATAAGGACTAGAAATACATTCAAGCCTAAGTTTCATTGTAAACTTAATACATCTGATATAATGGAAGCTGATCAAATTTGTTTGGGATATGAATCTGAGGGACGGCAGAGACATATACATGCTATTCAAATTATTGATTTAGGCTACATGCCTAAAAGGGATTTAGTAAATAAGTAAAGTGATCCCGTTATAGGCCCGATGTGGCCTAGAGGGTGGGTAGAGGTATAGCTCTACTCTTCCATGACCGTGGCACTAGAAGGGAGTGAGTGGTCAGCAGCACACCCCGGCCGCACTTTACCCCCGGGAAAGACCCGATTCGATCCCGGACCGTCCAGCCCGTAGTCAGTCACTATACCGACTGAGCTACCCGGCCCACCTAAAAGGGATTTAACACATTTAAAAGATAAAGTTTTCCCTGGCCACACCGCAAAGGCATAATTGGGAACAGGGGTATAGCTCCAATCATACTTAACCTGGGCACCAGATATAAGTAGATGTTTAATTTCACGCCCCGCCTGCTCTGCCCCGGAAAAGAACACCGGTACCCATTGAATACGGAGCTTTGGCGTGCCCCAGAGCCGGTCTGGACGTTTTGGAGAAAAGAAACATCTCTTGCCTCTACCACCTGATATTAAATTTCGCTACTCGCTTAGAGATACATACAGGCGAGGCAAGATGTACCGGTACTTCAGTCTAGAATAAACATGTTAGTCAAGAGAACTGTTGCACGTCTGCATACACCACTAACCTTGGTACCCATTTATTTCAGATACAATTCTAGTTACAGTGCGAGGTTTGATGTGTTCACAGGAGGAGTAATTGAGGATTCCTGTTTCCTAGGATGTGGCCCAGCGTCGCTGCATAAGACGCTCCCTATGTTCTGAAGAAACACGTCGCCTTCAAGGGCTCAAGGACGAAGATTCAGAGACATTAAACTCTTGCAGATGTCGGTGACATGTTCCTTCGAAACCTCGGGAGCTATCTGCCCAGCGACGCCGTGTCACATCCCATAAGACCATAATCCTGCTGCTACAGATGTATCACGTTACAGATTTTGTAATGTTTAGTCTGAAAGGCTTCGGTCTAGGATTTCGTTAAATATTCACTACATGGAAAAACAGAAATCGTGGGCTTAATAAGTTTTATGCCTACCAAACGTTTTTTTTTCTTTTTTTTTCATAAAATATACTTTCTTTTTTTTAATGATAAACTTCGTTTCGAGTTGCTGGCAAATTAGGGATTACAAGCGACTTGACACCATTCAAAATTACATTAGACTGAGCCACTTTAATGAAGACATCCAATGTCAAGTATCATGTTAGACGATGTGGCCCAATGGATAAGACATTTTCATTGCATGCTCATCTTAGGTACTTCATGCGATAGGACAGATAAAAAGGCTTTCACCAGTACTGCCGTGATGTTCTGGTATTCGAAGGACGTGCATACAAAACCATAACTAGCAACAACAAGATATTCTGCAGGGTGTTTCTTCTTGTCTGCAGCCACGGACATACCCCAATACCCGAAGCAGTAAATTCTGTTCTGGAACTTGAAATGTGTAGCTAATCGATGATACGAGGATGACATCTGGTGAGGAGCTTTCAGAATGAAGTGGTGGATGTTGCGTGTAGAGAGACGTTCGCATAAACAAGGCGGTGACATACACCCCCCCTTCCCAGCAACATTCCACACGCCCTCCTGCGTTTCAATCCCCCCCCGGTCTATATTTCAGCTTGGCATACCTAACTGTCATCTCCGGGGAAGTCAAATACACATTTTCTGCTTCTCCCTTCTTATTCCTCTATGTGTGTTTTTGACGTCGGTTGAGACCAATATATTTCATATATACGAGTATGTATATATATATGCATATATTCTGTTTATATATATATATATATATATAAACAGAAGGAGAGGCGAGAGGGTCTTTTTAGATTCCTCTCGCCCCGCTGTTGTCTTCAACACATCCTTGTACATTTCTGTATTCCTTCCTTATGCTTATTTGTTTTATTTTGTTTGTACAATACGTCTATATGTTTTGCCGAAGAGTTACGCAAGCTTTATAAACCGAATACAATTTAAGTACATACTTTTATTCCTCACCATGTGAGTCGGGGGTATAAACCTTCATTTAAAACGAGGAACTAAATTATGTAATGTCGTAAGAGATTTGTAAAGCAAACTAAATGTGATCCTCTGCCGAAACGTCACTCCGTAAAGGGCGTGACAGTAAATTTACACTCATTATGAACCACAGCAATGACCGTTCATGTCGTTCAATATTTTTACACTGCTACAACAACAGGAAAGGTCTTTCACTTAGGCCTTCTCTGATCCAATTACCCTCTATCACTACTCGTATATCACCTTAGTTCCCTACTGGCTATGCGTACGTATTCATAAAGACGGTGTTATGTGTGTCTGTCAGTACGACCAATGCATGTTTTAATCTTCAAAATAAATTAACGATTATTGATAGACAGAATGTCCAATGTAGCGTACAACTGATCACAGGACGTATATCAAGAAGGAAGCCTGTATCCACTAGAAATTTACACCAATTCGACACTCTTCTATGAATTATGTTAAGAAGAGGTTCGGGGTAAAGCGGACTCTAAATTCTCGGAGGGTGCAGGCTTCTAATACGATAAAACGTCCACGATATCCCCTATGATCAGGGACAAGATAAAATGGACACCCATATTTTGATATGAGACGCCACAGCATATTCATAAACATTAAAAATGGGCGCCGAAACGCGTTCCCCCTACCCACATAATACAACTTATACACAAATTTCAAATCCTCCCTACCCCTTACGGAAGTAGCCTCAGTCTCCTAACAGAAGAGGTCCTATAACAGCGACGCCCTACGTGCGCATTCGTGACGTACACGGATGGAATACCAGCTTCCTTACAAGTTGTTTTAGAACGCAAGTCCGGCCCGATTTGTATGAATGCAAAGTAGTGATGCCAAATATGCATAAACTAAAATTAAATTCCCCAGATAATTTTTGTTGTGAACGCAAGTACGAAATTTCATCGAAACTCGTTGACATCCTTCAGAGATGACGCATACGTACGGACAGACAGACTACGTCTTTAGTCACTCGTTTGTGCCGTTGGTACAAGATATACCTGGTCATATCTATGAGCGGAAAACCGTGGGTTGCTCAACACCGGTTTATTTATTTTTCTTATTGCTTGGTCACCGGGCAGAGATCAGCTGCTGTAGAGCCTGGCCTCCCACATGACCCCACAATTTACGTCACCAACGATAACCTGTTCAGGCCACCTGCTCAAGTACCAAACGAGTCATTCCTTCTTGTTTCCTCTTTGGACAATATTTGCGGAGTCTTGGTCTCGTGCTTCTGTGTTATACCTCAACCTCCGTCCGCGGGCCATTTAATGTCGAACCACCTCCTATAATTTACTTTACACCAATAGAAGTTCATAACAGATATGTAAAGCCAACGCTACTGGCTATTTACGATATGGCATGTACAACATGGAAAAACGCTCTCTTGGCTGTCTGTAAGAAGAAGAAGAAGAGTGGGTCGCTATATCACAGAACACAGCAGCACAACTGCTTTTGTGGCGCAAATAAAACAAAGAAAAAATCATGATGGTGGAAAGGATGGAAATAAAGAGATAAACGAAGGAAAGGAATGAAGAAAAGAGGGAAAGAAAGAAAGAAAGAAAGAATGGAGACATGAAGGGCAGAAATACATAACCAAATGAGTAATAAATGAAATAAACCAGATCAAAATAAGTTAAGTAATAAGAGCGTTATCTGGGCTATCAAAACAGAAACAAAAACGCACACAAGAAGTCTATTATTTGCAGGTATAACATAAAATATTAACAAACAACAATTTTTGTGAAACATTATTAGAATAATACTCATTTATCGACGTAGGAAAGCCTGTAGTATTAGTAAGAATTTACGGAAATAACACATGGAATTCACAGTTCCTTTTAACTGTCATCTACTGCATGAAATTCTATCAGGAATTAAAATCCAGATTAGAAACTTGTAAACTAATTAACTACAAAATATTTACCCAAGTGCGGGGAGGACTGGCTCTCCTAGATTCTGAGAAGGCAGAGGTCCTGGCTACACAGTCTTGAGGCTCAGGTTCAGCCAGTAAAAGACCTGTCGGTTCCTACAGTAACTGAGATGGGTGAAGAGGCGATGTGAGAATTCAAGTATATTCTTATAAGTGGTCCGAAGTCAGCCACCCCGCTGACGTCGAAGCGACCATGACTGGTGTCAAGGTTGGCAAGGCCCTCACGCCTGAACGGTAATACGGAACAGGGCCCTAAGACATCTGCCCAAGCGAGGGATATTACTTAATACGGTCCGCCCCAGCAACTATTACCCAGCAGCACGGAGATGCGCGCGTGATGCCCACACATAAGACAGGAAAGAAACTCACGGTGCATTTGTCCTAATAACCCATAAGTTAGCTTGGCACGACTTGAAAGCTGTTTGATAAGGACTTAAGCAAAGTAAGCAGGTGCGGGCTGATGCGTGATGAGCGGCTCGGGTTCCAAACCAGACACAGCACTGCGCTGCATCTGGCTTCTCGTGGAAGAAGTCGGCAGGACCTTTGACGAGAAGAAAGTATCAGCTGCGGCTTTCCCGGCTCTGGCCAAGGCTTGGGCACCGTACTAGTAGCTGGTCACCTCTACAGGCTGGCCATTCACAATATCCCAGCTCCCCTGGTGAGACCGTCTCCTCCTTCCTCCAAGCACGGACGTTACGTGCCACGCGGGCGGGTGTGACCGAGGGTGGACTAGTGCCCCTCGTCGTCATCAACCAGTGGTAACGCTGTGCCAGCAAGTTCCCGCCACGCTGGCCCACGATGCTCTTCTTTAAGAACGCAAGAGGTATCCAAAGGCCCAGTGCAGCTTTCGGGAAGCCAGTCTAAGTCTATACAACTCAGTGCCTTCGATTTACGGACATGAAACTGACCCAATCTGCTCGCATGGCAGGTCAGGGACATTATATTCTAGGCCGCTTGTCCACAAGCAACTGGCTCGCCCATTAGAAAAACTTCTGTTTTACTTGAAGGCTCTCGTTTCCCATTATGGAATGTGAGTGTCCTGTCTGGATGTGTGTTAACTACACTCGTCCGAATTGCAAGTGTTCACAATCCGACAGCATTAAGTACACGTAGGCCTACACAGCATGTTCCACCCAGAGACGACCTTTCTTGCCTTACCTTTTTCGTTCTCTTTTCTTCTTTTCTCTTCACTTCCTTCATCGGTTTCTTTCACTTGTACAGTTTATTCCTTTTTAATTTTGCTTTACCTCACACTTTGAACTTCCCCACTTGTTCTTTCGTTAATTCTTCCTTCCCTTCTCTCTTGCTTTTTCACGCTCCTTACTTTACTTCTTTCTCACTTCAGATAGATACACAAACATTCTGAAATAGTTACTCAGATCCTCAACAACAGATACACACAAAACATTAACCAATCTTACCTAAGCCACCCAGACCCCACATGCTCTTCCAACTACCTCAGACTCAAGTTATCCAGTCGAAATGTCTCCGAGTCATCGGTAATCATCCCAGGCGTACCCCCACTGTCCACCTGCACGACACTCTCAACATTGAGCCCATCACCGTTATCATCCACCGACGTACAGCCAAAATTGTGCTCACTGCCCCTCACACCGCAACCTCCCGGTAAAACAATTAGGAATTATACTCTAGCTGACCTGACTACTATGTACAAGAAATACAAACATAAGCGACCGGAGCACATTATGCTGTAATTAGCACACGGACAATCGCAGAGTTTTTTAAAGAAATTTTCACTGCTCTTATTTACACTTATTTACATTCACTTCTGTTTCACCTGTGTCACTGTGTCAATATTTATTCAAGTCGGTTAAGGTGACAATTTTGCACTTTGTCCTTCAATATGCTGTGCATACTTTCTTTGTAACCAATCCTTAAATAAAATTCACTACCTACGTCGATCGTCATAATGCACTGAACACGTACACTAATGAACCCCGATCCACAACTTAGAGAAGAGAGGAAAAAACTGTGACGAAACAACAACTACAACTACTACTGCTACTACTACAACAACAATCACAAAATAGCAAGTCTCTTTGAAAATAACAATACAATTAGCAGTTACACTGCCTTATATTTTATACGCTAATTTAGTGCTACCTTCGTCTCATTGCCTTTCGTTCCCGCAAATAAAAATCCGGCGCGTGTTTAGACATGTTGTATCAGTTGTTTTGACTTCATATCAAATTGCGTTCAGTCCGAAATTGCGTACCTTAAAATTTCGTACGTAGGGGAGGGTCGGTACATAACAAACAGTTTCTTGAGGAAAACAAGGCGTGCCTACATAACAACACATTTCGCTCTAAGAACCTTTGCAGTAATGCGCAAATTACAACGGCTTGCGTATCAAAATGGATCTGATCGTTCGAAACATATCTGGCATGCTTATCTGATTCGAAATTAATTTGCAATTTGTCGTGTTGTGCAGGTCAAGGAAATACACGTTACCGGACAGTCACCTTGCACCCCTTCATACACACACCCGCTGCAGATGTCTAAAAATATGGATCTGCTGATCGTCTGCGCTAATTAGATATTAACGGCTCTTGGTGACAAATCGTTTGAGTGACAGATTTAAACTCGAGGTAACTCTAGAAACTACCGGCTATACAGCACAACACAGGTTTTTACAATTAAATCATTATCAAAAATAAACTACAAAGAATGCAGTAATCCATCTGACTTTCGGCAGTGGAACTTCCGTCCATCAACTGCGAATTAAGCCGTCATAACTCGGTAGTCGGTAACTTCTTCGTAATAAGAGACCGCAACACGCATTTTGACATTCAGAGGACCGTGCATCGTGATATACTCTTATAATGAAAGCCAACGAGATGCAGTATTTCTCGAATTCATTTGATAAAGTACTCTACATGTTTCGGAGAGGTCCACTGTCCATCACCAGGAGTATCTCAACACTGTATACACGGAATAAGTATTTGTCATTCTAGTTCTGTTGGCGTCTGCTAGCAGACGCCAACAGAACTAGAATGACAAATACTTATTGCGTGTTTACAGTGTTGAGATACTCCTGGTGATGGACAGTGGAAATGTCCGAAACATGTAGAGTACTTTATCAAATTAATTCGAGAGATACTGTATCTCGTTGGCTTTCATTATAAGAATACCGCATCACGCATGAGAGTGATATGACGGAATCTGAAGCGGCTATTTTTGTTAGCCACCTGCTCTCCAATCGCCAGAGGTGCAGCCCGCTTATTAGTAGTTTTTCAGGTACCTGACCATGAAGAAACTAATTTACAAAATTCAGTGAGATGGGTGTGACAGTTGCCACACGGATATTTTTACTCGAATTCCGTGTAAAGCTTTTACGTCCTCGATTTTTGTCTTCAGTAAAATTATTAAATTATGAATCCAAATTAATCATCTCAAGCTGAACAATGCACAGATATTGCACTGAAATAATGTAATCGGCTATACAGTACTATGTTTGAAACTTTGAAAAATAATGGTTCGACCAACGGTGACAGTACCTGGAAAAAAATATGTAAAAGGAAAACGTTTAAGCGTATCAGCTTGATATACGTACACATGCTGTCAAAACTAAACGCTTAAATAAGATGGAAGCTTCAAGCGATCGTATAGTTGAATAGGTCACTACATGTACGGAGAGGTGTAAATAGGATGAGTACACATAGCTCAGATAATAGTGGAGAGGTAGATGAAGGCCAAGAAAAGGTAGAAAAAGGTCTCTGAGGCAGCTACAGACGTTAAGAGGTGGTGTACTCGATTGAGGCACTAAGCTACAAGTAGGAAGGTCTCGGGTTAGATTCCCGATGGGGTCACTGGGATTTCTTATTGACTTCATTCTTCCGGCCACATCATGGCACTAAGAGTCCACTAGGCCTCTAACAAAATGAGCATCAGCAGTATCTTCTGGGGGGTAAAGACAGCCGGTTCGTAGGCTGACAACCTTGCCACCTTCTTGTGCCCATTGTCTAGAAATTCCGGGAGCCTCAAGCTCCTGGAGCCCTACGAGCCTGTCCAGATCAGTCAAGGAATAGCTTTAGACGTGACAAGCAAGAGAAGATTAAATTGTCATAGACCGGAAATCAAGTTTTGTTCTAACACTGCAGGCAGGCTGTTATTTTTCATTCATTTCAAAGGTTCAGTACTATCGCAGTGACTTCTTTATGTCACTACATGATATTTTTCTGTGGCATGATAAAGAAAGACCAACTCTCCAAATAATCAGTTATATCACCGTGTATAGTAAGAAGCAACAAGATGCGCACTTTTGACATTAATGTTTTAATTTAATTATAGTGTCTTCTACATGTTTCGCAACACGTCGAAGACGCTATAATTAAATTAAATCATAAATGCAAAATATGTGGATTTTGTTGGTTCTTATTGCATATGTATATCACAACGCACGGCTCAAAAAACGTAAAGTTTATATCACCCTCTAAAACTGATTATTTGATCACCGTTGGAAGCACAACGGTACGATGTCCATCAAGATGACCAGATCTGCTTACGAACAGACCATACACTTATTTCATTACAATTAAATTTGCTACAGAAAGATGAGTTTAACTTGTTCCTTCAGGTATTGTATAACAATGTTTAAGGCACGTGTCTCTTCTCCTGAAGTGGAAGACACTTCAATCAAAGAAGCTTACAGCTTTCTATCTTCAAACTTTGTGAATAACTGAGTCGGGAGACATGAATAGAAAGGCTGTGGCATTATGACGTCAGTAGGCTGGCATGGCCTAACTGATATGAATGATTCAATTGATAAACTTTGTAATATATCCAACCTTCCCCCATTATTCCTCAAAATAATCCCTTCTGCAAAAGCAGAAGATAAACAATGTTCTGCAGTGTGAAATACGAAGGAACCGAGACTCAGAGAATCTCGGGGACAATTTGAAAACGTCTTTATTTAAAAGAGACACTAATGCCTTACATTGTAAGGTTAATGTTTCTAGTAGATATCAGAAGATGGTATTAAGAGGTTGAGGAGTTGGGGAGAGGGTGGAACAGTGTCTGTAGTATGTATTTGAGATAACTTCATAGAGGATGGGTAGGGTAGGGGGAGGAAGGCTTTTCATTAAGAGTACGACTGCCTCAGTTAAGGGTGGAGCATATATAAGAGAAAGCCAAGAGTCTACTGTGTAATATATTGCCTCTAAAATATGGGCAACTATTCATTAGCAAGCCGCTGTTAACAATTCAGAGATAGCTATGTCTTAACAAGGATTACAGTACTTAGGGACTTACAAATTATATGCACACTGACATCGACTTGGTGTCTTGTGAATGGTGTTGCAGTTAATATATTGGGCCTACGGCTTTTTCTCTTGCTTCAGTGGCGTGCGAATCCAATCAGAGTGTATAACTACACTACATTGGTATAATTAGGGTGCCTCCTGAATGTCTGAATTCTAAGCCTCAGCACTACTAAGAAGACATTTCTGAGCCAGTTTCGTTTATGTCCGAAGCTTACAATGCATTACCCTAACAAATCTCATGTGCCATAACTGTATACCTATATACCCTAAATCTTCCAAGGAAATGCTTGTTTAGAGATCTCCAAGGGACCTGTAATTATGTATTGCTTTTCTCTTCCATCCCAGCAACAAGCCTAGCTTTTCGTACGAAGTTCAGTTTTCAAGTGTGCTTTGTAGTTTGGCACACTGGTATGTTTCTGAGGAAACTGCTGTCACCATCTTCTGGGCACTATCCTAGCCAAGTTGCCAGTGCGTTTCTCCGAGAGGCAGTATCCATCTACCAAGTTGCAGTCACTGCTACATGAACCTCAACTCTCATATGCTGTCAGTCGTCCGTCTGATTTTAAACTTCACTGACCACAAATCCGTGACATATAATGGAGATTCAGACAGGCAAATTCTTCGCCCGAAAAACTTTAATGCAAATTTGCCAATAAAAGATTTTAATCGAAAGTACCTACGTAATACAAAAGATTCAACGAAACGACACGGAAACAAAACGTAAATTCTGTACTCACTATTATGAGTTCGCTTTGTGAAAGTCGGGTATATGCTTGTAGTGCTACTGCAAGGTACGCCACTGTAGGCCACGCTTTCTAAAAGGACCTTGTGTCCCTTCTTGTTGAACGGCCCAGTGCGCAGCACTCAGACGATACCGTGCCTTTGTCCCAGGTTCATTCTGTCTGTCGGCCAAACGCAGATAACTCTATTTCGTAACTCTGAAGACGGTATTAGTACGCTACGGAGCATGACATCACTGCATGCCGTCGTTTAAATGTAAGATAATAGACCACATTAAAACAGGGATGGCCAAGTAATTTTATTCGGGACACTGGTTAGCTGTCTTTCAAATTAACTTCGAGGCTGTCAGCCTCAATAGATGAAACTTTTCTTAAATAAACCAAGGGGTGCGCACATTTTCCAAAAATTTGGGAGACACCTCAAAATCCTAGGCGCCAGAAGGGTGACATGAACAAATTTCCATAGTGAAGACGCACTAATGTCAGTTGCCATCGCACGCAATTCAGTCACCGTGGAGATCTAGATCCCAGGACTTGTTCGCCCCTGTATTAGCCACTAAAGGATGAAGTTAATCGGAATGATACACATCCTACGTGACAGCGTGCACATTCCGCGACCGTTACAAAGGCCAGTTACGTAATAATCGCCGTTTGTTCTGAGAACCATATGAAATATGTAAAGGGGTGATGTGGAAACGAGCAGAATTTCTTAAAGTTAACAGCAGCTGGCACCATATACTAACACTGGGTTCTGAAGAGCTAAACGTGTCTCACTCTGTCACAATGAGAGATTCAAAGGTCTTACAGTAGTAGGTGCTAGACGAAGAAGACACTAGATTAGATGACGGCGCTACGTTCCTTCGAAAAGTCGGGAAATATATGCCAACGACAGAGCATAACATTTCAAAAGATCTGAATCATCCATCCATACTAGATCAATGTATTAATACTACTAAATTGATTAATAACATAACACCCATACAGACATTACCCGACTTGCGGAATTCCAAGTTCCACTACTTCAGACTCAAGTTAATTGAAAAAAATAAAACTTCGAAATAACGAAGTTTTGGAACACGCGATGAGACGGAGTTGGCGGAAGAATAAAGCCGGATGATTACATAGGCGCGGGGGGGGGGGGGGGAGGGGTGCGGGGG
>Ga0123355_10012359_pt1 | contig 13222 bp, 12 predicted proteins | sample TergutEmb28metaG_3_FD_89872 | JGI IMG/M metagenome (GOLD analysis project Ga0123355, IMG submission 89872) | Embiratermes neotenicus P1 segment gut microbial communities from Petit-Saut dam, French Guiana - Emb289 P1 | ecosystem: Host-associated > Arthropoda: Insects > Digestive system > Gut ... | reverse complement strand
CTCGGTGGTACGAGAAACGGGACAAACTAAAGCTTTAGCACTAATAGATAAATACTTTGAAAAAACTAACTCGTTTTGGCGTGGGATAGGCGAGATTCCCAATTCTGGCTACACGATAAAAAAAGAATATAGTTATCTTTCTGCGAATGTACCTGGCCTTTCTGAAAAAGACTCATTACCAGACGGTTGCCGTTGTGCCGATGTTATTCTAGGTAGAATGCTACCAACAGAATGCGCTCTTTTTGGCAAAACATGTAAACCTACATCCCCAATCGGCCCGTGCATGGCTTCATCAGAAGGGGCCTGTGCGATATACGGAGGTGCCTTATGAAAATAAGCCTAAGCCATGGAAGCGGCGGCCTAGAAACTGCCGATTTAATTGATAAAATTTTTATGGAACATCTTAAAAACGAATATACATTAATGGAAGATGCCGCTGTTTTGCCATTTAGTGAAAATAACCTTGCCTTTACCACAGATAGTTTTGTGGTAAAGCCATTAGCATTTCCAGGAGGGGACATTGGTCGATTGGCTGTTTGCGGCACTGTAAATGATTTGCTTACCACAAGCGGGCAGCCTCTGTATTTAAGTGCATCATTTATTTTGGAAGAGAATTTGGATATTGATACTCTAAACGCCATTGTCAAATCTATGCAAGAAGCTGCAGACGAAGCGGGGGTACAAATTGTAACCGGCGACACAAAGGTTATAGAGGGAGATGGTGGGCTGTATATTAATACAGCCGGTGTTGGTGTAGCAGGGTTAGTGCGTACATCAAGTATATCTCCGGGCGATGCAATTATCGTAAGCGGCACATTGGGGGATCATCATGCTTGCATTATGTCCACTAGAATGAGAATACGAAATAGCATAAAAAGCGATGTAGCACCACTTACGGATATGATAAGCAAACTGATAAAAAGTGATATACCAATACATGGGCTTAGGGACATTACCCGTGGTGGTTTAGCAACTGTTTTATACGAAATTGCAAGTATACGAAACCTACAAGCAAATATCTTTGAAACTGACATCCCGGTTTCAAATGAAGTGAATGGCCTTTGCCAAATTTTAGGATTAGATCCGCTTTATATGGGTAACGAAGGGAAAATGCTCGTAGTTGTCCCTCAAGAATTTGCTAGCGAGGCACTCAATACTATAAAAAGCAGCCGATATGGTGAAAATGCCGCCATCGTTGGGCAGTTTTCAGAGGGCAGAGGACTTGTTTTGAACACAAAAATAGGCGGACAACGTAAGTTATCCGCCCTTTCAGGTGAGGGGTTACCGCGGATTTGCTAAATATCCTAATCAACTCATCGTGAGGATGTCATAGCTTTACCCTCACTTGTTCAAGACATACCGTGTATTCTTCCCTCTGCCTACTGCCCGAAGCTCACCTTTGTTTAACAAGCTTTTCAGAACTCGCCCTGCCACTGTCTGCGATACTGACAGCACCGATTCTACATCTTTCCGAACGATAGAATCCTTGTTTTTAAGCAACTCTAATACGGCACTCTCGTTTTCGCTCAACAAGGCTCTTCCAGAAACTTCATTTGTATTCGGCAAAGTAATCTTAAAGGCATTATCAGTGACTTCAATTTGTGGCTTAGTGATAAAGCCCTCATAACTCTGCATGATTTTTGGCATACCTGTACCATAGGCTTCTATCAACGTAAGCCGATAGAACACATTGGCGAGGTTTTTATTGCGAGTTATCGAAATGCCGAGCATCATATCATCAAAGGTAATTCCTCTGACTAACCCACCGATGGAAACAAATTCTATGCGGTCATCGAAAATACTGATTAACGTACTGTCGCTGAAAGCATAATCCTTGTGTACCAACGCATTTAGCAACGCTTCTCGCACTGCTTCGGGTGGGTAATCCCTTTTGTCCAAACGCCGTAGTCCGTTTATCTCTGAACGAACACGGTTATAGCGGTCAATAAACTCATAAATCTCGTTAAGCTGCTTCAGCAAAGAACCCGAAAACTCCCGCCTATCTTTAAATATTGCTTTGGTTGTTCCCTCAAAGATGGCAAGCTTTACCGTGTGTACACATTGATCGGACAAGAGCAAGCCAAGATTCGTATAAATTCCATCGGAGTTCATCAGTTCAAGTGTTTTTTGTTGGCTTTTCCCAAAGGAAACATTTTCGAGTTTAAACTCCTTTTCGGCATAAGCAAAAGTCAATTCTTGATTAAGCGAACGAGTTTCCTCGTATTTCTCACCGTCAGTTTCCTTTATCATTCGCAAAATCGCTGTTTCTGTTGTGGGAACACTTGATGCTCCTTGTCTTACATATACGCCCTCTGGGCGTATGCCTTTACTGGCAATATAGTATGGACATGACGAGCCTTTTTGCACAACAACCTTGATAACTGCTTTGTTATCAATTATTTCCTGCATGTAGTCCACAAACATAGTCACATCGGGCTTTATGCTATCACGAATAACATTGCTGGCTTTGAGCATCGTGCCGTCAATATCTTCTACGCCATACGCACCGCCACTGTTATCAATGCCAATATAAAGCGTGCCACCGCTTGTGTTTGCGTAAGCGATGACGGTTTTAATTATATCCGATGTATATTCTCTCTTAAATTCAGTTACTGCATTTTCGACAAAAGACAAATGGAGTACCTCTCAATCTGATACATTCTAACCTCATTCTAACCGTTCTAACCATTCTAACCATTGTTGTCAATAGTATTGCTAAGAATAGGAGAAAATATCATTAATGTTGAGATAAAACTCTATCCCTAGCAAAATTAAATTTAATAGAATTCATTTTCTCCAAAGCCTTGGCATAAAACTCCAAGGCTTTTTCGTAGTTTTTTTGCCTTTCAAATATAAGCCCAAGCCCGTAATAACATTCTTCTGCCCACATAGTCGAACCTTCTAAAACCTCATTAAACATTTTACGAGCCAGCGTATATTTGCCCAAACCCACGTAACACAAAGCCAATTGTGTATAGCTATAAGCATTTTCTCCATCTTTTTGTAATAAAGTCAAAGCTTTTTTATAGTCTCTATTAGCGCGTAAATACTTTTTTAAATATCTATAAACCTGTGCTCGCGCAATGTAAGCCAAGGAATCATTCGGATTTATATTTATAGCCTTATCATATAAAGTCAAGGCCGCTTTGTAGTCACGATTAACATATAGCTGCAAATCTCCCATGTGTTTAATTGCTCTTGGGAACTCAGCATCCAATTTTAAAGCAATTTGGCAATATTTCATTGCATTTTCGGCATCATTAAAATGGTTGGCATATATCAGGCTGATAGTGGTATAGATATGCGGTATATTCCAAAAACTATCTTTTTGGGATAGCTCATTTACGCCACTCAGCAAATTGTCTAAAGCCTCTTGTGGGCGGTCAAGTTTATCAAAAATTAAGCCTCTGCGAATAATTATGTCATGAAGCTCATTTGGGTATATGGCCTCGCATTTATCCAAAATTGCAAGTGCCTCTTCATATTGCTCCTGTAAACTTAGACAGTGTGCCAGGCGTAGGTAGTTGTTTGCGCTTTCAAAAAGCTCCAAAACGCGTCTTGCCCATTTAATGGCCTTAGCTAGCCTGTTTTCCGATAAGTAGGTATCTATGATTTGGTTATAGGCGCGCTCTATATTCTCGTTTATTTTTATAGCCGACTTGTAATCCTTGCGTGCAAGCTTATATTCCTTAAGATCGTAGTAAGTATCTCCTCGACCTAAAAGGGCGTATGTGTAGTTTGAAAATCTCTTTAAAATTCTATCATAAATTTCTAAAGATTCATCGAAGTTTTCCAAAATCCGGTGGATATTCCCTAAAAACACATGACGATATGGATAATCGTCACTAATTTCTATAGCTTTTGCAATATGGTATAGCGCTACCTTATAATCGTTTTTTGCGGTAGCTAGGTATGCATATTCTGCATGAAAAAAATCTCTATAGCCTTCATCATAGTCGTTATCTATAAGCTCGTCCAAAATTTTTTCTGCTTCATCCAATTTATCTAACATTCGTAGGGCGCATGCTTTATGATACCGCACTCTTGGGCTGTCAAATCCTATTGTTTCTGCCTCATCCGCCAGGGTTATAATGCGATCAAATAAATCTGCATCATAAAAAATTTCCATTTGAATGGTGTAGGCCTCTGTGGTGTAGGGAAAGATAAGAATCGCCATTTCGCAGCAATTTAAGGCCTCGCCATAACGGTGTAGCTTTTGATATGATTCGGCTTTGTGAATATATATATGTGCACTTTGATTGTTTACAGCAATAGCTCTGTCATAATCATCTAAGGCTCTTTCAAACTGCTTTAATTTGTGTAAAGCAAAACCTCTATTATCGTAAAGATATGCAAGGGAGAGGGTATCGCTATCTTCAAATAAAAGTGCTTCATCTATCACTGCGACAGCTTTTTCCAACTGCTCCGCATCAATTAATGCACGGGCAAATTTTACATAGTTACGATATGTTTTTTCTAAAGAAATATTTTTTTCGTATAAGTCGATAGCCCTATCGTAATCCTCGATATTGGCATAACAATCTGCCAGATATTCGTAATATCTGGGATTTTCATAGTGCTGTTTTTCTAAAATTTCTTTGCATTTATCAAAGGCATAGCCATTGAGATAATGCTTAGCTAAAGTGAGTGTTGTTTCCATATCTTCTGGATTTTGTTGGTATTTTTCTTCGTAGACTGCGATGAGTCTTTCTGTGACTACTCTAAAAACATGAAGCGCAAATGGGTTGTATGGGTATTTATCCAGTATATCCAAAAGATATAGGCGTGCTTCTTCGTAGTCTTCAAGCTCTAGGAGGGTTTCAATTAAAGCTTTTTGAGCAGCTATATCGGTTGGGTTTTCTTCAAGGATATTTTCAAAGTGCTTCCTGGCCTCTTCTGCTTTATCGTTCGCAAGTAAAGCTAGGGCGTGAGCATATTTTGTTCTGGTATCTTGGGGTAGACGTTCAAAAATGGGGCTTGTTATGGATAGGGCTGTGTCGGTTTCCCCTAAAAGTATGTGCATACGAGCCAATAACAAGTCGTAATAAACGTGACGTATGGGCAGGGCTTCTATTTCTTGCTTCATTTCTATAAAGTTGGACTCCTGAGACAGGTGCAGCGTTGCTTCCATTTCGTAATAAAGCCAGATGAAACGATCGTATTGTGTACCTTCTACTATGCTGTCTGTAGTAAACAAATCATAGTTTAAATTTTCATGTTTTGTGCTAAACGTCACAAAATCTAAATAATTTGCTGGGAAGTTTTGCTTTAATGCAGAAGTTTTATAAGTCCAATCGAAGTGTTCGTTAAGTAACAGCCATATTTTTTTTGGCAGATAGTGTTTTTCCATCAAAAAAATGAGCATACGTTCGCTTGTTTCGTCTTCTAAATCTAAGCGGACGCATACTTCATCAGATAAAAGATTTTTCCACTCGTTCAAATTGCACCTGCGCTCAAAGTCTGCGTAAACTTCTTCTACACGCAGCATAAACAAATCTAAAGGAGTTTTTGCAGTGGGGTTATCTAAATCTGCCAAAATACTTTCGTAAGCCGTCCTAAGACGGGCGAAACCCTCTGCATCATCTTCTGGGTTATATTTAGAAAGTTGAGCCATGTACGCTCGGCGTATGGCTTCTTTATCTTCAGTTGGGCTTATGTTTAATATCGTCCAGTTAGAATCCATAATCTTCTATATCCTCTAAAAGCTCGGCAAATTGTATGGCGTAATCTCTAATACTCTGCTCGTCTTGGCGGTCTAATAGGCTTTCAAACATCATTATTTCTTGTGAGAGTATGCGTCTGGCATCTCCTACGTTTTCTTCGTACAGACGCTCAGCTTTAGCAAGTAGTAGGCGGTTTTCGTCTTTATCACGTGGGTGAACTTTCAAATCTTTTAGCGCAGCTAGTTTTTCTGCAACCTCGGCTTCGCTTAATATTCCCGGATTTTTTTCTAGCACCAAAGTTTCTTTTTTGCCTGTAGACACTACCGTGACTTCAACCTCTAAGATACCGTTAATGTCGTATGTGTAACGTACATCTATAGCCTCTTGCCCTGGTTTTCCTAATGGAACCTCTACACTGAGCTCTCCCAGTACTACATTATCGCTAGCTCTACGGCTTTCGCCTTGCAGTATTTCTACTGTAATGTTTTTTTGATTTTCGTGTACGGTGTAAAGCCGTTCGGAGCGGGAAATAGGTATTACAGAATTTCTTTCAATGATAGGACAAAAATGCCCAGGCTCGTAGAAGCCATTTGGTTTATATACGGATATGTTTGTACCCAAAGTGTACGGGCAAACATCAGTAAGTACTACTTCGGTAATAAGCTTGTTGCGACGCTTCATAGCGGAATGCACTGCCGCTCCCATAGCTACTACTTGATCAGGGTCTATATGTCCAGATGGAAAGCGTCCCATAATGCGAGATACAAAATTGCGTACAAGAGGCAACTTAGTAGCCCCACCTACAAGAAGTATAGATTCTATATCCTGCAATTTAATAGAAGCATCAGAAAGTGCGCGTTTTATAGGGTTACGAAGGCGTGCAAATAAATCCTCACAACGTTTTTCGTAAGTATCTATATCAACTGTGAGGGTAAACAGCTCGTCATTTATGGTGCATGACATTTCTACACTTCTGGCCTCGGATAGGCCAACTTTAACGGCTTCAGCACTTTTACGGATTATATTTTGAAGTTTTTGTGTAAGTTTATCTGTTTCGATTTCGTTTGCGTCGATAAACCAATCTACCAGCACGTCTGTAAAGTCTTCGCCGCCTAAAAAATTATCTCCGGCTACGGCCCGTACTTCCATTATGTTGTTGTATTTTTCTAAAATTGACACGTCAAATGTACCGCCGCCTAAATCAAACACCAGATACTTGGTGTAATCCTTTTCATCGTGGAGGCCATAAGCTACAGCAGCGGCTGTGGGTTCGTTTACGATACGTTCGGCTTTTAGGCCGGCAAGTTCTCCGGCAGTTTTTGTGGCTCGTCTTTGGGTGTCGTTAAAATAGGCCGGTACAGATATTACCGCCTCATCAACTGTTTCTCCCAAAAATTCTTCCGCATCTTCTTTTAGTTTCCGGATTACTACCGCCGAAAGCTCCTCTGGGCTAAATTCTTTTGTACCTAGGCGATAGGTCTTTCTGGAGCCTATGCTGCGTTTGAAGACGGAAGCCGTCATCTCGGGATGTGTTAGCAGTCGCTCTTGAGCGATTCGCCCCACAAACACTTCTCCATTTTCGTCTACACTAACTACAGAGGGCGTTAAAAATTCACCAAATACATTTGGTATTACGATAGGCCCATCCTCTTTAAAATACGACACCAGGCTATTTGTCGTACCTAGATCTATTCCAATAATTGACAAAATTAATCAGTCCTTTAGTAACTCTATAACCACCAATTCGGGTGGATTAAACATTCGTAGGGGAAAATGGGTAGAACCTACCCCTCGTGATATAAACATTTTTAGCTGCTCATTAGATTCATTTGTGTACCAACCATCGCCATACTTTGGAAATGCTCCTTGCCCTGGTGCGTATAAAGTTGGCATAAACGGCAACCGTAGCTGTCCTCCGTGCGTATGCCCCACCAGCACTAATCCGGATTTCACCCGCTTATCCAGCAAGTTAAATATTTGCGGCTGGTGGCAAAGTATAATATGAAAACCGCTTTTGGCAAAATCATCGCTCATGGATTCTAAGTCTGCAAAATACCTTTTGGATAGATATCCGTATTCCCTAAATCCTACAATAGGTACCGCCGACGATTTTATAACAAAATTGCCACTGCGATTTAGTAAAGTGATTACACCTATACTTTCAAGTAGCTTAGCAACTTGATCGCAGCAATATTTTTCATGGTTGCCATCAACATAAAATGTTGGCACTCGCTTAGCCAAAGCTTGCAAATCTTTTAGATGAGGATAAAGCTGTCCTGGCTCGTCTAAAATTATATCACCTGTAAACACGGCCATGTCAAATTGCAAGCCTTTCAAATAAGGCCATATGTTTATATGTTTTTTTTGTGAATGGCGGGCATGAAAATCTGCGATATGCAAAATTTTTAACCCTCGCAAATGGCTTGGCAAATTGCGAAAGCTAACTTTTTCGCTGCGTATACAAAAGGGGATGCTTAGGGCATATCCTATAGCGGGGATAGCGGCGGCTGTTGCGCCTAGGCTCATCAGAGCCATTTTTTTAATGTCCATGAGAGAAAATACTTCCTCCTACAAACTCTCGCAAGATAGAATTTGCTGGAACAAATTCACTACTTGCCCCTAGGAAGCCATCTAAAAATTTAATCAAACGTTTGGCTTCTGTATAAGATGGGTTATCCCTGTCTATCCCAAACAAAAGAGGTTCTGCAAACTGTTTGAGTACGCACATCTCGTAAACTAAGGCAGAGTTGAAAAATGCATCGGCTTCCTCCTGAAATGGGAAGATGTATTTGCCCTCGCCTCTAAGCACAGAAGGCCACATTTCTATAGTCCCAGCCGCCGGATGCCCACGAAATTGGTTATCCCGCACCATACGCCTAATCAAACGTGTGTCTGATGTAGGAATCCGGTTATGGTCGTCAATATTAAGCTGCGTTAAGGCTGAGATAAATATGCGGAAGGTATCTTTCCGGTCCACACCCTCGCCAATGGCGTGGTTTAAGCCGTGGATTCCTTCCATGATGAGTACATCGTCAGGTTTAAGTGTTAGATAATTGCCTTTGTACTCCCGTTGACCTGTTAAGAAATTATAACTTGGAAGTTGCACAGTTTCGCCATTTAGCAGGGCTGTCATATCTTTATTGATTTGAGCTACGTCAATTGCTTTAATGGTTTCAAAGTCGTAATTGCCATCTGCATCTTTTGGCGTTTCGGTGCGGTCAACATAGTAGTTATCCAGCGAAATAACGTGAGGCTGCACCCCAGTTACTCGCAACTGTATGGCCAAACGTGTGGCAAATGTTGTTTTGCCAGATGAAGTTGGCCCGGCAATTAGTACTATCCGCTTATGATCCTGCATAATTTGGTCTGCAAGGTTGGCTGTTTTTTTCTCATGAAGTGCCTCTGTTACACGGATTACTTCACTTATATCTGATGAGCAAAGTTTATCATTAAGCGCACCAACAGTATCTATTTTTAAAATTCTTGCCCATTGATTGGACTCGTTAAAAACTTCAGAAATTTTTGTGTTTGGCATGAGTTCTGCAATTTCGTAATCGTTACTTGCCGCTGGAAATTGCAGCATAAAGCCATTAGAACGTTTGCTAAGCTTGAAAGATTTTAAGAGCCCTGTGTTAGGCACCATTTGACCGTAAAAGTAATCGTAAATGCCATCTAATTTATAAAAGTTTACAGAAGATGTACGGCGATATTTTAACAGTTGAATTTTATCTTCCATACCTTGCTCGGCAGCTATACGGCGGGCGGTTTCTAGCGGAAGAGAAAATTTTTCTATAGGTAAATCTTGTTCTACCAACTGAGTCATAAAACTTTCGATTTTTGTTAAAAGTTCATCTGTAACTTCTGTACCAGGTAGTTCGCAGTAGTAATTTTTATTGATAGAGTGGGCTATAACTACCCTGCAATTGCATATCTTTTTTACGGCGCATACCATAAGAAGAGAGATGCTTCTTTGGTATGCTCTATATCCGTTTGGGTCACTTATATCTAAAAATTCTACAGTACAGTCGTACAGTAGTTGTGTGTGTAATTCCTTAATTTCGTTGTCAACTTTTGCAAGTAAAATTGGGCGAGGAAAGCTGTAGTTTTTAGCTAAATCTCCTAACGTTGTACCCGGCTCTACTTGGCAGTTGTTTTGATTTGTTATGCTTATGTTGATTTTCATAGTTGCCTCCTTAAAATTATGATCATACGCTCATATCGTTGTAGTCATCTATAGTAAGCTCAATATCTTTAAGTATCTTACGGATTAAGCTCCTATCCAAATCCCCGGTATGCATTGGGATAATTGTTGTGCGCCCGTCATTGTGTCGATAAAATTTGTGGCTGCCTCTTTGTCTTATAGCCACAAAACCAATACTGTCTAAAAGCTTACACATCTGGACACTTGTTATGATTTTAAGCCGGCTCATAAGTAATCTCCATTTGCTGAACACCTACAAACTTACTAATATGTGGAATGTCACTTTCTACATCTAGACACAGGAAAATAACTTCTTTTATTTTCTCCAAAAGTTCTGGAATGGTATCAGCCTGTGTGTAGCAACTTTTTAGCGATGGTACTGTTGCGATATATGCGCCGTCTTCTCCTTGCTCTATTAAAATTGTAAAGTTTAAATTCATACAAATCACCTCATAAAATTCATTGCTACACCTTGTAGAAGATGATTCCGACAAAGGCGTTTAACCTAGCATAGTTGCAGCGTTTTTGCGTTTTTCATCCCCTCGTATTCAAAAATCTACGAACCTCACTTAAAAAATATTTAGTCGATTCTAGCTGCTTAACTACTTCTTCTTTGCTGATAATATAAAAATCATCATAATCACTCTGATTCCTTACTCTAAACAACACAGTTAATATATCAGACAGCTTATCGTCAAAAATTTTGGTTTTGATATACTCTTTTCTGAAGTGAGACATAACTGCTGTATGACTTTTGAAGTCGCGATTTTCAAGTGCAAGTATACTTCTAATCGAATGAAAAACTGCGTAATATGAACGATTCGCGCAGCCCTTATAATCCCCGACAGCAAGTAATGTTTTTGCCGATTTCAAACAAAGTTCTGCCTGTTCAAAACGATGGCTTGATAAATCTTTAATTTGCTGCATAAAGCTCTACCCCTTCTGTAGCCACATTTCTATAATAAGGTAAGAACTCTGTGTACATTTCAAAGAATGATGCATTTTTCAAAAGCAGTGAAACAATGACGTCGTGGGCAAGGCTTGTACGGCTTGCTAATTTGTCAACTGCTTCCTGAAGTTGTGATTCTTCGCTTTCTTCAAAATCTGCAAGCACCATAATATCTAAATCAGAATCATCATTGTAATCTCCACGGGCATATGACCCATAAAGAATAATTTTACGCAGTTTATCACCAAATATGAATTGAGTATTACGGCTTAATTCGTCTGTTAGCGTAGTTAGATTAAGCTTGTTATTCATATATCCTCCTTACACCAATCCCAAACTCAACAACAAATAAACCCCTACAGTAAGCGTAATCGACGAAAACACAGTAGTCATCAAAATGATTGCCGAGGTAATAGCAGTATTACCATTCATTCTATCTGCCATCACATAAGATATTATTGCCGTTGGATTGGCAAACATAACAAAAAGCACCGCAAGTGCTTCTCCTCTAAAACCTAGCCAAACAGATATAGGCATAAAAATCAGCGGAGTTATGGCTATTTTAACTGCGGTTCCAAAAATCGCAGGTTTAAAATGCTTCATAATTTCAGCTACTTTAACAGAACCACCAACAGCTATAAGTGCCATTGGAGTACATAATATTGCCATATAGTTTACGCCTTCATGCACAATTACAGGCAAAGGCAAGTTCATTAGGTTTATGGTTACGCCCAAAACTATACCTATGATGGATGGGTTTTTGCAAATGCCTATAAGCATATCTTTAGCCAATTTTAGACTAATCGCTTCGCTTTTAGAATTTTTTGCCGTCAACACAATAACCGAAAGTATGTTGTAAGACGTAACAACAAAGGCAGATGTTAATGCCGCCAGTCCAGTGTCTCCATCTCCCAGCATATTAGCTACCAAAGGTAAGCCTACAATCGCATAATTTGATCTAAAGCTTGCCTGTACAAATGCCCCAATTAAATCTTTTTGATTACGAAAACAAATTTCTGCAATAGCCCACAAAAGCACAAACAATATTACTATGCTTGCCAATACCCATAAAATAAACTGCACATCCAGCAATGCAGAAAAATCTGCTCTATATATGTTTCTAAATAAGAGAAGCGGTAAAGCAAATGAAAAAACTAACTTATTCATTTCTCCTATAGCGTTTTGGCTTAAAAAGTTTTTGCGGCGTAAAAAGAATCCGAAGGCAATAACTAAAAATATTGGAAACACAGCGTTTGCGCTAAAAATAAAATTTTCTATCATTGCTATACTAGCCTTGCGATTAAATCTTCTTTATTTCCGGGTAATAAATCTATCATTGGCACTTCTATCATTGTGTATGCACCAGGATTAAGACCTATACATGCTCTTGCACAGGAAACCATTACTTGAGCTGTTAGTGCAGGGTTATTTATGCGCATATCAAAATTAAAAATTTGATTATCGCTACCGCTGCTGCGCCCTTTCCTTGTCATGCTTACACCATGACCTTTGTCTTCTAGGGCGGATATATCTGTTACTTGGTTTATGTAAGTTTCATCATTGCAAAAGTAGCTGTCTGATTTAATATCTTGACTCACTTTTGTAAAGTCTGCCCCTTCTTCCAGCTGCACATAAACCATACGGCGATGTATGCCTGTGCCTAAGGGAATAGTTACAGAAAGCGCATCCGCAACCCCAGGCTTAGAGCGTGCTACTACACTATGCCCCATGCTCATTCCAGGGCCAAAATTAGTATAGGTTATGCCTACCGGTGCAGCGGCTTCTAACAGGGCGCGTATTACAGAATCACTGCCAGGATCCCATCCTGCGGATATAATCGCCACAGATTTTCCTTTTCCAGCAACCTCACCCAAGTTACGGCGTAAGCTTGTTATTTCGTTATGTATATCGAAACTATCTACCGTGTGGATTCCCTTAGAAAGGTAAAATTTTGCGTATTCTTCTATTTGACGGGTTGGTTTGCATAAAACTGCTACATCAATGCGGCCTAATGTGCTTATATCTGTATCTTCACCAATAAACTTTACGCCTGATAAAGGTTGATTTTTTGCACCCTCGCGTCTGATTACCCCAGCAAGTTCCATATCAGGGGCAGCCATGATAGCTTCTGCAGCATATTTGCCTATGTTGCCGTATCCAACCACGGCTATGCGGATTTTTTCCATAGAATCATTCCTTTCAACTAATACTATACCAAAATACTGCGTATGGCGCAAAGATTATAGGAAAATACAACTATAAAATTTCATATGAAAATTACCAGTGCACGTGAATCTAATTTAGCAAAAAAGTAAAAAAAGTGATAAACTCCTCAAGAGGTGAAAGGAATGGGGATATTATCAAGCTTGCAAGAATCAATGAAAGAATTGGAAAAAGAAACAAAGCACG
>Ga0123355_10012358_pt1 | contig 13223 bp, 9 predicted proteins | sample TergutEmb28metaG_3_FD_89872 | JGI IMG/M metagenome (GOLD analysis project Ga0123355, IMG submission 89872) | Embiratermes neotenicus P1 segment gut microbial communities from Petit-Saut dam, French Guiana - Emb289 P1 | ecosystem: Host-associated > Arthropoda: Insects > Digestive system > Gut ... | reverse complement strand
GCATTTCTTGAAGGCTCGTGGATTCTCGGAATGATAGACAAGCAGGGGCTTGACTTTTAAATCCCCGCTTGCATTAGCACAGAACAAGAGGGTGAGACGGTCTTTCATGGGCTTGTGACCGGGTATTGCATTCTCTCCTCTGTGATATATGTCCGCTTTGGCATTTTTTTTCCAAAAAAGCCCCGTCTTATCGCAGTTAAAAACTTGCTGCGGCAAGTAACACTCGGAATTAATAAGTTCATGGAACTCGGCAATGAATGCCTCACCTGCCTTAACATCCGAACTCGCAGCCTCCCCGTACCTCACAACTTTATGAATGCCACTTCTCCTCTTAAAATTATCAAACCATCCCCTGCTTGCCTTGAATCCTTGTTTTTCTGTTGAAGTGCGTAGCAGTTTACTTACGAGGTCAGCATACAAGTATTTTGCCTTCCGCAGATTACGTTCTCAGTCACAGTACCACCTGCTAGTTGCTTTTCGTTTATCTACACAAGAAGCAACTTTTCTACATCTTCTAGAACACGTGGCCGTTGCTTTGATACCCTCGTGACTCCTTTTGCTGCATCTAGCGCCTTTATTTCTTCTTTCTTCTTTAAGTTCCTTGTTTTCGAGAAACCTAGCAAATTCTCGCTACGGTGAAGTTCTTGTGACAAAATTTAGAGTTGGTTGGTAGCCATAAACTACTTCCGAATTGAGGAGTTCGTCAAAGTTTTCTAACTTCTTTCATATTTCGGTTCCACCATATAAGAAAAAAAGAATGATTGGAACACAATGATAATAGCGAAACAAAAACAGACGTACAGATAGAAGAAAGCTCTGAGGGTAGACCCTGTGGGCTGCTGTGGAACAGACACTGACAAAAGAATAGCCCAAGCATTGTGGAAACAGTCTCACAGTGACTGAAATGTGTGTTTCTCCTAACGCACAGACCGGTAGGGACCATTACTGGCACACCAAAACACAGCTGTGGTTAGCAGCAGCACAAGGCCAATTGTCAACCACACATACAGCGAGAAAGTTGTCAGTATCTTGTCCGATCCAGGAATAGGTTTTGGACACGGAACAAACATTTGGCACCGATATGTTCATAGGGAATTTGGCTTCGAACGAAGAGGTCACAACGATGGAGATCAAAGGAATGAACCCGGCTAAAAAGTCAGACGACCCTTCAATCAAATCATCAAACTCCTTTATGTAGGATTCAGGACTGAAATCTAGAGATGGTGCAAGGAAGATTGTTGTGAGGTTCATTTTGTCACAAACCAATTGAACTATCTTAACCGCTATGTGTTTTGCTTTACGAGCCTTCCTGTAATCATTCTCCGTGGAATTTTCTGTAATATTCAAACTGAGATCTTTTCCTAATACAGCCAATTTAATGGGTAAACCCAACAAACCTTTTGGAATTTTTGCAGGATACAAATGTGCATTTAATAAAAATCTGCCATTAATTTGAGAGACCCATTCATCCAGCAGAATGACGTCCTGTACCTCTCCACACTGTTCCAATTTGAATGGGAACCAAGTGTACAAGTTCAGCCTATCAGCTTTTAATTTCTTTGTTCTGCTCATATCATATATAGGAAGAAATGCAAATTGGTATTGATCAATAACACCACGTTTAAAATTCTGGCCAACTACAACAATATAGGACACATGTGAGCGGCCAGTAAATGTAGTGCTACATTGTTCCTGTCAGTTGCCACCACAAGAAACCTTCTTTTATGTTTCCAGGATGAACTGTCTTTCAGATTCCCCAGCTGATATTCAAGTGTCTCGTTTAAGCTGCCCCCTCACCGTTCCACACAAACAGAATGTAACTGTGCTGTAAAACTGATCTTTCTGCAGTGACATCTCCGCTTGGTCGGAACAGTTCAATCGGCCATTTTGTTCCCTCGTGTAACTTTCCCAGCAATACGCTCACCGTCTGCAGATCGTCCGTCTGTGGCAGAGGATCTCTGAGAGCGCTGCGGGCGACGTCCAGCGTTGTGCGTGGCATAGAGACGACGAGATATCTTGCTGGTGCGAAGTGTCTGTGTGCGACGGTCCACACACACACAGGACAGTGTGCAACTTGTCTGAGGTCAACGTGATGTCTGTCAGCGCTACGACAGCTAGAGTGACCGCAATCAGCCGCAACAACAGCTGCAGCATGCTGACAGACATGTCGGCTGCTGTCATCTGCAAGGAGAACTTCATTGGCATTTAGAATTCAGCTAACCCTCTGACTTCAAAATATAATACTGCTTAGATTATTAACCTGAAACAATAGTTTATCGGAACGTGACGCGTTGCAGTTTGTTAGAACTTTATGATTAATATTATGTATCATGTTCAATCTTCTACGCGTACAGTGACCGTAGAATAGTTCCTCGTCAGTGTCGGTACGTGTCTGCAAGTGTGTACGGCGTCACACCCCACAGCCGATAGCCATCACAGTGAATGGCTACAGAGCCATAAATGTCTACGCTGCTGTGATTTACTGAATTTAATTCTATGTTTATTAAGAAGTCAGTTTAATTTCGGTTTAATAATTTTCTTCCTTGTAACCATTCTAAAGTTTAAATGTTAGGAAGAATTTTGCCAAAGCGGTGTGCGAATTGAGGTAATTTTTGTTACGCAGATCCACTCTTCTGCAACAAGCTACGTAAGAACATTACTCCAGCAGCTAGCTGATCTGTGTTGTGTATCGAATTTTGCTGCTGTCTGTACTATATTCACACTGCACTGTGCAGTTGCGCTGCTTATCGGGAACGTTTATCTGATTGTTGTGTGTGAGTCACAATATTACGTGTTCTGTTGGTCCTTAATTCTGCAGCCTAAAACATTATTATTATTATTTATTTTCATGACACATTCCCTTCAACGCTTTCCTGCCTCTTAACTTTCAACTCGTTCCTCTCTGTCTCGTCTTCCTGCACGCTGTAACGGAAGGCGACCTTCAGTATGTCTACCTCCACCCTCTGTATCTGTTCTCTCCAGTTACCAACATTATCTCTAAATTTGTTCAAACATCAATATATGTGTAAATGCTGTCAGATGAATTTCATTTCTACATTTATGTTTGTGTGTTTCTGGGAGTTGTCTTTCTTTTGTGTCTTAAGGTCTCGTCACCCACTAACTAACAAACTAACGAACTCTATTAAGCTGAGCCCTACTTGAATAGCTAAAGTTTTCCCAGGTTATCAGGAAATTTCCCAAGTAGTGAAGCAACTAATATCTCATCAAAATATAATGAAACTACGCTACTTGTCACTGTCCTGATCCAGATCGAGGTTTCGCCATCATATTCCTTCCATATTCACTTAAATATTATCCATGGCCAAGACCGTTGCCCGCTAATTACCTTCCATTTCCCAAATCACATGTCCAATTCTCATTCCTTATATTGTTCCAAACGATCAGTCAAAGATTTGCGAAATATTCAGTAACGCTTCAATCTGTTAGGGTGTTGAGTTGTTAGCTACACACCCAGCACCCAAAATGGAGGGCACCCTTTGTCGGTTGTCCGCTGCAGTTCACTCTTTATTACCAATTACACTCCACATCTGGTGACCATCTCTTCATTGCAACCTGAGGAAGCACCGCACCGTGTTGACATGGACACAATAATTACGGTTGATGTTGCATTCTCACTATCATCATAATTATCATCTTGTATTTTCATTAGCAGTAACACAATTATTTAAGATAATATTACCTTCACCGGACCATAATTCTAATATTAACGCCCTAATATCTTTGTCTATTATTGACTCATCATTGATATACCTTATATCATTTACTCCTTACTGACATTCAGTATTTCACTCACCATTTACTGACAACCACGCATGACGAATAAAATATATAAAGCCCGAAACTGGCACGGAAGAGTACATAAATCTGCACGAATAAACTGAACAAGCGTTTGTCAGTCAGTTACCAACTTCCTGAACTTGAGATTTCAAGAAGAAAACCGGTGCAGTCTGTCTGCGGACGAGGCTGGAAGCTGGATGATTCCAGGTTCGAATTCTCGGACTGCCTCTGGGTCCCAAAAAGCCTCCCGGTTAGCACGTACTGGCCCTCTTCACCTGGGATAAAGTGGTAGGAATGTTAGCCTAAAAACTTACCTGTATCGAGTGCCTAGTTGGTGACGCACAATACAAAGTTCCCGTCGGTGTTACGTTTGTATTTAAATAAGCAGGAGTAAGTGAAGGCTGTGCGAGTGTCAGGAACTGAGATGTACGGTAAAGTGTGGGCTGGCTGCAGTGCAGATTGGTACAGCGCTGTTGGTGAAGGTTAGTGTCTTTCGGTATTTGGTGTGAATTGCTTAAAGCTTGAAGTGTTGGACTGCCTGAACTGTGAAGGTGGAGGCACCAATCTGCAGCGAAATTCCATAATTATATAGCGGTCAGCATGGAGTGATATCTGAAGAAAAATTAATTTTTAGCAATTATGTTGAAAATACAACGGAATATTAATGAAATATATTATTGCTGTTATTATAAAAGTAACGTTCCCCCTATCTAATTTACGGGATTATTTGTATATAAATAAGGGGTCAGGTAACATCAGCCCTCTCAGTGATCCTCTGCCACAGACAGACAATCTTCAGATGGTGAGCGTATTGCTGGCAAAGTTGCACGAGGGAAAAAGATGGCCGATTGAACTATTCGGACCAAGTGGAGATGGCACTTCAAACTGACCAGTTTTACAGCAGAGTTACTTTCTGTTTGTGTGGAACGGAGAGGGGGGCAGCTTAAACGACACGCTTGAAAATCAGGCGGAGAATCTGAAATACAGCACATCGTGGAACCCTAGGGGAAGGTTCTTTTGATGGCAACTGACAGCTGCAATATATCAGCACAATTACTGGCTGCTCACGTAATTACCGTATTGTGGCAGGTGGCGAGAATTGTTAACGTGGTGGTCTTGATCCCAAACCAATTTGCATATCTTTATATTAAAGGCACGTTGCGTGTTCATTTCTGTTCTGCTGACAAAACAGAGCTATCGGAACTTGCAGTGTGCGACTTTCTGACATTTAGTGACGGTTTGGGTGGCCGTAACGGTTCTGCTGTCCTGCATGTAGTTGATACAAATCTCAATACGTCAGCACTACAGGGTGTTACACAGAGTTGAGCAGCGAATGCGGTTAGCACGGATGAACGCAGGCTTTGCCACAGAAGACAGAGCAGTGCAAATATGTCTGCTACAGGAAACATCTCTAGTTGTGTGTGCATCGGAAATTTTCTTGGGATTTAGAAGGCACAGCGACATACTGAGCAGTTTTTGTAGCGCTGTAAATTTTCAGCTTTATCAGAGCTTCTCAGCTGCAGTTAGACATTTTGCAACAAATATAACAATTGAAATCGTGCTTAAAAACGTTATGTTTGGCGTCAGAATTCTTACGCATACGATGCAATTTGTTATGATTATCTAACAGAGTGGAGGTCTGCCTCCACTACAATGGGTGGTGGGAATTACCCAGAGGGAAATCGGCCATACCTCTAGTGTAGAAACGTAAAGTTTAATAATATAAACTGCATAATTATAACTATATTTAAGACTAGTTCTATATTGCCCCATTTTCTCCTGCTGACACTAACAGCCCCATGATGGCCTCTTTACATATCCGAAACTTGCAACAACTGCCACAGTAGACAAAATAACAGCTGTATATTGCAGGTAGAATTACCTTCATTATGTACTGTACAGGCAAAACGGAAATGCGACACATTAAACTAAAATAATGCCATATTTGCAGCAGCAAGTCTGTCTTTCTGTCACACACATTTCGCTACTCGCACAAACTCATTCACACTCACACTCAATCACACACACACAATCAATACACAACGGTGCTAATGTCGGATTTCATTACTCAAAACTGGTGACAGCAACACTTGAGAATACAGATTTTTTCACAGAATGTACACGTAACTGCATACATTAAAATTTTATATATTATTAATTATTTGAAACACTACGTAGCATATACAGCTGTTCATAAATTTATTTCCATATTGGCAGGTACATTGGCTATTAATTATTGACCTATGCGACAAATAAATATAGATTTTTAAAATTAGATTATAGACAAAAAATAATTCAAAGTAAATATGAAACTCTTAATGGTAAAATTAGTCACAAAATTAGTAAGATTAAAAAACTAATTCCAGTAGCTTCAACTAACAGTCCTGCACCCTGGGCTAAGTTCTATATGGCTAAGTGATCTAGAATTCTGTCATGGCGTCTTAACAGTTGTTTATAAAAATGACACATATCTCACACGTAAGGTGGGGGATGTGAACACTTTAGGGTACTCAGAATTAAGTGTATTGGCGTGTGTTTGTGTTCGTGTTTGTGTTCCACAGGATTAAACACTTGAAATACTGTGCTAGTCCAGGGATTGAGGGAGATATCTGGTCTAAAGTCAGAAAGAGTATCAGGGGTATGAACAAAATTGCACAGTGAGCAGCTGCGTGATTTTTACTGGTGAGTGAATGTTGGTGGGAGGTGAACTGAAAGACAGTGGGACAGATGGGACAAGACGTAAGATCTGGAGAAATTGAAAATACACAAAACTTTCTGTTGTTAACCCTGAGAGGAAAAGGCATATTGGTAGACCTAGGTCTACTTGAAATGTTAAAAGACAACGTTATGAAGTGGACACAAAAATTACAATTTCAGTTGCCTTCGGCTCAGTAAAATACAAATTCTTCCTGCGCTATACAAGATCTGCTAATGGAACAAATATTTCAGTGACGGTTACAATTTTTAATGATTTGCGGTATTATATTGTATTGTATGCGGTCAATTGGACAAAACTTCTGACCCACAATGTTTTTGTGTTTGTGCGTGCACATGGCGTGCCGACACTTCACGTGACCACTGTGATGTAGCTTTGGAAATAGGTGACGTGGTAATGATTTAAACTGATAAAACATTTAAATAATTAATACGTGAAACGGCCGAAAAAAAATTCAAAAACCTTTCTTTTGAAACACAACTGAAATGTGGAAAGCCTAATCGAACACATTAAACAGAATGTGGTGTGTGAAGGCACTTGTGAGTTGTGGCTTGAAAGAAAAATGAATTTGTTATGAAACATTAGTAGCGAAATGTGAAGAGAACCTGCTAGAAGATTTGAGAATATTACTGGAAATTGGAGGGAAAGTGTTGATGTTAATATCTAATTTTGTTTGATAAATTAATTGCATAAATCAAGGCCTGTAAACTCGATGAGGGGAAAGATCGTTTTCATAATATAAACAATAAAATATTTCGGTAATAATCTAGTGTGTTCTCAACAAAACAGGTAGAAATAAATATTCCTTCAGATATCACACCATGCTGACTGTTATATAATTACGAACTTTCGCCACAGTTTACTGCCCCCATCTTCAAATTTAAGGCAGTCGAACTCTTCATGCTGTAAGAAATTCACACCAAACACCGAAAGATACTAATCTTCACCAACAGCGCTGTAACAATCTGCACTGCAGCCAGCCCACTCTTTAGCGTATATCTCAGTTCCAGGCACTCGCACAGCCTTCATTATCTGCTGTTCATTTAACTGCAAACGTTAACACCAACGGAACATTTGTATTGTGCGTCATCACCTAGGCACTAGATACAGGTGATTTGTTAGGCTCACGACTCGACCGCTTTTTCCCAGTGGAAGAAGATCAGTACATACTTACCAGAAGACTGTTTAGCCCCAGAGCCGTTCTGGAAGTTGTCAAATGAGAGAAAACTTTCGCCCTTACTGGAATTCAAAATCTGGGATCGTCCAACTGCCAGCCTCTTCTGTAGGCCGACTGTACGAATTTTTTCAACACATCTGAAGTTCAGAAGGTTAGTAACTTACCGACAAATGGTTGTTGTGTTCAATCATGCGGTTTTACGTAAAATTCTTTGAATGTTATGGTGCTAAATATTTTATTTCGTCACGCGGGTTGTCAGCAAGGAGTGAATGATAGACTGAATGTCAGTAAGGAGTGAATGATAGACTGAATGCCAGTAAGGATTGAATGATGGACTGAATGTAAGTAAGGAGTGAATGATAGACTGAATATTGTTAAGGAGTGAATAATAGGGTGATTGCCTGTGAGTGAATGATAGACTGATAATCAGTAAGGAGTGTTTGATAGACTGAATATCAATATGGAGTCATTAGCCTGCAACATGTAAATTAGGTGTCAATAACAAATTAAATGTCAGTATGAGATCACTCATAGATTGAATGTCAGCCCGATTTAAATTATAGATTGAATGCCAGAAATATTCAACAACATACTGACTGTCTCTAAAGATTCAGTTAAAGAATGAATTTCAGTAAGAAGTCAATAATAAGGAGAATGTCAGAAAGGTGTTCATAACTGATTTAGGATCGGATTGAGGAATGAATACCTTTCGTAATTCTGTTCCTACTACTGAAAATACTACCTTCTGCATGGAGCAGAGTTCTTTATTACAAGATATCCAGTTAGAATCCGGTCAAAATTTCCCCCCAATTTATGGAACCAAAAAGTTCCTTATCGCTTATACAATTGCCCGCCACGTGTCACAATGCTGAGAAAGGTCCATCCAGTAGGTAATATCACATTCCAATTCCTGAAGGTCTATCTTATTATTATCCTCAAATTTAAGTCGGGGTCTCCTCAGTGGTGTCTTTCCACCAGGATCCCCTACCAAAAACCAGTATACAACACTCCGCTTACTCATACAAACTACACGCCCCAACCATTCGAATATTCTCAATTTTATCAGCAGCAAAATTTAGGTTTAGAGAACAGAACATTAAGCAGTACAGAACATTAAGCAGTAGAGGACAATAAGCAATATAGAAAATGAAGCAATTAAGAACATTACGCTGTACAGAACAATATGCATTACAGAACATTTAGCAGTACAGAACATTTAGAATAACAGAACATTAAGCAGTACAAAATATTAAATAGTACAGAACATTAAGCATTAGAGATCATTAAACAGTTATGAATTTTAAGTAGCAGAGAACATTAAGCAATACAGAATATAAAGTAGTACAGAACATTAAGGACTACAGAATATTAAGCAGTACAATACATTAAGCAGTACAGTACATTAAGCAGTACAGAACATTAATGAATAAAGAAAATTAAGCAGAAAAAAACATTAATCAGTAGAGAACATTAAGCAGTAGAGTACATTAAACAGTACAGAACTTTAAGCAATACAGAATATTAAGAATACAGAATTTAAAGGAGTACAGAACATTAATCAGTACAGAATATTAAGCAATATATTACATTAAGCAGTACGGAATATTAAGATTTACAGAACATTAGGCACAAGAAAACTTTAAGCAATAAACATTAAGCAGTACAGAACATTAAGCAGTAGAATACCTTAAGCAGTACAAAACATTAAGATTTACAGTACAAAAATCTCTACAGAATATTAAGCAGTAGAGAACATTAAGCAATACAGAATATTAAACAGTACAGAACATTAAGCAGTAGAGAATATTAAGGAGTACAGAAGTTTGAGCAGTAAAGTTCATTAAGTAGTACAGAACATTAAACAATAGAGTACATTAAGCAATAGAGAATATTAAGCTTTACAGAACAATAAGCATTACAGAACTTCAAGCAGTACAGATTATTAAGCAGTAGAGAATATTAAGCAGTAAAGAACATTGAACATTACAGTGCATTAAGCAATAGACAACATTAAGCAGTACAGATCATTAAAATTAACAAACTGTTAAGCAGTAGAAATCATTTAGCATTACAGAACATTAAGCAGTTCGGAACATTAAGCTCCTCACTGTTTAGTTTCCTCCATACCCCTCTTACCTCATCCCTCTTATTGCCAAGTGTTCTCCTCAACGCGCCATTCTTAAACACCCCTGTCTACTTTCCTCCCTCAAAGTCAACGACCAATTTTCACACCCATATGAAACCACATGCAAAAATATATTTATATTCTAGTCTTTAAATTTTCGGATACCAAACTGGAAAACAAACGATTCTGCACCGAATGGCAGCAAGCATTCCCTGACTTAAATTTTCTCCCAATTTCTTCATTAATACAATTTTGTTTTGATAATTTATTTACAAAATATTTGAAATTTCCACTACATATAAGGAATTGTTTTCAATCTTCATACTGTGATTTCGTACTCCATACAAGACCATGAACTTAGTTTTATCGCCATTTACTTACAGTCCACTCTCCTTACTCGCCTTTACCAAATATTCTACATTATCCTTCAATAGTAAGTACGCTTATAAGCTGGTAACCATTCTTAAAGTTATTGATGCACTTATACAAGATGAACTTACTGTTAGTTTCAAGTTTTTTGATTTTATCTTTCAGTTTTACTTTCTGTTTGTTCCTGAAATGTCTGCTAGCATCACGTCTTACATTGTTCAGACTCTCTATATTGTTTTGCCATCGATCATGTATCTACTTCGTTTTACTAATAAAGTACGTATATAAAGAATGCCGAAGCTCCGATTTCTCTCAGACAGTAGCATTTAGGGGACTTTAAAATATTTTTATGAACATTTGGGTGCTAAAAAACGTGGAAAATATTTTGACTAACTGAGAATTTAATAGCTTTTCAGGAAGAAATCTGGTCCATGGAGCTCGATCGTTGGTTAGTGAATGACGATTCCTAGCGAAGAAGCAGAAAGTATACAAACAGTTTGCTGGAATGAAGTTCTTCTATCAGTAGTTAAATATATCTTGCCTTGAGTTTTGGGTAAATTTAGAGATAATGATGCTAACTTGCGAGAAAATTTCCAACGGCTGGAGGAACACATCCTGAAGGGCGCTGTCTGTTATAAAGTGCAGGGAGGAGAGACAGAGAGAGGATTGTTGAGAGTTGGGAAGTATAGGGATTTGGTCTATGGGACTGGGACGTGTAAGGGAATATTAGTAGTAGTAGTAGTAGTTGTAGTAGTAGAAGTAGTACTAGTAGTAGTTGTAATAGTAGTATAAATAATAATAATAATAATAATAATAATCATAAAATCGGCTTTGCAGAATTAAGGACCACCAGACCAAGATATTTTGTGACTCACACAGAACAATCAGATGAATGTTCCCATAAGCACTACAACTGCACAATGCGGTATGAATTTAGTACGGACAGCAGCAAAATGCGATACACAACACAGAGCAGATAGCTGCTGCAGCAAAGTAATTACATAGCTTGCTGCAGAAGTGTGGTACTACGGACTGCTTAAACAATGTCACTAATTTGGCGAAGCGCTACACAAACATTACCTCAATTCGCGCACTGCTAAAACACAAATGGTGTTATTTTCGGAATTTCTAATTTTCACAAGGAATAAAACTGATTGCATAATATACAGATATTTAAACTCGTTAAATCACAGCAGCTTTGACATTTATGCCTCTCCTGCCATTCACTGTAATGGCATCGTCTGCTGGGTTTGACGCCGTACACACTTGCAAACATTTACCTTCTCTCTGGCGACGATTAATGCTACATCCTCCTACGGCATAAAAAAATCCTTGGAAATAGAATGTTTGTCCAATTGTTATATCAAACTAATCTTTGTCACATTCCACTAACCCCTAATATTAGCTTAATAAAAAGGCATTAATGAGTCTGGAAGTTCGAAGAATCGCCTACTCTTCTAAATGAAAAATCATTTCTTTTTGCAGACGGCAGGAACCGACAAGTTTCTCAGCATGCTGTTGCTGCTGACTACGGTCACTCTAGCTGCTTTAGCGCTGACAGACAGCACACTGATTACAGACCAGCTGCAGAGTGTCCTGTGTGTGTGGAACGTCGTACACAGACACTTCGCACCAGCAAGAACTCTCGTCGTCTCGATGCCACGCAGAACGCCGGACGTCGCCCGCAGCCGTCTCAGCGATCCTCTGCCACAGACGGACGATCTGCAGACGGTGAGCGTATTGCTGGGAAAGTTACACGAGGGAACAAGATGGCCGATTGAACTGTTTCGACCAAGCGAATTTGTCAGTGCAGACAGATTAGTTTTACAGCACAGTTACATTCTGTTTGTGTGGAACGAAGGGGCGAGCAGCTTAATTGAGACGCTTGAAAAACAATTGGAGATTCTGAAAGACAGTTCATCGTGGAACCCTAGAAGAAGGTTTCTTGTGGTGGTAACTGACAGCAGAAACGAACCAGGAATGTTATTGTCTGCTCACATATTTTCCGTATTGTGGCAGGTGGCCAGAATTGTCAACGTGGTGGTCTTGATCCCAAACCAATTTGCATACCGTCCACTGCATGCTATGAGCAACACAAAGACATCAGCTGACAGGCTGAACATGTACACTTGGTTCCCATTTAAATTTGGAGCGTGTGGAGAGGTACAGGACGTCATTCTGTTGGATGAATGGGTTTTTGAAAATAATGACACATTTTTACGTAATGCAGATTTGTACCCTGCAAAAGTTCCAAATAATTTCATGGGTTGTCCTATTAGAGTAGGCACCCTAGGTATCGACCCTTATGTGATTATGACAGACAATTTCACTCAGAATGATGGCAGAACTGTGTACAAAATGACGGGCTTATCGGTTGAGATACTTAAATATATATGTGAGAAGTTAAACTTGACATACATTTTCCTTCCACCTTCAGTAAATATAGAACTCGACTCATATTCAAAAACGTTAACTGAATTAGATGAGGGTAAATCTGAAGTTCTAACGGGAATGATTCCCTTGAGCCCGGTTATTTTGTTGTCATATTTTGAGGCCACAATACCCTACATACCTTTCAGATTTAAGACAATTGTTCCTTGTGCAAAAGCTATTCCAGGAACTGAAAAGATACTGACAACCTTCTCGCTGTCCGTGTGGTTGACAATTGGTCTAGTGCTGATGCTAACAGCAGCTGTGTTCTGGTGTGCCAGTAATGGTCCCTACCGGTCTGTGTGCAATGAGGCGCACACATATCAGACACTGTCGAACTGTTTCCACAATGCTTGGGCTATTCTTATGTCAGTGTCTGTTCCACAGCAGCCCACAACTTCTAGCCTCAGAGTATTATTCTTTCTGTACGTCTGTTTTTGTTTCGCTATTAGCACTGTATTCCAAGCATTCTTTGTTTCTTATCTTGTGGAACCGAATTATGAAAAGAAGATAGAAACTTTAGACGAACTCCTGAGTTCAGAAGTAGTTTATGGGTACTATCCTGCTCTACATTTTGGTGCATCCACTCTATCTTACCCCGAGTTTGT
>Ga0123355_10012357_pt1 | contig 13223 bp, 10 predicted proteins | sample TergutEmb28metaG_3_FD_89872 | JGI IMG/M metagenome (GOLD analysis project Ga0123355, IMG submission 89872) | Embiratermes neotenicus P1 segment gut microbial communities from Petit-Saut dam, French Guiana - Emb289 P1 | ecosystem: Host-associated > Arthropoda: Insects > Digestive system > Gut ... | reverse complement strand
TAAAATGACATGTAACACTATTCAGATGCCTATAAAAATGACATGTAACACTATTCAGATGCCTATAAAAATGACATGTAACACTATTCAGATGCCTGTAAAAATGACATGTAACACTATTCAAATGCCTGTAAAAATGACATGTAACACTATTCAGATGCCTATAAAAATGGCATGTAACACTATTCAAATGCCTTAAATGCCCTTGCCTACATGGACAGCATTTTCGTTTTTGTCCTTGCAGAATCATACTTAACGGTTGAGGTTGAATACATTTCCTGTAAGTTTTACATGTTTCAGAGTGGTTATATACAGTGTGTGCTGTGCATACTTATCTTTTCCAGGCTACAGAACAATTCAACCATGTGTTTGAACATAGCCCTGTCCATGTAACACAGACATCTTGATTGCATCTAGACTATGTTTAGAATGTTGTGTTTTATTCTTTTAATGTACTGCTTTATCACGATATGATTTTGATTCATATGTTACGTAATGTGGGTAAAATAAGACTTGAAACGTGAAGCTTTAATATTTATTATTTTTCTTTCAGTGTATATTTTTGACTTTCTCATTTTGTGTGTGTAGTGTACATGATTTCACCTGTAATGTAATATGCTGTGTAAAAACTGACAAGTCACACTGATTGTCATTGTTTGGCTTCATATCATCAGTTTTAGCCTATTCGTAAAAAAGTTTAAAATTTATGTTTCCAAAATGAGAATCTAGGGGAAATAATGAAGCAGTTGCATCAAAGCTAGGACTCTGCAGTTCATATAACAACTTCACAGTGTGAGGATACAGGCCAGGTGACCAAGGAACTGTGGTTTGCTTCCTGACAGGAAAAGGAGTTTTATACAAACCATTGAGTCTGGCTCTGAGACTCCCCCTCTTGTACATTGGGTACCTGGGAGTCTCTCTTGGGGTTGAATGGTTGAATGGCCGAGGTGCAAAGTTGACAACCCACCTCTAGTGCAGCGATTACGAATGAGTGGAGCTTTACATACACTCACCCATATAACTTTATGATACCTATGGGAACAACTGTACCCTGTCTACACTGATATATTGTGCATACAGTTATCCCCCCTCCCCCTCCATTTTGATTGTGTACTGTTCCTTATGATTGTTGTAGATTATTTTAATATTTGTGTGTGTTCAGGTCGTAATTGTTTTGAATGCTGTATTTATCTGGCTTACATTGTATGCAGTGCATAAATGTCCTGTATGCCAGGTCTCTGTCCCACATTCAACACACATAAGCATAGTTCAGTATCATATGGTGCAATATATTATGTACAGTAATGATGTTTGTATGTCTGGATAGTGTTCATTTTATACTTCATCCTACATTTTGATTTTATAATTTTATTTCAGTTCATAAAAAATTTAACACATTAACAGGGTATTGAGATTAAAAGTAGCTATTCTGAGGAAGTGAAATAAATAAATTGTGTATCGGTTCCAATACAGTTTAAAAAGGAAAGAGCAGCACAGGCCAGTTACATGACAAAAATTGACTGCTTATAACCACTTGTCCTTGATGGCCTAATATTCACTCAGCTGATCTAGAAATTAAGTTCCTTTTACTGGACCTGGATGTCATTCCACTATTCACAAGAGCATGCTTGCCTTCTGCCACAGTTTGTGGACTATTGTTAAATGTACAAAAGAATGTTCTTGAACCAGAAATGTGACAGACTAATTCAGAAATATTGTAGCAACAGATAACTTTCGCAGAATTTTAGATTCTGATTCCATTTGTGTTCTTCTTTCAGATGTGGAGACTACAGGTTCCAGTTCAGAATTTTATGACAAGTTTACGATACGCTACCACATCAGTTTGATCTTGAAGGGCATGTGGGACAGCCCAGTTCATCGTCAGGCCATTGTCAACGAGTCCAGGTTGCTCACATGCATAAATGTTCTTGGCATTCTGTCCATCATTGTAGTTGAACCTTCAGTTTCTTTTCCTGAAACAGAGCTAAACATATTCATTGTAGATATTGTGCTGAAAATTGAAGATTGTTTAGTGGTGGGAGGGTCATGTATATGCAGAGTTGTCTTATACTCAGTTACCTTGGGTGATATTACCTATGTAAGTTTATACCCAACAGCCTTTGTTTGTCCTTGAAGAATTGTCATTTCATAAAATTTTTAAATACCACAGCTCAGATGCATTGATAGTTGAAATGTGTATTTTTTTACTTCTAGATCTGGCAAGCAGTTTGTCAAGTTTATTAATATGTTGATGAATGATACAACGTTCCTCCTGGATGAAAGTTTAGAGTCACTTAAGGTTTGTAATATGCTATAAATGAAATTGAGGATGTTGTATAATGTCTTGTGTACTGTGTTCATATTTTCATTCTTACTTTCTGCCATTTTATACTGTTCAGTTGCTTGGTGTATAATCCAGAAGGCTAGAGACGTGTGGGAACATGCAGAATTAGATGGCTAGTTCAAGTTTAAATTCAAACGTTTGAATGGGCTTGTGACACCTGATCCTTACATTGAAGGAATGAGAATAGGAAGAGAATAAGAAGGATGACATCAGATTTACTGTTCAAGTTCATGTTGTGGAACTGGGCATTACACTGGCACATTTCCGTGCACAGTACGTAAACTTGTTTTAAAATATTAACCCCTGATGTTTTATACTTATGTGACAAACCAACAAATAAACGCTTATAAATATGTTCAATCACTGTTATTACTCTTCACAGATGTGTTTTAGTCACTCCTGTGAACATGACAATAGTCACAGGAGTGACTGAAACGTGTTGATGTAGAGTAATAATATGTGATTGAACATATTTATAAATGTACATCGGCTGGTTTTTCATACTTACTCACTAATCTACACATACTAACTAACTTACTTATTTACTTACTTACTCCTTGGAGCAGAGTCCTTGAGAAGCTAACCAGTTTTCAGGTAGTCAAGAAATTCCCTGTATTTTATGGAACCCAAAGTTTCATTACTGCATTCATAAGTTCCGGCCACCTGTCCCTATCCTGAACTAGCTTGATCCAGTCCATATCCCCACATCCCACTTACTGAAGATCTGTCTCAATATTATCCTTCCATCTACATTTGGGTCTTCCAGTTGGTCTTTTACCCCCAGGTTTCCCCACCAAATCCCTGTATATGCCTCTCCTTTACATGCCCCACCCGTATTCTTCTCGATTTGATCACCCAAACAATATTGGGTGAGGAGTACAGATCAGTAAGCTCCTCATTATGTAGTTTTCTCCACTCCCCTGCTACCCCATCCTTCTTAGGCCCAAGTATTCTCCTCAACACCCTATTCTCAAACACCCTCAGCCTGTGTTCCTCCCACAATGTCGGCAACCCAGTTTCACACCCATACGAAACAAAAGGCAAAATTATAGTCTGTATATCTTCTTTAAATTTTTGGATTGCAAACTGGAGGACAAAAGATTCTGCACCGAATAATAGCAAGCATTCCCTGACTTCAATCTGCTCTTAATTTCTTCTTGAATAGAATTTTGATTTGTTCAGGTTGTTTCCATATATATGAATTTTTCCACAGTTTCAAAGGAACTATTTTCAGTCTTTTTATTGTGACTTCACCTTGCATTCTGATCTCAAGACATGACCATGTATGAGGGGGTGCTGATAAGTCCTTAGCCCAACCTTCTTCCCGATGTTGTAGGACAGAATCGATAGTGTCGTTGGAAAGAGGGGTCTGTTCACGTGCCGAATTGCAAGTATTTTCTTGTTACAGAGGCTGAAAGGAAGTGTGTCAGGTGACGCGCGCAATTTCAACAACATGGAGACGTGAGCTGTCATCAAGTTTTTTTCCTGCAAAGCAAGGCGCTGAAGGAAATTCACGCCATTCTGGCAGAAACATTAGGGGAACATGCACCATTGTATGCCACCGTCAAAAACTGGGTAGCCTAGTTTAAACGCAGTGATTTTTCCACCTGTGGTGCGCCTCATCCTTGACGACCCAAAATGTTGACCACTCCGAAGATTATTGATCAAATTCACAAGCTAATCTTGGAAGACTGCCAGATTTCGGCTAAATCAATAGCTGAGCAACTGAGCATCTCACGTGAGTGGGTTGGGCCCATCATTCATGAAGATTTGGACATGTGGAAGCTCTCTGCAAAGTGGGTCCCGAAATGCATGAGCGCAGATCAAAAACGTCAATGGTGCCAGTCGTCTGAGCAAATTTGGAATTTTTCTGGTGTGATCCAAATGACTTCCTGTCGCGATTGTTGACCATGGACGAAACCTGGTTATATCACTATGACCCGGAGACAAAGCAACAATCAGTGGAGTGGTGGCATAGGGGCTCACCCCGCCCCAAAAAATTTCCAGTGCAAAAATCTGTTGGAAAAGTTTTCACCTTGATTTTTTGGGATCAAGATGGCATCCTCCTCATTGATTGTCTTCCAAAAGGCCAAACTATCAACGCGGAGTATTATTCATTTCTGCTGGTGTGTTTGAAGGACATTTTGAAGAAAAAATGCTGCGGGAGGGTCACAAAGGGGTTCTTGTTCTTGCATGACAATGCCCCGACTCACCGGCACTTGCAATCCAGAAGAAACTGGCCTACCTGGACTTCCAGTTTCTTGATCAACCACCCTGTTCTCTGGATCTGGCCCCGTCGGACTACCATCTATTCCCTGGACTGAAAAAACAATTGAAAGGTTGCCATTTTTCGTTCGACGCGGAGGTCATTGCTGCTGCGGAGACTTGGTTGGGCGGACAACCATCTGAATTTTTTTTTGAGTGGTTTGCAAAAGTTAGAGCAACAGGCTAAGAAGTGTATTTATGAAGAGTACGTTAAATAAATCCCACGTTTGGTCGCTGTAGCTTGTTTCCTTCCTGGTCGGGCTAAGGACTTATCAGCACTCCCTCTTATTCTTAACAGCACTTATTTCTAGCCTAGTCTCCTTTCTAGCGACTAGTAAAGCTTCTGTGTTTTTCTTTACAGTAGGTATTCTTCATCCCAATATATTAACATCATCAGCATAAACCAGAAGCTGATGTGTGCCATTCAGTTTCATTCCATCCTGGTTTACCTGAATCCTCCTAATGGCATACTCTAATGCATAGTTGAAAAGCATTGGCGATAAAAGCATCTTCCTGTTTCAAACCATTCCTAACAGGAAACATGTCAGACAGATGCTTGGCTGGTTTGTCATATAAATATAAAACATTCTTTAATGCACAGACATGGAACACATAAAGTCCCTGAAGTAAAATTTGAGATATGACACATTTAATACATTATCTGGATTATCCACATGTGAATTAACTGCAGAACTTTCAGAACCCGGCAGTTATTGTATATAGCATGCCACAATGATTAAGCTGTGTCCATTATATCTGTTTATGTAATAGGCTTCAGATGTTTTACAACAGTCTGCATTAAACAGAACATCTTCTCCCCTCTTGCAATTTTATATTGTACTTGTGTATGTGCACGTGCATATGTTCATTGAGGCAGCAGAACCAGACTGCAGGGTGTTAGATACAAGGAGATCTCAGTCAAATGTAGTGCTTTTTACTGAACATGCTGTGAAGCAGAAAAATTCCTGTTTAATTAGTATGTGATACTTCATTTTTCAAATGTAAAATTAGTGAAAGAAATTCTGACTTAAGAAAGATGGAATATGCATATATCAGGATTGCTGACTTACTTTTGCAGAGAATTCATGAAGTTCAGGAACTGATGGCTGATACTGAGACTTGGAATCAAATGCCTACAGATCAGCAGCAAGTTCGTCAGCGACAGCTGACAGCTGATGAGCGTCAGTGCAGGTAGTGATGCCTTTTGCAGTATTATTACAGAAAGCACAAGGAAAATTTCAGATATTGTTGACATAACCGTCTCAAGAATTTGCTGGGATTACATATGTACATTCAACACCAACTTGCTGCACAACACTTTTATTTGTTAATTAATGTTCTGACATGTCTCACCCTTAATTGTTGGCCATCTTCAGGGAGCTCTCTTCAGCGGGTGCAGCTTATGTTTCAACTTATGTGTTAGAAATTCCACATATGATTAAAATTATTGTTATGATGGTTAAATGTTAGAATTCTTAAAATCAGTGTTATAGTTAAAATACAGTATAAAATCATTTTGCTGTTGATAGAATTGTTGCATCCAAGCATCTACATTTCAAGCTTTCTTCAAATGAAATAAGTTCTGCAATCAGGTGTCCGGTGTCTTGTGTTCATGCTGTGAATGAATATACGTATTCATTCGTAGTGTGAAACGTAGATGTTTGGATGCAACAATTACATCAACAACAAAATAATTTTATGCTATATTTTAACTATAACACTGAGATTAAGAATCGTATCATTTAATCATTATAATTATAATTTTAATCATATGTGGAATATCTGACATATAATTTGAAACATATGCTGCACATGCTAAAGAAAGCGCACTGAAGATGGCCAACAGTTAAGGTGAAATATGTTTGAGCATTAATTACATAAAACTGTTGTACAACAAGTTGGTGTTGAACTTGTATGTGTAATATTGTTGCACAGAGAATGTAGAATGTGAAATTTGCTGGGTTAATACTTCAAAATGGGTCACAGCTACTTGTACACCTTCCTACAATGATGACATCATTAAACCTCCATTCTGACAATATGTAACTTAAACAGTCAAGAAAGAATTGTTGAAGAAACTAAAATAGCGTTTGAAGTTGTGGTACTAAATTTAACCACCATGAGCATTGTTGAAAATGCTTTGAAACTTGCCTAATGTCATGGAAATAGATATTGAAATTTCTAGGCTGAGGACTGTTTGTTGTTTTGCTTTTAGGTCATACTTGACACTGGCAAAAGAGACGGTAGACATGTTCCATTACCTGACTGTCGATATCAAAGAGCCATTCCTTCGACCAGAGTTAGTGGATCGACTCTCTGCCATGCTGAATTTTAACCTGCAGCAACTCTGTGGACCAAAATGTAAAGGAGGATCTTTAATTCTTGTGTTATTATCACATTCTGCTTTTATGTCATAGCATCTACCATCACACAGAGCAGACACAGTTCAGTGGTGATTTGTACATAACATAGACAGTAGCAGTTCCTTCTTGTGCCTAGCCAGAGGCCTTGAATACAGTGTCTGTAGTTACTACTTTTGTCTCTTCAAGTATATCCTATAACCAGACTTTCAAAAGTTGCGTGTCACCATTTGTTTCCTTATCACCAGCATGACGGGTGTGTTGCATGCCAGGTTTGGGTGCTGGCTTCAGCTCACTGTTGTATCTCTGGTTCTGATGATTTCACTTTGTCCCACAAGGAAATACCAATTTGTCCTTTATTCTTTCCATTTCATAGAACACTATTGTTTCTTCACCTTATTCAGTAGTACGTACCCTAGACATTTTATATGCGTCAGTTACACTCTGTAAGTATCATTAACTGATCTACAAGCAAACCAGTCATGTTTTATGTTTTCAGCACCATTCATTTTTATATTCATTTATTCACTATCCGTGGATCCTTAAAAAGTTACAGAACCATATGGAAATAGAAATAGTTGATAGCACAATAAGTCACATAAATATGTATAAATAATTAGTAATAATCAATACTAGATAATCAGTAATAATTACTTGCTGATAATTAACAATTGTCATAATTATATATATATATATATATATATATATATAGCTGCCAACATTATCGAGTGTGTAACAATTTACCAGCTTTAATACGTTATGTGAGATGAAAGTCTATAAATTATAGTTGCAGTTATACATAAGGATTTGAAGTATGATATAATATTATTTATTAAAATAAAAATAGTTACAGTAAAATAAAATAATTGCAAAACAATACCCTATTTGAGACCAAGTTCATTAATTATTATTGCAGTTAAAATATCTATGGAATAAAATGAATTAGAAAGAAGAAATCTTTTTAAGGCAAGTCTAAATAATTTCATCTCATTAGACAAGCTTTTTTATACTAGAATGAAAATATTTGAAAACCTTAATTCCAAAATAGTAAGCTTCTTTGTTAATCGTTGCTAAATTTGATATTGGAGGGTGAAGATTAGTGCTATATCTGGTATTAATGCTATGAATCTCTTGATTTTATTTGTACTGATCTTTGTTTTTTACTACAAGTAATATAATATAATATATACTGTGAATATAAAGGTGAAATTTTTAGGTTTTTGAACAGTTCACTACACGAGTCTCTTTTTCCTGAATTTGTAATAATTCTGATTATTCTTTTTTGGATCCTAAAAGTATTAATACCATAGGGTGAGTTACCCCAAGAAATTATACCATGAGTCATAATAGACTGCACATAGGAAAAATAGATCATCCTTGAAGTTGTAACTATTGTAACTCTAGAAGAGCAAACAGTTCCAGCTATTGTTTCTCTGAATTGAATGATAGTGGTTTGTTTGAAAGTGGTTTATGCTCAGATATTAACATATTTTCTGCCATGATTCAGTTGCTTTTGTTTGCTACTGTCAGTTGTATTCAGTGTAAACATAAGAAATGAGGGAGATAGTGGTCAGCTTCTCACAGGAGAGACGTGGGTCTCTGCTGTTGTCAGGTGTACTCAATGTAAATATCAGACCTGAGGGAGTTAGTGGCCAACTTCTCACAGGAGAGATGTGGGGGTTAATCCTACAGTAGTTGATATGTTAGTTTTTCTCCAATAATTTTGGTTTTTCCCTGCCAGTTGTTATTGATACAAGTACTTATCTGTTATGAAGGTCTGGTGCAGTAGGCCTGCTTTGAGGCTGTAGTACTGTGGGACTGGGTCTAATCCATTCCTTCATCTACACTAAACTTGAGAGTCTTATTGTGTGGATTTTATTTGTTCTGCACCTCTGTAAATTTTTGTCCGGAAGGTTCTACTATCTGTTACGAATTGCTGGAACTCTCTTAGTTCATATTTTGGTGAGAATCTTTATATGAAAATGGGCATTGATATCTACAATTAGCATGTTGTTGCATCATGGCATAAATATGTTTTATTTCTTGCACTTGAAGGTGTTTAAAAACAGGAATATAAAGATGTCTTTCTGCAGGCAATAAATTTGAAACAGCTGCTGAAAATGATTTGTTCCTGAGAGAACCACTACAGCACATAAGTGGCAGAACCACAGAAAGTTTAACCATATGGCTAAATTAAAATTAATTTTCTATCCAGTGCCTCCCAGTTTCTGAAAGAGCATTGCTTTTCTAAAGGTACCACATCTTTGGCCATTTTAATCTGCGTTATATAAAAGGATTCAGTTCATACTTCACAATCAACATAGTGTGCTTCCATCAGACAGACCAGCCACTGAATGCTGTACAAGGATCCTGTAATTTTACAGAACACATAAGTACACTGTGTGTGCAAAATGTAGAGTTTTTACTGTTAACTCTTTAGGTACATGCATTAAAAACTAGGCTTGAAAGTGTTAATGGTACAGACTGTTATCAGCTTCACTTCCTCATCCCACTGGCGTAAAAAAAAACAGAACATCATCAGAATTTATTCACAGTCTCTTTGTGTGATCAGAAAATAATATTTCTGTTTGTTACTGACTTGGCACAAATTTGAACTTGCTGCAGGTAAGAATCTGAAGGTGCGCATGCCGGAGAAATATGGGTGGGAGCCACGGCGCCTCTTGAGTCAGCTGGCTGACATTTACCTACATTTGGACTGTGAAGGATTTGCAGCAGCTCTAGCTGGAGATGAGGTGTGTGATTTGGCTGTTCTGCTACTGAATCACGGCACTGTGCACATCGTCACCATACTCTGCTACTAAAACATACCACTGTGCACCTTGTTCGCCATATATTACTACTGAATCACAGCCCATTGCACAGTTTTCATCACATATTGCTGCTGAATCACAGCACTGAATATGCAGAAGACAAACATTATGCTAATATTAGGAGACTTGAAAGTCGGGCTTCAGTGGAATACATGTATTTTCCAAACATATTGTTGCTCTGCTCTGACAGAATGTTTTTACAACATACTGAGACAAGTTATTTTTTCTTGTTAATTGTACATTACAGTTTATTACATTATAGTTCATGTACATCTAGTAGGTTGTATTTATAAATATATTTTCTGTTACATATAAATGTTTTGTGTGAGCTGTATCTGATAATGTGAAGAAAATTTTTGTGAATTTCATATAAGGTAGACTGTATACCAGACCAGCCATGGAGGGAAAGAAAAAAAAATTGCATCTGCTTAGAGTGTAGAATCGATGTGCAAACTCCAGTGCAAAATTTGAACAAAACTGTTGCAGAGTTTTGTAAATGAGGGCTAGTAATAGATGGATGGCACAGCCAGTCATATCACAATGATACCATTTTATTTACATGCAAAAAAAAAGTAAAAGCATAATCTAGTGGATCTCCTTAGTTACACTTCTCTAGGAACTGATGGATGGTGTAAATTACAAGAATTTTAATTGCAGAAAGTTTAGAATGTATAAATGTTGTACTTTCTTTCACCCCAATCTGTAAAGGGATTGCTGAGCAAATATTGTACATAACTGCTAATGATAATTGTGAAAATTTCAGCTTCAAGATTCTCCTGGCAGTGACTGAAGATTTTAACAGCATATAATTCCCTGGGAATTAAAAATGTACAGCACCATAATACAGGTTAAAATCATTTGTCTGACACTATGAAAGTGTTACAAAGAATACATAAGCTTTTACATATGACATTAGGAAGATCCAGTCAAGCCAGGAGGAACTGAAATTCAATGAGAACATTATCTTATCTGTGAAAGGTAAAGCAATCCCTGTACAGGCCTATTACATACCCAGAGGGTTCCAGGAAGTTGAGGCTTCCAGATTTTGAGACAATCGGCACATGAAGCTAGTAAGGTTGTCAACCCTATGCACTGGCAACATTTACCCCCTAGGAAATATTCATGGTACTTGTTTCTGTTAGAGGCTGAGCTGGTTGACCCCAGGGCCATAGAGTGGCTGGAAGGATTATGTCAATGCAAAATTCCAGTGACACTATCAGGAATCGCACCCGTGACATTCCACCTTGTAACGCAGTGCCTCCGCCAGCTGTGCCACTGATGTTAATTTATTGGGTGACAGCATTCATACTATAAACAAAAAAATACAGACACTTTATTATTCTCTAATAATGAGGTTTGTTTGGAAGGAGGTGTTGAGAAAACTAAGTATGTGTTCATGTCTTATGAACAGAATGCAGGAAAAAATGCAACATAAAAACAGCTAATAAAGCTCATGGCAAATTTCATACACTATTTGGAACTCCACTAACAATTCAAAATTGCATGCATGAATAAATTAAGAAGAAAATAAATCTGGAAAATTCCTGCTACTATTTGACCCAGAGTCTTTTATTTTACCATTTGCTATCTGAACACATTAAGATTAAGATATTCACAGGACTGTTCTCTGTCTTGTTGTTTTATGTGGGTATAGAATTTGGGCTCACACATTAAGGGAAGGGCATAGGTTTACGTTGTTCAAGAATAGGGTGGTAAGGAAGATATTTGGGTGTGAGGGGGAGGAAGTAACAAGTGTGTGAAGGTACTCACAAAGTGAGGAGCTTCATGATTTCTTTCCACATCAGAGATTGTTCAGGTGATAAAATCAAGGAGGATGAGATGGGCAGGGCATGGTGCATGTGTGGCATAGAATAGATGTGCATATGGGGTTTTGGTGGTGGAACTGAAGGAAAGACACCACATGGAAGATATAGGCATAGATGGGAGGATGATCTTAAAACATACCTTAAAGAAAGAGAATGGGAGATCATTGACTGGATTAATTTGGCTCACAATGGGGACACTTGGGCTTTTGTGTGAACACAGCCAATGAACTGTCAGGTTTTAGTTTGTTGTTTAGTGTTTCATGGTACTGCAACTCAGAACAACAAGCTGCTCCTTTTACTGTTTTCAGTGCACAACTTGATCTACTACATATATATTACACATTGAGGAGTATGTAGCAGATCTGCTGCATGCAGGAAATGTTAAGCAACTGTTTTGTACAATTGCGTGCTGCCTGATGATGGGCCAATGAGGCCCAAAACATATAGGAGCTGATGTGCTGTAATATTATTGTGATTTTAATAAAATTGTGTGCATTCATTGGTTTCAGTTGTAACAACTGTTAACTTCTCAGGAAAAGTCTGTTCCATAGAGTTGGTAAAGTACAAGTACTTTCCTAGTGAAATTGCCATTGAATTGTGACATTTCCCAAGCTTTTGACAGATAACCTTTACCACAGTTATATATTATATCCCTGAAGGGACACTAAAATCATGATTTCACTGAACAGGCAAAGGTCAAGACTTCAATATTGACTAAAGCATAGGTACCTCTCACTGACATTTGTTGCTACCATCTTCTGGTCCTGTTTGTAACCATTATCCCATATGCCTGTTTATGTCACCTGTATATTTGTTATTTCTTTCAGCGTTCTTTCAAGAAGGAACTGTTCGAGGATGCTGCAAACCGCATGGAGCGTGCCCTTATTAAAACTTCTTCTGAGATAGAACAATTCCGAAGCCTTGCAGAAAAAGCAAATGAGATTGCTATCCAGAATATCAAGAGAGAGGTGGACTACAGTGATGCTCCAGATGAGTTTAGGGGTAAATTTTAATCGTAACATAAGATGTATGGATCAGTAATGCTGTGTCACTAGAATCCAAAGGTCCAACACTGTGGATCTCATAATGTGTTAAAAGTTTTATTTCAGTTGCTTGATTATTACTAACACATATAAACCCAGACTCCAGTCACTTACAGAATATCTGTTTTTTTCTTCCTTCCCGACTTCGCATTTTATTTCTCTCAATATCATGTCACATATTCCTGATTTTTGTTAACATACTGCCATGAGAAATGTGACCTCCCTTTCTCTGTTCTGAGTTATTTCTGTAAGACTATCTGGAAAATTTCCTGGGACATTTCATCTAGAGGAAACCCACCCACTCGGATTTGACATCTGCGTCCCTACCAATAACACCATACTCCACGCCTGCACCCCTTATAGGTAACACTGTACTACACACCTGCAACCCTTACAAAAGCAAACCTATGCATCCTGTCTGTCTCATTCATTCTGATGATAGTCACATTTTATAGCAGACGTTAGAAGAGGTTCAGTACCCAATTCTGTGAAACCTGAAATGCCATAATAATATTTTAGCCATGTCTGTATATTTCATCAGTATCTACAAAACT
>Ga0123355_10012356_pt1 | contig 13224 bp, 12 predicted proteins | sample TergutEmb28metaG_3_FD_89872 | JGI IMG/M metagenome (GOLD analysis project Ga0123355, IMG submission 89872) | Embiratermes neotenicus P1 segment gut microbial communities from Petit-Saut dam, French Guiana - Emb289 P1 | ecosystem: Host-associated > Arthropoda: Insects > Digestive system > Gut ... | reverse complement strand
TATTCTCATTAAGTTCTCCTTTAATATGAGTTTGTTTATACAAACATCTTTTGCAAATATGCCGCCTTTAGCTGTTTAAGCTGTTCCAGCTTTTGCGCTTGGGAGGTTATTTGATTGTCAAGATTATGAAAGAAGTTACCGATGGCTATTTGTTCTGGCATATCGGGAACAAACAGTGTGTATTCGCGAATTTTCCTGAGACTGAGGAATTTTTGCGTATTACCTACATTTTCTAACTGAATATATTTATTAAATGCTGACGATTTAAGATTATTTACATAGAAAATAATTGTTCAGCTTATCGCTGTTTTTTAGTAAAGCTACATTTTTGATAGCAAAGTCAGCCCTATCAATAATTACAGGGTTTCCAATTGTGCCTATCATAGCAAAGATTATGTCTCCAATTTCAACGCCAGACCGCAAGTTGATAGAATCAAAGTCCTTCTTAGATATAAGCTGGATATCTGTCATATCTAAGCCATATTTTGTAAGATTTTTAGATGTTACAAGCGGATAACCAGTTTGATAAAATTTTGGCGATTCATGCGTTCCATCACGAACATCCACTATTTTACCTAATACTTGTATCTCCCATGCACCTGTAAATCTATCGAATCTTATTCTTGGCTCGTTTTTTCCAAATTGCGGAAACATCTGTTGCAAGTAGCCTTTTTTCAACTTCTTTAGTCCATCCAATTTACGTTTGTGAAGGATGATAGTGTCATCAAGTGTGCGGAAGAAATTGCCGATGGCGGTTTGTTCGGGAAGTGACGGCAGTTGCAAAATAACTTCTTTTAGGTCTGAATTATTTATGTGAACAACTGATTTCCCTTGTGCTCGTTTACTCAACTCCCTTTGCTGTTTGCCATTGGATATTGTAACAGCTAAAAATGAAGGATAAATTGATTCATCCGGTTTGATTACATTCAAATCGCCACCAAGAATAATCCCGGATTTTGACACAACAGAGGCACGAGAAATATCCTCCGCTGTTTCGCCGGACGACGGAACAATAACCTCGCCACCTTGACTTAATACAGAACGGTTTTTCATATCCACAAAGGTATCTACATTTTCGATTACCGTTTTGTAATTTGTATAGAGTCTGCCGTATAAAATAATTGGGGTGCCTTTGGAAATTAAATCGCCCTTTGAATATCCGTTACCTTTTGAAAACTCTGCAACTTCCCCAAGTTTTTGCTGTTTCCAAGCATCACGAAATCCCTTGAACCTAATTGTAGGTACTAAATTCATTTCATTGTCCATCCACTTTATATCCCCTTCTTTTATAAACTTACTAAAAATTATCACATACATATTAATGTTCTTCAAGGAAAATAAAGTAATGATTTTTTCAATTTAAAACGCGCCCAGCCGGTCTCATTTTGTCACCGATTTGGCGCAGTCTCCGTAGATTGTTCTAAACTTGACTCACAGCTAAATGAAGTCACGAAAGGTTAACAAGATATAAAGTTTGTTAAGCCCAGTCCACACAATTTTTAAACCGAGAAGTCCATCACTTGAGCCTTTCTGAAGAAGCGGTTATCCAACTGTATGTAAAGCATTGTGATATAGAAGTTTTTTTCAAAATGTAATATATATTATTGACAACGCTGTTGTGATTTAATACATAGCGGAGGCAAAAGATGATGGCTCAAGAGTATAATGCTTTCGGATTTAAGACACTGTATACTGACAGCGGTATTATTTTTGAGAACAAATTAACCAAGCAATTGCTAAATGCAACTGATGTTTTGGACAGCATATATTCCCCAAAACATCGTGACACATCTTACACAAACAGTGAATATCAACAAGATTGGAAGTCATTTATTTCTTTATGCCTAACAGCTACTGTCTCTTATAAATTTTATTGTACCAAAATTGCGTCAGAAGAAGATTTTGTACCAAATTTACCTTTCACATTTATGAGCTATGACGAAGCAATTAATCACATAGGGTGTTATTTTGCTGTTTTCCAACTGCCTGAAATTTGGATAGAGGTTTTGATGGAGGCTTATTCATACATTGAAAGCCGGGAAATGGCCACGATAAATTTAAACTCGGGTTCGATTCCGCGTCCTATGTGGCTGGCTAAGTTTCTAAATTTGTCCGGCTTTGCCTATTTTGCATTACAGTGTGCTTTAGCTTGCAAATTGGATGTTGGATTTGAGCGAGTTTTTAAACTCCTTCAAGGTAACGAAAATAATAGTGTACCAACTTTAGGAATTATTCAAACATTGTATTCTCTTGCTTTCCCGGACAAAGAAGCGGAATGGCTTTTTGATATGTCATCCACAGAAAATAGTTTATTATTCAACCCGGTTTCAGAATTTGATTTGAAGCGTCCGCTAACATTACGGCCATATGCATTTGCGTATATTGTAGGTGGTTTTTATATAAGCCGTGAACTTGCATCATATATAACAGAATTTCCTAACAAAAATGAAGAACCATTGCATATAGGCAAACAACTGCAAGCAGTACGTAATTCATTTAAAGCTATGACTACTAGAAAAGAGCCTCATTTTTGATTATAATTGTTGGCTTTTTATTCCTAATTTGATACTTTGTTAAGGTGTTTTAGATTTGTGTTTTGAATTACAAAATGAAAAAGCTTTGTTGTACAACTATAACGGAGGTAAAATGCGATGATGGATCAAGTACAGCCCGTTGTTGGATTTAGGGCAAAATATACTGATAACGGTATAGTTTTTGAAAATAAATCAACCAGAAAGTTGATTTATGGAGCTGAAATTTTAAACATGATATATTCCCCGGAATATCTTAATGCCCCATATACAGACACGGAATATCATCAAGATTGGAAATCATTTATTTCGCTGTGTCTTACAAGTGCTGTTGCTTATAAAAGTTATTGCTCTCATAACATGAACACGGAAGGTTTTGTACCAAACCTTCCTCGCACATTTATGAATTGCAACGAAGCAATTAACCATATAAGTTGCTATCCATCTATTTTAAAATTACCCCAAAATTGTACAAACTTTTTAGAAGAGGCTTTTTCGTATATTAAAAGCCGGGAGGCGGTTACTGAAGCTTCTGAAATAATTCCACGTCCTATGCAAATAATGAAATTTATGAATTTGTCCTGTTTTGCTTATTTTGCACTACATTGTACCCTCATTTGTAGGTTGGATCGTGGATTTGAAAGTGTGTTTAAAGTTCTTGAAGGTGAGAGTGGCATTCGTATGCCGATTTTGGGGATTATTCAGGAATTATATTCTTTTGCCTTTCCTAATCAGGATGCAGATTGGCTTCTTGACCAGGCATCACTTGAAAATCGTCTATTATTTAGTTCCACTTCAGAGTTTGATTTAATGCGCTCTCTTAATTTGCGCCCGGCTGCACTTTCATATATTCTAGGCAAACCTTATAAAAGTCGTGAACTATCGTCATACATAATAAAATTTTCTGATAAAAACATAGAACCATTGTATCTGAATAAACAGATTCAAGCAGCATATTCTTCGTTTGAAGAAATGATTTTGCAAAAAAAACCTTTTTGTGTATTTTGAGTGGTGCCATTGGAAGTGGTAAAAAATTGACCATTCAGCTTTTAGCAAAAAAAACGGGTAAAAGGTTTATGCTGATTGATTTAGATAAACCTCTTCCGGGATCAGTATGTTTTGAAGATATAGCAGATGAACTTTTATTCCTTGCACTCATTGAAAAGGATACTCTTTGCTTTTTAATTAAAGATCCTTCCTCTAATCCTCAAATTGAATCTATTCTTGAAATGATAAAAGAGTATAGACTAGGTATCTTCATTCTTATTGAATCAACTTACTATAATACCGCTAGAGCAGGGTATAGTATAGATTTTATTGATTATCCTCCACTGAAATTAGAGCAATCTCCCGAATTCTGGCAGTTATTTTCAAAAGAATACGATTCTTTTTTTGACACAAAAAATAGTATAAATTGGGCACAAATTGCGTCAAAGTACACATTGACTCCCGGTCAAATAGAATCCGCAATTCATAGCTCTGCTAAAATGGCAAAAAACCAAAACACATTCATTAGTGAGGAAATGATTAGTGCTGCTATTTTGAAAGAAAATACAGGACATTTAAGTACTATTGCTGATAGTGTTAACATTGTTTACACTTGGGATGATATTATGCTTGACGACTTAACAAAAAAAATGCTTATGGAAACTTGTAATAGGGTAAAACATCGCCATACTGTAGAAATACAATGGAGTGGAAAGTTCGCTTATGGTAATGGTATTTCCATTTTGCTCTACGGTCCTCCCGGAACCGGAAAAACCATGAGTGCACAAGTAATTGCGAGTGAATTAGGCTTGCCGCTTTACCGAATTAACCTTGCCCATATCATCAGTAAATATATAGGAGAAACCACCAAAAATATTAACATAGTATTTAATCAAGCTAAACGCAGCAATGTTATCTTGTTTTTTGACGAAGCAGACGCACTTTTTGCCAAGCGCACCGATGTTAAAAATTCTAATGACCGTCATGCAAATTCTGAAAGCTCTTACTTACTTCAAAAAATGGAAGAATATTCGGGCATTAGCATACTCGCTACTAATCTTGCAAATGCCTTTGATGAAGCATTTCGCCGCAGAATCAACTACATGATCAACATCCATATGCCAAACGCTAACCAACGCTTAGAACTTTGGAAAAGATGTTTGCCTTCCAAAGCACCACTTTCAGATGATGTAGATTTAAAACTTTTTGCAGAAAATTTGGAATTTTCGGGTAGCGTTATAAGATCTGCGGCATTGCAAGCCGCTTATTTTGCCGCCGGAGAAAGCACTTCGATTAATATGACACATTTGATAAGAGCGATACGCCTAGAATTATGGAAGTTGGGTATGAGCGAACCGTATTTTTTGAAGCCATATTCACAGTAGGCTATCATACTAATCCTAGATTAGTATTTGTAAACATATTTTTTGTAAAATTTAAATTAAGGAGGGTTATCCATGTACGAAGGGTTAGAAAAAGCAAGAAAAAGTACAGACAGCTTTCTATCCATTCAGCAGCAACAGTCAAATGTTGTTTCAGACTACATGCCTGCTAAATCGAAATTTGATTGGGACAGTTTTGGACACCATAACGAAATTGAATCGGCTAAGTCTGAAGGGGGTTGGGCTGATGAATTTGGCTCCCAAAATGAATCTGCTCCGCTGCAAGCAAAAGGATTCAACGAAAGGATATCTGCAGGCAAGCCATTTGATCCCTATTCCGGCAAAAAGCTAAATGTTCCGGATACTATGGCAGCTAACATTAAAAATAGCTTTGGTGTAGATCCGGGCAAGGTTTCAATGTTAGAGTCCTCAGAAGTTTCTAAAATTGGTGCAAAAGCAACAACCCAAGGTAATGTAATACGTTTTGCGCCAGGTGAGTTTAAGCCTGATACAAAAGAAGGCCAAAAGTTGCTTGGGCATGAGTTGAACCATGTGCGTGAACAAGCTCAAGGAAAAATTAAGGCTAATGTAGAAGGTACAAACGTACACTATGATCCAAGTCACGAGGCGAGCAGTGATCGTGCCGGAGAAGCTTTTGCCGGTGGAACAATGAACGAGGCGGCTCCTGTATCGGTTGGCAGTGGAGCAAGTGCTGGTGGTGCTGCGGTTCAGGGTCTTTTCCGAACCGTAGGTGCAGTATCCAGAGTAATGGGTAATTTGATGCCTAAAATAGGGCCTCAACGTGAGAAGCCGGAAGACGATCCATGGGAAGTAGCGACTGGACTAAGTGACGCCTCTACAGATATGCAAGCTGCTGAAATTGTATTTAATAATCATGTTTATGATCGCGATACTGTGACCCCACAAAAGGAACCAAAGCCGCCGGCAAAATCTCGACTAGGTAACAAAATCAGGGGTAATGGTAGCGAAAAACCTGCTAAGGGAGTTCGCGGTTTGCTTAATAAGGCACGCAAAGGAATAGCCAACAAAGTTGATAGTACTGTAGAAAGAGCTGGAAACTTTAAGAAAAAAGTTGGAAACATAAAGGAAAAAGTTATGAACCCAAGAGAAACTTTAAAGGGTGTCAAAGATAGTTTCAGCGACAAGAAAAGAGGCAAAACCTTAAAAAAAATCCGCAAGGGTATAAGTAAGAAAGTAGACAGTAAATTTTCTGCCAGTGGAATGTTAGGATTGGCATCGAAAGGTATGTACGCAAAAGGAATTGTTAATCGTATAAGGAATAGAGAATTTGGGGAAGCAGTAGAGGATACAGGTGATTTTGTAGGTAACAAAGTAGGTAATTCCAAAGGATATAAACTTGGTTCTGCTGCTACAAAAGCAGGACTTGGTGTGTTAGGAAAAACTAAAAAGGGAGCTAAAATAGGAGCTAAAATAGGTTCTATTATACCTGGCAAAGGCACAGTTATTGGTGCTGCTATAGGTGGTATTGCAGGAGCGGTTATAGGTAGTGGAGTTGGAAAAGCAGCTGGGAGAGCAATAGGCAGGGGTGTTAATGCGATAGGAGGAGGAATACGTGATGGAGTAAATGCAGTACGTAATAACGTAGAAGAAAGAGGCGGCATAAGGGCAGTAGGCAGACAAGCCCTTCAAGGTGCAGCGGGTGGTGCCTTGGCAGGTGGTGCTATCGGTGGTAAAAAAGGAGCTGTAATTGGTGGTGTAGCTGGTGGTATAAGGGGATTGTTAGGTGGTGGACGTCGAAACAACAATGAATAAAGCCAATGTACACAATTATATCGTAAGTTGAAATTGATTCGTATTTTTTATTTATAATTTCACAAACACGGATAACTTTTGTTGTCCGTGTTTTCCTTAGTTGATGGAAGGAGTTGTATAAATGAAAGAATGGACAAAAGAATGGAAATTGTTAGATGAAGTTGAAAAATTTGTAGCAGTAACTATATGTGGAGGCATACTACTTGTTGTAGTTGTTTTAATATGGAGTTTATTGATACATTTTCGTGTAATTCTCCCTCCTATTGATGAAGAACTTGTAGGATCATGGATCAAAACAAATAGAGATGGCACTTATGTTGTCCTTAATCTTGAAAGTGATGGCAGCGGAATACTCCATGGAACCGCACCAGTTTTTCTAGTGTGGACTAATCCTCATGGTAATTCTCATAAAATTCACTGGGAAATAAGCGATAATTGGGGAGTAGGGCTTGAAAGATTTGTTATTCGTAATAGAGATGTCCGTGGCAGACCTAATGAAATAGGGGCAGAACGTGAATCATGGCCCTATACTGTTGAAGGGGATATACTTACTTTGAAAAGAAGTTTTAGAGAGACCTGGGATGAAGAAATACGCTATTACGTTGTATTTACTTTAGAAAGACTTCACGATACTTATTAGGCACCTTGAAAACGCCAAATCCTATTTTGTACAAAAATATAGGCTTGTGGTAAAATTCGCTATATTATTGGAGGTATGACCATTATGGAAACTTCAAAAAAAAGAGTACGAAAATATTATTACACATCATTTGAATGCCAAAAAAAAAAGACAGCCTATTTACCTTTATAATGTTTCTTGTACCGACAGTAATACTTGTCATACTTCATATGATTATTCCGGCAACACCTAGTTGGGTCACGGGTTACTATCTTCCCACGTTTTTAATTATGGCATTAGTTGTTGGAGCTGCTGCACTCTATGCGTTAATTGGGTACTTACGCTGTTTACTTTTTAATAAAAATTGGCATGTAAAAACACATGGTACACAGTTGAGGGAAAGCATGGTAATTGCCTCTTTTGAAGAAGAATGTAATAACCAAAAGATACATTTGTTTTCAAAAAATTCTGGAAAGGTTTTTTTAGTGATGTTGCGATTTCCAATGTACCGCTATCGCCGTGTCCTTCCTCATGAAATGGATGTATAAACGGTGCAAAGGTAAAGCCGCGGGCATCTATAAAATTGTTCATGGTATGTTCCTTCCCCTCGTGCTACTCCCGGAGTCTTTACGAGCGACCCTTCAACATATTACGGACTCTTTCATGTATGCCTTGTTTTTTATCAAAGCATATCGAAAAACGCTCCATCGCCGTTATAACACAGTCAATCAATTTATCCGTAACTGTAATTCCGTTTTCCCACCACCAGTTTTTAACTCGAAAATGTGATGTTGACTTTTCCGGTTCGAAGCGGGCAATAAAGCGGTTTCCGTATAGTACAGGTATCACATAATAACCGTACTTCCTCTTTGCGACGGGGATGTACACTTCCCATGTGTATTCAAAGCCGAACAATTTAACCAACATATCCCTATCCCACAGAAGGTTGTCCAGCGGGGCAATAAACTTCACGGATTCATTTTCACCTTTTTCACAGGCTTCAAAAGAAACATCCGCGCTTCTTGCGTAAAACTTATCGGCGATACCTTCAACTTCTATGCATTTTAACAAATCATCTGCAACGTATTCATCAAAAATGCGCCGGCGGGATTTCTTATCGGGCATTAGTGTTCCCAGCCACCCGCCGCCGTTTCTGTTCCATAGCATCCCTATGCTTCCGATTCGTCTAAAGACATACCATTTGTAAAAATCATTCTCTGATGCAAAAGGGGCAGGTTGATTAAGAATATGTGCCGGGAGAAGGTTTTCAATGAGGTCATACACTTTATTCACATTTATTTTCTTGGACACCCCAAGTTTTCCCGTGTGAAACAGATAATCCATTGCAGCACCAGATATGTTCCGGTGTCCCCATCTGCCGCTGACCGCAGCACCAAGCTGAATTTCTTTGGGGAGCATGGGGCCGTTTTCTGCGATGGCATCCATCACAGCATCTATATGATGTAGTGCATCGGATGAATTACGGTGCTGCAATGTCGCAATCGTTTCCTTCCCTCTCTGCGCACGGACAAAGTGAAAGTACGGCCAATCTTCGGCAGGGTATACGGACATCACCTTATCCCATCCGTCAATCAGACTGCGCTTTTCATACAGAAGCTGTTCCAACATTTCAGCCCGGTAGTTTGCTATCCTTGCTTGCAGAACGAGGTCTGTGTTACGTCCGATAATGTTGAGCGGGTCATATTGTATACAGCCTACCTTTTTCATGTACGCTAAAATCCCCTCGTGACCGGCAAGGGATTGTGAACCGTCAAGATGCTGATAACGAACTAGAAAGTGGCAAGCATCTTCTTTTGATATTTTCATATGCCTACACTCCTATCACGCTCATCACGTTCCAATTACTCGAAGAAAATCACTTGGAGCGATGACTTTAACCGGCGAAGCGTCTGTCAAAAACTTCTCATCACGGGTAATGATATAATCTGCCTCGGCTTTTTGTGCGCAGGCCGCAACCAGCGCATCCTCAAAGTCTGCGATGGGCAAGGACAGGGCCGCAGTGCAATCTTCATGAGTCACCGAAACAACCTTGTACGTTTTTAATAAAAAATCCAGCGCGGCATTTGCAGATTGAACATCACGAGCCTTGCTGTACAAATAAAAAATATCCGTAGCGGCGTTGGCTGCGAACATACAAGTCAGCTTACCGCTTTGCCCCTGCATTAAAATTTCCTTTGCGGGAATATCAAAGGGCGAACGCTCCTGCAGGGCATCCATAATGATGTTGGTATCAAGCAATACAATCATTTCGACAACCTCTCTGCTTTAACATCTTCAAGGTCTATGTCGCTTGGGAGCGTACCGAATAACTGCTCGACACTTGTAACCTTCGCCGGCATTGTTTTTAGATACCAAGGCTCTTTATCAAAGCGGATTATCTTTGCGGTAGGCTTACCGTACTTCGTTATTATAACATCCGTGGTTTCTGCAAGGTCAACATATTTACCCACGTTTACTTTCAAATCGGACAGAGCTACTTGCATGATATCAACCTCCTGCTTTCATTTAATATTCTTATCATATCATTTTGGGTGCTGTTTTGTCAATCGTTTAGGTGCTACTTTGTTCGGTTGCACTCGGTATTTTATTCAGCAGTATTATGCCAAGCCTATAAATATTCGCATTTTTTGTTTCCGTTTTTATTCAAACAAACCTGTTATGATTTTCAAAAATCATACACGCATAGTGTAGACAGGAGCTGGGCCATGAATATCAATTTTCATTATTTTGCTGTAAAGGCAGTAGCACTCGAAGCGGGATTTTCTGAAAACGAGGCGCAACGTATTTCTATGTTTTCTCAATTTGTAGATGATTTTGCAGACGACAGCGTTAAGATTGTAAAAACCATCCCTCCATGGGCGCAGCACTTGGCAAAGAAAATGGGTGGCTATTGGCTGTTCACTCCTGTTCGAACGGGCTTTAATGGCGTTTTGGACTACGTTGATTTTCTGTCTTATCAATCTCGGATGGACATTACAATGCCGTTCCATTTCATCCCAAGCGAACCGTGGGCGCAAATAAATAAAAATGCACGAGAAAATTATCGGGTTAAGCCTGCCGTTCTTGGGGACGGCTCATTAATATCTGAGTTTCTATATACCGCACAGGATGCAATCCTTTCAGAAAAGGAAGCGCGTGACGTGAGCCTCATGCGTATTGGAATGCTGCTGCATACATTTGCAGACACCTATGCACATCAAAATTTTTCAGGTGATTGGGGCTGGGAGAACCACGCCAAATTGGAGCAAGTAATTAATAACACTGACGATGACGACTTGACTGAGTGTTTTACCGGATGGGCGAAGGATTTACCCGATGCCAATGGTGAACACGATTTGGAATTTTCTCTATTGCCTTCAATTGGACACGCAAATGTTATCACTGCCCCGGATGATAGTTATATCACTTTCTCTATGTCCCAACGTGTGAAAAAGGGTGACGGCTATAACTTAAAAACAAAAGAAAGAAACAATACAATCCTGTTTTGTGAAGCTGCCAAGGAAATGCTCAGATTTCTTTTATGCTGCAATGGACAGGGGCCGCTTGATGAAAACAAATGGGCTTCATTTGAAAAATGTCTGCGCGGTGGACTTCTATCATCCGGCCGCAATCATGATTTACTGAGTCGCCATTGGATGGGTTGTTTCGAAGGGCACTCTTTTATTGAGCCATGCTTTTTCTTCAATTATAACAAGAAGGATGTTCTTGAAAACATAAATTCGCCAACATTGCAGACTGTTGTTGACGATGCTGCTGGTGCTGCCGATAACGAACTGCTCTTAAACTTGGCGGTGAAACACGACATATCTCCCATTGTCTATAAAAATTTAAGCGAGAGCTATTTGAGATATAGTGTCGAGGCGTACAAGATACGCGATGCCGCCATGAATGGTGGCTACGTTATAAACTGCTAAACAAAAAATAATAATCCCGCATTTTTTATTTCCGTTTTTATCTAAACTTACCCGCTATACTTGTATCAGAGCAGCCAACAAAGGCGGCTCATATTGGAGGCAACTCATTCGTGCGCGCCGAACGGATGCCATCCAAAATAAAATTTACGGAGGTTCACAATGAATCAATCAGCAAATGCAAACGCACGGGGTTTTGGCTTCTTGAAAAGTTTGGCGGTGCGAGTGCTACCTACGGTTGGCAGAATTGCAGGCACGATTTTATCTTCTGCATTCAACTCAGACTCCGAAGCGTCGCCATTGGTCTACAGTGCCAGCCATATTGATGCTCAATCCCGTTTCATGTTTGGCTTTAGAGGAAACAGCACGGGCCGTGTATTTCTTTACAGTGAAGGTCGCACAAATAGAGATATTGTAACCCTTTGCTTAACGAACGGCACAGATGCTGACGGTGATGAACTCGACCCCATAGTTATCCGTGGGCGTGGCGAGATTGATGTGACTGACATCGTAGCATACAACCTTTATCGCAACTTCAACAACGAATGTGCTGTTATGGCGTATACATTGCAGGACGGTGTCGATGTTATCGGTATTTCTGCGAAACGCGATAACATCGAGGTTGGACGAAGCCCTCGCAACTACTACCTAAACAAGAAGCTCCAAGCGGCAGTAACGACCAGCCGGGACAGAACCAGATTGACCCTCGTTCCACAGCACACCATATTGAACAGAATCGAATCGGTTCAAGTTACTGTGGGCGACGAAACCATTGAACTGCATGACCCAATAACGGAACCAACGGCAGAGACAGTTACCATCGAACTGCCGCTGCTAATAAATCCGGGTGATAAGGTTTCAGTTGAGGCAAGCGTGTACTTCCCCGCAAATGATTTTTTAACATCCTAAATTGCAATGCGGACGGCTGCGTATAATGCGTAGCCGTTTTTATTTTCAAAAATTTCAGATTTCATGTTCGATTCGTTTCAATGTGTGCTATAATATATAATGGCTATATTGTACACAGCTTATCGGGAAGAAGCTGATACGAAGGACACCCTATGAGTCAAACCCTAATCAAAACAATAACCCCCCCTCTTGCCTATAGTCACATCAGCAACCCCAGCCATGCCACAGCTTTAGGAGGCGTACCATGCTCAAATTTTTGCTCCAAAAACTAAAAAAGCTAAAACTCATTATCCCATACCTACCCATACTGCTAATCGTATTTGTGGCGGGGTTGCTCATTTCCATTGCAAACCCACTGCCCGTAGAGATTGTAAGAGTTTGGGACGGCGACCCTGATTTGCGTGGCCATAACTTTGAAAATTACGTTGTTCACTTACGGGGCCATGTGGAGTATGCCCCCAATGTTTTATTGTCACCGACCGAATTTGAAGCATGGGTAAATGACTCGGCTAACGAACCATCCTTCGGCTGGGCATCATACCACCCCACAGCAACAAGCCGCATACGATTATATGTAGAGGATGGAAAGTGGTACACCTTCACCCGCTATGCCGCCGAATTTTCCCGCAGGATATATGTAAACGGCGAATGGCTACTGGACATGGGTAGGCCGGGGGAAACCCCGGAAACAGACATACCCAACACGGGACGCATTACATTTACAGCGCAAGGCGTAGACGGCGTTATCGAGATTGTCCAGCAGTCCTCCAACCATGTACACCACAGCACGAGTGGTGCGCATTTGTGGTGGTATGTCGGCACAGGCACATTGCTTTTCGATTGGGCGCGTTCAGAGCAGTATCAGACTACCATTATTATAGGCAGTTTTTTTATGCTTGCCCTGTTCTTTTTTGTTTTGTTTTTCACCCACGGGCGTAATTATGCAAACTTGTTTTTTTCCTTCTTTTGCCTTGTGTGGCTTGTGCGTATGGGTGTTACGGGCAACAGGGTTTTCACGGTGATTTTTCCGTGGATGAGTTGGTTTACGAAATATAGAATTGAATACATTT
>Ga0123355_10012355_pt1 | contig 13225 bp, 7 predicted proteins | sample TergutEmb28metaG_3_FD_89872 | JGI IMG/M metagenome (GOLD analysis project Ga0123355, IMG submission 89872) | Embiratermes neotenicus P1 segment gut microbial communities from Petit-Saut dam, French Guiana - Emb289 P1 | ecosystem: Host-associated > Arthropoda: Insects > Digestive system > Gut ... | reverse complement strand
TCCCAAGATTCCTGCCAGCACTTTAAGTGCTGAAAACCATATGCAGTAGTGTACAGCCTTGCACTCCTGAAGATGGGCACAATGGTGCCTGAAACATGTTGAGTCATTGGGTTCTGAATAAATCATAATTGTTGCATCAAGTTGGTCTAACAAATCACTTCATATTAAGGATGCACGGTCACACCAACATCAAATCAGACTTTGTTTAACCAGTGACCACTGTGTGGAATTAGGCTTACCAGTAAATGCTTAGAAGTTTCAGGAATAATGAAGACAGTGAAAGTAAAAGTCACTGGTCAAATCATACCTCTCTGCTTCATTCAGTGTTTTAATTATGATATTTGCAGGCAGAGATGGATGAATGCAATGCACTGAGAATTCAAGACAGAGTTGAACGTGAGTTCAGAAATAGAGAGAGAGAAGCAATGCGTAAAAAGAAAGAAGATGATACAGATATGAAGAAAGCTCGGGAAGAACAGGTTAGGGCATAATATTACACTGGAGTTTGAGTACTTCCTTCATGTTTTGTATCAACATGAAAGGTTAATTTAATGGAAAAAATATGTGCCATAGAAGCTGGACATTGTCTTGGCCAGCTGAGTGACCATCAGTTTCTCAAGTATGATTATGCTGCATAGCATTAAATCGCTGAGGTAACTTCCTTCTTATCATGACTGGTGAATGAAGAGTTCAGTCTCACAATTTTACCAGCTCTGCGGCAAAACCTCACTGAATATTAGTGCTTTGGTTACTATTAAGCTACTGCTTGCAGATATTGAACCGGAGATGCATGGAAGCAATGGAGATTGCCCGTGAAAAACAAGCATTTCAACAAGTCTTGAAAATACAGAATGAGGCTGCTGAGAAGCAAAGACAAGAAGATCGTAAGAAACAGCATGTGCGTATGATTTGATATTATTTATAGCTGCAACAAATTATATTTATAGTTTGAATTCATCTATGCATTTGCATTCTCAGAAAGGACCAATTTTTATATACAATACCATGCACAACATTGGAAAACAAAGAATAAAAATGTGTCTGTGTTTATTATGTAAGTCCAAATTGGTAACTGTAAGGCACTGAGTTTGAATAGAAATAGATACAAGAATGTATGTGCATTTTCCACTGCCAGCAGTCCCTAAATCACGTGCACTACCATGGCATAGTCATTCATGAATGTTAAACATTTAAGGCCCAAAAACTATTGCCGTGATATTTCTTACAGAAGGGAACTGACCTATCTTTAATGTTATGGCAGTAAGGAGTGTGTGCTGTTTAATAATTCATTTTTTTACAGATAGTAGAGCAATATCGTTCTGATATAATGAAGCAGATAAAGGAGAAGCAACTTGAAAAAATCAAAGAAAAGCAAAGAAGACATGAGGAAGGTGTTGCACTTAAAATAGAGGAAGTGCAAAGAGAGAGATATATAAAGGAGGCAATGAAGAAGAAAGTTGAAGAACTCAGGTAAAGAAAAGTGAATGTATTGCTGACTAGAAATACCGATAAAAAGGTAAAAGTCACTCTGTAACATGCCATGAAGGAGGAGGGGAGGAAGCAGCATAGCTCTAAAACACAATAAAATAACCTGCAGGGAACAAATATTAAAAAAATATTAAAAAATATATCCTGTTATAAGTACTTATTACATGAAAATATAAATTTACTTATCACAAAATTCAAATTACTAAGAACATAAATTTAAGAAATGGAAATGGAGTGTGCTGTACATGGCATTGGTTTAAAGAAAACATTGTTTTAAAAACATCAACTTTAATTTTGATGTTTTGCTGACCGTGCATCTCAGTATATTTATCTCAGTAATTAACCAACTTGAAGCACAAAATTTTTGTTTTACAATAAGTTTATTTCATGCCTCTACATGTTCCGAGCACATGTGCTCATCATCAGGAGGTCAAAATTGCATTACACAGCCTCTGGTATCATCACAACTATAGGTGGCTGTCTCATGCATCAAGTTGGTTAATTACTGAGATTAAAAAAATCCAGCTTTAATGTCACAACATTCCTCTTCCTGCAGTTATGAATTACGGATCATGAGATGCTTGGGGAATTTCACTAGGATAGGATAACTGAAAAATGTACAATGACAGTCAGAAAACCTGAAGGTACTGAACCATTTTTATGACCATGGTTGAAAAGGGCAGGTTCTAGTTCTATACCGTCACTGGGTTACTTGGTGATGGTACATGGTTGTAAACAAATCATACAACAAATAACAAATAGAGGAAATATTACAAATAAAATAGACAAATATTGTTCAAACAGCTAAAACTTATTAAAAATTGTAATTCAGAAATTGCACAAAAAGATTAAAAACAAGATAATAAATGTCACCAAGAACATTCTCTTTCTTTTCTATTAGAATCACTAACATGAAAAACTCTGATTGGAATTATTCCCCCATGTCAGTTGCCCCTTCGTTTTGTAGTCAATCCTCATGTAAAGCTGACATTATATAATTTTAAATGACGAAAGGCAATCCAGTGCCTCTTGCGAATGACTGGTTAGATGAGTCACTAAAATGGGCGGTATTTTGCCTCTCAATCTGCATATGTTATTACTGCAATGTGACGTTGAAAACTTTGTTGTATTATAAGTAAAACTTCTATAAAACTCACGTCTTAATGATTTTCATGACCTTGGTTTATGTTGTGTCTCTTTCAGCCCAATACTAACATCACATTCTTTTTTCTTTTAGGGCTCACAAAATACCAGAGGTTTATGTTAAGGATATTGAGAGGCAGCTGAAGTTAGGATGAAACCGTCTGATGGCTTCCAACATGTCACAGTGATCACCATGATTAACACAGACTATGAAGCTGTGATACTGTGTGAAACTTTATAAATCTTTCATCTCCATTTTTTGAATCCATTCTGTTATCAAAAGCATTAATGTTAAAATACTCATGCTGTGAATTTATAAACAAAAATAATGTTTACATCTAAAAAATTACTGAAAATTATTCATTACTTAGAAAGACAATTATCAAATTTTCATTATTTATACATATGTAACATGCATGCCCCCCCCCACACACACGCGCGCCCGCACACACACATGCACACGCACACACACACACACACACACACATATATATTCCATTTAATAATATGTCAAAATGACAGTAGAATGTGTAATAAGTCATACACATACATGCATTTTCAACATGTAAGACATAGAGAATTATTATAGCACAAGAACTCTAAAAATTGCATACCCAGCATTATGAATCATCCTTAAACATAAAAAAACCCATCAACAGAGTAAAAAGAGAGTGTATTTATGACTCTTCTTACTGCTACTTTAAATTTTCCCTTTTTGTTTCCAAGACTTATCAGACTAACTTGTAAACTGTGAAAAATTTTTATGCAAGCATAGAATGTACTTTTCTGAAAACATGAAAGTTTAACAGTTGGTCTAGGAAGATGGTGCTGAATTCTGGTATTAATGCTGTGTACAGACAAGTGTTTTTAGAAAATTTTTTTGATTGTTTACAATGAAGTTAATTCATGAAAATGTATATTGGCATGGAACAGGTAAATTCTTTAATTTCTTAAACAGAACCGTACATGAAGTTCTGGGTTTTGCATCAACCATGATTGTTACTGTTTTCTTTTTGAAGTAAATATCTTTCCACTGTTGGACAAATTACCCCAGAAAATTATTCCATGCTTTATTACGTAGTGAAAAATAAGTGAAATAAATTGATTTGATAGTGGTAATGTTACTGACATGGACCACTTAACTTAGAAATCATTGGATCAATATAATTCTTCCAGTTTAGGTGGTTATCAATTTGTAAATCAAGAAATGCTTCCATTTACACTTTTTTCTATGCACTTTTCTTTATAACCAATACCGAATGGACATTGTGGCAAATTATTCATTACAGTTTATTATATTGGTTGTATGTAGACTTGGAACCAACCTATTAGCAGCAAACCATTTGCTCACATGAAACAGAACTAAATTTGACACTCTACAGAAATCATCAAAATATTTAATATGAAACATGAAACTAGTGTCATGAACAAATATTATGGGTTCTGATAAGGAATTTATTCTCAAAGGAAGTAAATTTATCTATATTAGGAACAGTTAAGGCCCTAAAATTGATCCTTGGGGAACTTCATGTTTTAATGTAGTCCAGTGAGAGAAAAGTTACAAGTTCCATTTGACGATTTTATTTTAACTTTCTGTTCTATATTTGTCAAATAGGATCTGAACCAATTTTCACATAATCCTTGAATGCCATAAAAATATAATTTATCTGACCAAAAATACATTATTTACAGAGTCAAAAGCCGCTGCCAATTCACAGGAAATTTATAGCAATGGTAACACACTTAAATCAACTCCATATTTTCTTAATTATGATTTAGGCCTATACATAAAGTTGTAAAAATCATACTGTATATTACAGTATAACAAGTATTTAGAGCCATACAGTTTACACAGTATGTCATGTTCTAAAGGCATATAATGGTTGAGGCTGAGTGGGTTATTCCCAAGTAAGAACATAGAGAATGATGTGTACATGAAGCAACTGAAACATCTGAGTACAATGTCTCACTGACATTTTGTAACACTGATGAAATGTGAATGTCAATTTAAATAGTTATTGTGGACCTTACTTCCACCAACAAATTAATGAAGTTCCAGATTTAAAAAGTGGCATATGGGTGGTATATAAGAATATGGCTTTAATATAGCCATGATAATGCACACTACATACCTAGGCATAAATTAACACATTACTGTTGTTACTGTTGTTGAAAATTTCTAACTAGAATATGCTTTTATGCCTTTTATCCATAAAACTCTATGATCAAAAATTAAGAAACCGACCACCTGCCCCCATATAATTCAGTTCAAATAAATAAATAAATTCATAATTTTATGCACCTGCATTATAAAGATTGTGTTCAAACTGACAGAGTAAAACTCCACTCATTCAGTTGCATTTAACACATAGGTTCACAAAGTTATCAACTGGCAGCTGGGCCTTTCAATGGACAACTCACAGGTTGTCATTCAATATATGTAAATAATTGCAGGCCAAATCATAATGGCAATACAAAAAGCTAGCATGAATCTAGTCATATGTGGATATACTTCAATGGTAAGTTGGATGTTTAAAGCATTTGTACATGGATGCAGTTATTCTGAAAACTCTAATACTTACTCGTAATTGTCTAGATTTTTTAAATTACTTTCCCCAGTATCTGATGGATACAATGCACCATATCCACAGGACATACAACACAGTTTAGTGGTTCAAAATTCCAGGAGTGTATCAGTCAAGATTTGTGATGGAAAAACTACAAACAATAATATAATAAAACTCTGTTTCTAATTTAATAAATTTAATAAATTTCCAAATTGTTACAGTCCAATACAGCTAGGTGAATATTTCACCGCATACAAATTAGTTGGAAAGTAATATAAAATGTAAATTTCATATGACAGAGAGAGAGAGAGAATACATGTGCGTGTGCCCACACACACACACACACACACTCTCTCTCTCGCTCAATATAAACATGGATTACAAAGACATTACTTTTTCTGATATTGTAATAATAATATACACATATATTTCATGATATTAAAAAATGTATCTTGTATCTTTGTACCAATTGACCAGCACATCAAAATTATTTTGGGCAGCTGTGCCCTTTTCCAGTTTCACTAAATCTTAGGTAATAAAAAATAACCTTTCAGTGGTAAATAAACAGTCTTCACAACCACAGTTATATTAGTTAATAAACAAATAAAATAACTCTGAAAATGTTTTGTTCAAGTATAATTGAAAACCTTCTGGGGTCATCAGATTCCATCACTGAGCAAAATAATCAGTCAATATGCAATCAAAATGACAACACTAAAATCTTAAAATGGCTAAAGACAGACATGGTCCCTGTTACAACAAAATGATGCAGATTTATGCAACTCTTCCAACCTTCCAGTGGCACACACTTCCATGCAACTCTTCCAACCTTCCAGTGGCACACACTTCCAGTCAAACAGATTCTGCATTATTAAAGTCACAGGCTTGCTTGGGTGGTATAAATTTATAATCCACCACTTCAAATGCACATGGTCCTATGATCAAATCCCAGTTGAGTCACAAATTTTACTACTTGCTGCTATAGGTTCATGATTTATTTAATGATGCCATCAGTATCTCAGACTATATAGCATGGGTAGGGTGTTCTATGATGATGAAACAGAAAGGATGAGGAAGTGGCCATGGCCTATGTCAAGCTATTGCTTGGAATTTCCCTTGGAGGGTCTACAAAAAACCACAAAGATTCAGGATAATCAATATCCCAGCCAAGAGCTGAACTGGGTACTTCCAAAATACAGACCAAAAATACTGCCACCTGACCCAATATGCTCAGTTCTTTTAACTATGAACATATTAAAAAGTAATACTAAGAGGAGGAGTAGCAGTAGGAGTAGTAGTAGTAGTAGTAGTAGTAGTAGTAGTAGTAGTAGTAGTAGAGTAATAGTAGTAGTAGCAGCAGCAGCAGCCGCTTTTTCTTTTGGTGAAAAATTTATTCTTTAAGTACAGATTTTGTCCATGTTAAACTTGATGGGCATAATGTAATGGCCCACACCAACACTGTTACATATAAATGATTTTAATTAAAGGCATCTATTATTAAGCCTTGTATACAAAACTGAGTGCAACATCAGTAAAAACAATGACACTGCTTGTATTTGGCACACAGTTCATGAAAAGAAAATTACCTCCGAATAATAACGACTGAAATATAATATTTCAGAGTAATGAAGTTGTGCTGTATTTCATTTGAACACAGGAACATACACAGCTGCAGGCACTTGTGACTCAGGAGCTTTTTGCATTACATTCTGTGGCTGCTAGATCAGAAAATCAGTCAACATGAAAAAGCAAGAGACACAAAACATGTACAGGCAGTTTCTGGGTTGCATAATATGTGACTTATGTAAAAAATTCTTATTAGTTATTAATGCTGTAATTATTAAATGTATTTTACTTTGCATGTTTCATATGAAATAAGACAGGCAACTGACGTATAACATAACATAAAGGTATGTTCACATAGATATTGTTGCCATGGAAGAGCAATCGGTATACAAATTGCCTCTTTTCTGTGCAGCATTATATTGTTATCTATGGCATGTTCGACTCTACCACATTTTTCCACATTATCTCAAAATAGCAAGATTTATGGAAAAAGACGTACAGTATCTGGAAAATATGACAGTGGAGGAGGTATGAGTGACATTTTCAATCTGAAGACTAAAACAAGATAGGTAACATATGTATAACATAACAGTAAGGCATATTCGCGCAACCACTGTCGCTGTGGAAAAGCAATAAGTAGTACATATTCTGAGTGTGTGTCTGTAGCCTTAGTTATCCAGCATGCAATGCACATGCACTGTATTATATTGTTATTTGTGGCCTGCCCGGCTCTACCAAATTTTTCCACATTACCACATAGATGGCACAGCTTTCTGAAAAGGAATTATTGAACATAAAACGTGTGTTTTGACTTTCTTTACAACTTTTTTTGAAACACTTCTCATTCTAAGAAGAATTCGGTGAGATACTATCATAAATGTACATATCGTATATTCTCAAATCTAATCCGCACCCGAATCTAATACGCACTACTTTTTGCCGATTTCTTAAACAAACAGAAAAAAGTTAGTTCGCGGTTTTAATCCGCACCTTTCCTTAAACCGCCCCTTGCCTACAAAGAAGACTGATTGAATAATATTGGATGTTACCAACAATAATAAATTATAAATAATAAATGAAATAATAAATTATTGTGTTGTTCTTATGGCACGTACAGCGGCTCTATCATTTTTCCAAAATCCAGCTCATGATCGCGCACCTAATCCGCATGCGATTCTAATCTGCATCTGATTTTTTAGCCCTCTGAAACTGTAAAAAGGGTGTGGATTAGATTCAAGAATATACGGTACATCTTCACATACAGTACCAGCTATTTTTGTTATATTTTAATGAAACTTGAATTATCTTGACAGATTTCCAAAAAATATTCAAATACCAAATTTCATGAAAATTCATTCGGTGGGAACTGAGATGTTCCATGTGGATGGATGAACAGACAGACAGACATGACACAGCTAATAGTAGCTTTTCACACTTTTGCGAATGCAGCTAAATACTGATAGAAATAATATTTTATACATGTACACTGACATCATGAAAACATATATCTATAAAATCAGTCACGTATGATAAATAAGCAGAAGTGGGGTCAATTCCAACTTATGTAAATTTTGGGCTATGCAAAACTCTCAGAAACAGAACCCTTATGTATATCGGAAACTGTCTGTACTTATTTTTGTTTCATTAATTGGTGACAGCAAATAAAACCAAAATGTCATTCCATATTGAGATCACTTAATATAACACAAAATAAAATCACGTACATTTGTTTCACTGATATAAGCCGTAAAATAGAACCTCAGACATAATTTATGCTTACATTACATAATTGTTAGACACCACTTTTTCCCACAAAAAATAAATAAGACCCATAAATTAAAACAATATAATCACTTTATCCCATAAAAAATGTAAAAAATCAGAACAGCAACACACAATATGTCTTCAGACTCATGTTTGTTACATTCCATCGACAGTGAATAATATTACACTGTAGGTCCTGATTCATAAAGGAATTCTATGATGAAATTCTCATAAAATAGGAAATATTATTCACTGTTCAGTTTGTTTTGCCATTTTTATAAACTCTGTATTTTTCTTTATAATTACAGGGCATATACATTAATGGATACAAGCTAGAGTACAATAGATGAGTCAGAATCCTTTGTTTCAACCCTACTTCCAATATAATTGTACCTAAAGGATTAACGAAAAGACTCTGTCATCTCTGTCCTCCAGTACTAACACCAGAGTATGATAAATACTTTAGGTTTATGTGGAGACCCGAGGCATTATAAACAAGTGTTTAGGACAGTCAGTCCCTCCTGGAATTAGAAGTTTGAAAAGTCTTAATCATTTTGCACTGGAATTAAATGCCCAGTGTATTCTGCAGAAGACTACAGTGTGTTCTGCAGAAGACTACAGTGTGTTCTGCAGAAGACTACAGTGCATTCTGCAGAAGACTACAGTGCGTTCTGCAGAAGACTACAGTGTGTTCTGCAGAAGACTACAGTGTGTTCTGCAGAAGACTACAGTGCATTCTGCAGAAGACTACAGTGTGTTCTGCAGAAGACTACAGTGTGTTCTGCAGAAGACTACAGCAGACCAGAATTCAAAGAGCTGCACAAGAACAACCATAATTCGCCATAAGCAGTAGTTGATATTCAGTGTTTTGACCACGACACTGAACATTACAAATCTAAAATTTTAGGCACCAAAGGATTAAATTACAATATGATCAGAGTTTAGATATTACATAGGCACTAGCTTACACTGGATCTTGGGAAGACCCAGGATTTTCACATTTACTGGCACCATTGCCCACACACTCACATGCTCTTTTTATGCACTTCACAGAATGATAGTGGAACTACCACTATCAAAGCAACATACTCTGCCATTTTAGGTGTATCTACAAATTGCTTTTAAATAATACTTTTAATTGTCAATAAATATTCTTAACAAGAATACCAGTAAAATGTCTGCTCAGCAGATGCAACAGTACCATATTTTATGTAACCTGCTTACAATTAGACTTAAACGGGACAGAACAGTCAGTAAGTCACAGCCTCAAATGGAGACTGCAGGAGAAGAGATTACGAGATTAAGAAAACTTTTGGACATAAAAGGAAATACTGTAATGATATAGTAATTGCAGTAGTGTGCAGCATGACCAGTATATGAGTGAGTAGACTGATATATATATATATTTAAGGAAACTGTGCTCAACAAGAACCTGGTGTTACAGGGGTCTTGATTAATGTCAAGAACAAACCCTAACTCATCTAATTCAAATCCAAATATATCATGTAGAGCAATGACTCTGGGTAAATGACCAACTTGATGCACAATTATGTTATATAATACATTTATTATTATAATACTCTACGTGTTTTGAGGAACACTGTGCTCATCCTCAGGAGGTCAAATTGTATTAATACAGCATCTGGAATAGTATTCTCTGTAAGTGACCGGCCAGTGTGCACACCGGCCGGTCACTTACAGAGAATACTATTCCAGATGCTGTATTAATACAATTTGACCTCCTGAGGATGAGCACAGTGTTGCTCGAAACATCTAGAGGATTATAATAATAAAAAACGTATTATATATTGTAACTGTGCGTCAAGTTGGTCATTTACCCAGAGTCATACCAGGATACGTGGTCAGCAAAACATAAAATTCATGCAGAGCAAGTTACTTAACCATACAACACCAGGTTCTGAATTTACAATAAAAATTTTAATACAAGAAAATGGAGACTGTAACTGAAAGCAGAGCAGGAGGATCAAGAAAGCTTATTTGCCATTGTTAATAAAACCTTTATTTACAAGATGGGAGGATGGTATTCTGGTCTAACACCAGCAGATAAATCTGCCTACAGGTTTTTCTGGAGTTGGCAACAGAACAGTATGGGTGGTGAATGACAATGAGCAGTCGTTCAGAGCATTCTGCCACACTGACACTGAATAAGACTTATAGACATATTCCATGCCAGTAATGTTAACAGTACTATAGGTAACAGTACACATGACCAGAAACTGTGGTCAGTGAAGAAAGGGAGATGTGGAGTAGTGGCAACCGTTTAGTTCTCAAGTTCTGTGCTGCAGCAGATTTATTTGGTGTTAAGTTCTAACATAACTGGACAACTGTAGGTTAAATGTATAGTGAAACCCTCTTAAGATTTTATGGGAAAAAAAATCAACAACTTGAATTTATTGAGAGGGAATACACTGCCTTGCCATTCTATATTAAAATATACACTGAAATTTGGTCACCTTTCCATGCTTCTGTGGTGGGAAATCCTTGTAAGTTGGAAAAGTATTAAAATGCACACTAAGTAAAAAAAAGTATATTTTAATCATGTGGAAAATTTTTTTACTAAATCTTATGTCTATGGCGGGAAAACTTCATAAGCAAGTTCATCCTAAGTGGGTTTTACTATACATGTGTTAAACATGTAAATAAAATAATAAGGTAACATGTCTCCTAAATTTCAGGCAGATTTGCCATCAGACTACTAGATAATACAATACAGGATGTATCTTACCAGTTGAAACATATGCTGGTCCCATTTTACTAATAGAGTGCCTTACAGCAACCTATAATAAACTGATCACTATACCAGCGGGGATGCATACTTAGAGTTCCAGTCCCTCTCAAACACCTGCTGTAGCTGGTCACGAAGAGGATTAGTGGAAGTGTTATTTTTGGAGTCAGCACTTCTCACCACAACACCCACACCGGCTGTATTGATAAAATAGTCCCCAGACCAGTTTGAAGTACCTTTAACAAGAAATTTATTTATTTAGTCACAGTCACAAGCCCACTATAAAAGGGAAACTTAATGATTAAGATCTGTCAGTCTGTCAAAACACATTTGGGAAGAACTACTCAAAGTTCAGGTACAAGTAGATTTTTTTGAGGTTAAGCTTATCATGTAGCAATGTGTTGTCAAGGAAACCACACAATTTTTAATTTACAAAAATCAGTTAAACAATATGGTGTATGCACAAATTTATGAGGGGAAGCACACAAGAACTACTTAATACAGGGTCCTTGAACGATGCAAAATAATATATCTTCAACAGATATGCAGTTTCACTTAGAGTTCTTGTTCTTTATGAGAATATGAACCAACAAGATGTCTTCGTACAATTTTTATTCCACCTTTGGCCTTACAGCAACAACCAATGGATCCATGGAGTGAGAAGTATAAAATTTTATGAACAAATTCTTTGGCAGACTTCATTCCTAGAGTAATAGGGATAGTTTGTGTATGGCATGTTGTAGTATGAGACGAAAGTATTAATGATGTAAAATTATTTGCAATACATTTGTAAATTACTTTCAGTTTTCTTACCAATATACGCAGCATTGTCAGTAACCATATATTTGTTGTGGTTTACACGAGCAAATGGAATTTTTTCTTGCTGTGAAGTGCTAGGTACTCTGAACCATTTCTGTAATGTAAAAGCCAACCAGTTGTTACATGTACATTACAAATCACATGCCTCTATACATCATGTCGATTCAAATAATTGCCAAAGGTGAAAGAACAGACTATCCATAATGCACAGTACTTTTTTAACATAAATTATCTAATAATATCACAATATGCTATAATATCTGTGCCTTTAAAAGCCATGAAGGGACACAGTCTCTACACAGGAATCTGTTAATCTATCTAAATTAGAATACTTTTGTTAAGAGGGAATTAAACAATGAGAGCAAAATTTTCTGACACATGACTCTGAAGGGACACATACATACAGTTCCGAAATACATGTGTCCCAATTAACATTAATCGCTCCATAATGCAGTCGATGAATCCTTCAGGATCTAGCAGTTCAATATAACATGCAGCCTTCACTGAAAATATATTGCATTTATGTTACAAGTAGGGAAGCAGGGGAAAAAAGGGCAATAATTGGAACGTAAATAAGCTGCACTTAAGTACATTTCTATCCCTATGTAGTAAATACCATCTAAAAGTAAAATAAAGCTCTCATACATGAATGCAGTAAATAATGCAAACTGACACAAGCAGAGCGACAGATGTGGTCTTTCAAGTATCATACTGGAAATCTGTAAGGCTAGCAACCAGGTTCCATTATCATATTTAACAACACCAACTACTACTACTACTACTACTACCACCACCACCACCAACACCACTACTACCACTACTACTACTGCTGCTGCTACTGCTACTGTTGCTACTACTGCTACTACTACTGCTGCTGCTACTGCTACTACTACACCAACACCAAAACCACCACCGCCACTGCCGCCAGCAACAGCACTATATACCCTAGAAACATGGTTTGTTTGAGGTACATAACTGTAAATACCCTGCGTAAAAGTGATAACAATTGTAATAATAATAATAATAATAATAATAATAATAATAATAATAATAATAATAATAATAATAAGGGCTCAATGGGTATGGGAGAGGTAGTACCTTTGTAAGGGGTTGACCTTGCACTGGTCCTCAC
>Ga0123355_10012354_pt1 | contig 13226 bp, 12 predicted proteins | sample TergutEmb28metaG_3_FD_89872 | JGI IMG/M metagenome (GOLD analysis project Ga0123355, IMG submission 89872) | Embiratermes neotenicus P1 segment gut microbial communities from Petit-Saut dam, French Guiana - Emb289 P1 | ecosystem: Host-associated > Arthropoda: Insects > Digestive system > Gut ... | reverse complement strand
GGGTGGCTGCGCGGGGCGCGGGTTGGACGATCGTCTAGGGACACTGTGGCAGGAACACAGACTGAGGGTGTTCGAGACTTGGCAAGGCGAGAAGATATTTGGACCTAAGAGCGAAGAGGTAATTAAGCAGTGGAGAAGACTGCATAACGCGGAACTTTATTATCTGTATCCCTCACCAGGTATCATTCGGGTGATACGATCGCGAGGAATGGGTTGGGCGGGGGGTATGTGGCACGTATTGGGGCCCTGCGAGGTGAATACAGGGTTTTAGTGGGGAGACATGATGGAAAGATACCACTTAGAAGACCTACGAGTAGATGGGAGGATAATATTAAAAGTGACATTGAAGACGTGGGATGGGGAGGCATGAAGTGGATTGGTCTAGCTCAGGATAAAGACAGTTGGCGGGCGATTGTAAATGTGGTAATTAAACTTCGGGTTCCGTGAATTAACTTAACTAGCCGTTGACCTGTTAGCTTCTCAGGAAGGACTCGGCTCCGTGGAGTTGCTCGGTTGATTGGTTACTTACACAGTGGCAGCTTTGAAGCATTTATTTTTGTGCGTGAAGGAAATTTCCTGTGAGAAGTCGGTTACTTTCTTACTGTGACTTCCAAGATAAGCTAAATAAATTCCTACAAAGTGAATCATAAGTTTGCGAAGATTACTTCTTTTGTGAAATGCAAATACAGAATTAAGGCGCCACAGGTAAGTAACGGAGGACAGCCGTCACTTGAATTACAGCACATTACGCGGAATGTCATATTACCATATTTACAGAATCACTGAATTTTGTTTTACAAACGTTCCCGTTATGAAGACAGTCGTGTGAATTTATAGCTTGCAAGTGTTGTAATTTCGAGTGCAGTTATGAAACTACGTGTAAATACAGTGTTGCTCTAAAAGAGGAAGACATTGGGCATCATGCGGTTTCTTGGTGATCAGGTGTCCGGAATTTGTTGGGCTGTCGGGTATGTGAATTAAAAAGAATGTGATGTCAGATTCATGAATTAAGGTGTTCAGCGTTTCCCGTGTAAAGAACACATGATAAAGAGGTATCTTGGCACACCTTGTGCTGCGAGGTAAATTGCTGCTAATAGGGATGTGTTCACTGCAATGATAGATTCAGAATTCAGAAAGAAGCTTATACTTAAGATATTTCAGGGCAGACTTAAACTTGTGTGTCTTGTTTGCTCTGCATTCGCTTGTCGCAGTCCCCTTCTTCAGGATAAATGTAGCAAAGAATAATTTCTGTGTTGAAAGTTGTGCACATCAGGGTTTATTTTTATCTGTCTAATTATATCATACGTGTGTGAAGATAATATTTCGTGCCAGTTACAGAAGAACGTCCGCAACATTCGCCCAGTGCTTGTATATCTGTGTTTCAGCGCCTATTCTTGTCACACTCCAACCTCCACAGGATTTACCAGGATTTCATTTTCTTCGAGGAACACATAATGATCTTTTCTCGGAAATGCTGAACGAAGATTAAAACGTAATGCAAGAAAAGTCTCTCAACAAATACAATTTGCAGAATTACTGTTAATGCAGTCACCTGCGTTCAGAGTGCTTGTGAAAAAGAATTATGCAGATTGATGTAGATCGAACAGGGAAATACAGGATGCTGTTTTGTCAGAGTCCGTCCGAACTTTTTCTTGTATGCCTGCGTGCCGCTGTTCTTGCAAGTAGAATTGCCCAATGCCTGATTTTGGGTAACCATAAAATGTTTTTATTAGTGGAAGAGTGACACATGACTGTACGTCGTTTATCCTTGAAGAAGCTATGTGTAAACAAGTGCCAACAAATATCTCAATAGCGTTTTCGCCACGAGGGCTACCGGGTGTCCATAGCTAGCTTGCAGATAAGGTTATAAAACGTGATATTATTCCAAAGAATATATCAGTATGTTGTTAGGTTCCGTTGAAGCAAAAATTCAGTGCGTAGCTGTAATACTCGAAACAAATACGTATTTGCAGCTGGGATTGACAATGTGTTGTGGAAAGAAAACTGAAAGGTTTGGCAGTTGAATATTTCTCAATAATTCGGAAATAAAAGAAATTGAGAGGTTGTCATTGTTGTTGACGGAAATTGTGAAATTCTTTGATAAGTCGATATTTTCAACCCTTTTTAGACAACGGGTAGTGAATTTTATCACATCACGTGTTGATTGTCCGATGGACAAAGTTAAAATGCCTATTGTGCTTAAGAAAATAATATAAGTAACACTGTTGAGGGTTGAATGACCTGCATCGTCCTGCTGGCCTTCGGCCATTAACAATGTTCGTCGCTTCGCTGCTTGTTAGTTGACTTCGGACGTACTGGCCACTCGTCCGCTCGTCTGCCTTTGCGTGCAAATTGAGTCAGTAATTTTTGTTCGAGCGGCTTGCAAGTTTTTTATCGTACCAGGAAAGCGCTTAAGGACAATTTCTTGGTGTTGGTTCGTATAAAAGTTAAGTGGTGCTGGATTTTGCCAGCTGTAATGCATTTCTTTAAGGACAGTCACGTATTTCATTGCCTTCAGCTCTCGGTATTATGGTGGCGACACGCTGGGGGTCAGTCAGGGGTGTCTTTATGGCTTTACAACGGATGCGCATAATTTTTAAAGAACAGGGCGTGTACTACGTGAAATTTGGCAACAAGAGTGTTGAAGTCACCTCTTCTCCACCAGTCCAGTCATTACCATGGTAGCAATTTGGTCATGTGCTTTTGATATTGCTTAGTATTGCAAATGCTTGGAAATTCCCTTTCGTTCAGTGCGAGCATGGCGGCGCAGCTCTGGAGGACTACGTTTTGCCAGTTCACCTCATTAACGCGCCCCTGGAAACTCCAAATAAACTAAGGAAACTTGATTCCGCTTATCATACTTTAATTATTGTTACCGGTACGGAGTCCAGAAGCTGTTCTCTTTGTTCTACCTCAAACATTAGCGACCACAACTTTACTGACTTCCGATGCATGAATATTCTTGTGTGCGCCGATTCTACGACAGCTAGTAACTTCTTTTAACCTACCCACCCCTGGCTCACCCCAGCTTTCTCGGCTTATATTGCGACAGATTGTCAGTATGTGTTGTACGACCGTGTTGTAACGAGAAATGGAAGATAATATGTCACATGAAATGTCGATTGTTTACAAGATTCGTGTTAACATTTTGAAATTTTAAAGAGACATCGGGCCAGTAAAGACCACAGGGCATGTGAACTCGGTTTTAGCCTTCTCGAATGTGCGTACAATACGGTCTCTTCTTCAGACGTTTCCAGTTTTCTCGAATGGCCTTTTCATGTTAAAAGCTACGTATTTTAATACACTTTACGTGATGGTCATACCAAGATGCATTAACATTTTCGGAGAAAGGTTTCGTGACCGCCTTGTTATGGTATTATTGATGGGACGGGAACTAGGAAGCATGCATGTACTCTTGGACGCGAAAGACGTTGTTACAGGTTCTCTGAAAATCGCTTTGTTCGTGAGATATTAGCTTGTTCACACAAACGAGGCGGAAGATGTATATACAACAAAAGGTGAGTCTGAAATGAATTTCCATATGGGTGGTGTTCTTGAACGAGACGTTCGTTACTCCTCAGCCTTTTACACTTGTGGAATTGGAAATACCCACATTGGCCGCCGTGTTGCCTTGCGAGATTTTGCGCCGTGTGGCTAGCTGTCAGCGTTGTGGAGGGTCTTACCGCCTCCGTCTTGAGGGTGGAATTGTGTATCCACCGTATTCCGCCTGTCATGAAGATTGAGGCAGTACATGCTCCGAATTTACACGACGTCACGCCCTTGAAGAGAGTTTTATTGTATCTCTGCACTTGCTCGTGCCACCGTGCTAATCGTTTGTAGCCACGAGGTAGTTACTGATACCGAAAATACGCCGCATTTACGCAGTGAGCTCCTGTACACACTATCTCCATCAGGGGACGGCATCATTGGCACGCCATGCGGAAGTAATCGTTTCGCATTGTGCATTCAACCATTATTCGCACTGACCGTCAACAAACCTTGCAGCAGCGGATATCAGTGTGTGATACCGACACTTTGTAGTTGCTCGACGTGCCCCACTACTGTACCCTGCTTCTTATTTCCCTGCTTAAGGTACTCATCGCATTTATTGAACGCGAACATTCATTTCTGTTGATGCGATCCCACCGCTGGTTTCCAGTCTTCCGGTGTATGAAGACGGACCACACCCTCGTACCAAATTTGTTTAAGACACTGGCACTTAATTAAAATTAAAGAAACGTTAACTGCTATTATGCCATGATAAATGGGTTCTTGTCACCACGGTATTGCCCGTCCTCAGGTTGCGGGTGGAGGAACGCCCTCCAATATGGAAGCTAGCTGCGAATATATTGAATAAGCAGTCGTGGGCAGCCGGCATTGGGTGGTCCTACAGGTTGGGGGTTGGGCGAGGTGCTAACAACCCCTCACCATAAAAACAGGCTTTGTTGTGAAACAGTTCATGTGCCTCGAACCTAGGCAGGTATTTGTGAATGCGGTAATGAACCTTCGGGTTCCATAAAACGCGGGGAATTATTTGACAGCTGAGAACCTGTTAACTTCTCAAGAAGGACTTTGCCCTATGGAGTAAGTAACAACCATTATGAAATGACTTTTATATACTTCCCTGGAGAAGATGCAGATACAGTTTATGCATTTGTGTCGGATGTGTTGCTTTTTATGTGATCAGGATAACACCGCTGTGTGTCTGTTTTGCTGATGGGGAAAGTACTATAATAAACGCGTGGTGGTGGTGGTGGTGGTGGCGGCAGCGGCGGAGGCGGCGGTGGTGCTGATAGATCGAAGTTGCAGTGTAATGTACAGCACACAGTTTATGTGAACGAGTTGCAATATTTTGTCATAACGATGCTCAGTCTGCGGGTTCTGTCTAAACGAGGAATCTACACGTTGCATATAGTGCGAATAGAAAGGCCAGTTCTTGTCCAATGCAAAGCTCAAGGCCAGGAGTAGGCAATTTCCCATACACGGAGAAAGGGTACGTTTAATTCTGGAGAGATCGCGTACCGAAGAATTTCGCAAGGAACCCCTGTGTTTTGAAAGCTGTTGAACATTGTGCATGTGCACTTTGACGTAACACACGACTGTGTGCGTACCAAAGTACTGAAGAACTGCGGTACGCTGTCATAAGGATGCCGGAAGTGAAAACCTTAGACCCTTCTGAATGACATCCCGTTGTGACACAGGAACAGTAAAGGTGGAAGGACAAACAGTCAACCGCAACTAAGTTCATATCCATGTTTCAGCGTTAGTGACAGCCCATCATCAGTTAAAAATACATAAAGATAATACAGTACAACCCATTAATAAAAGATATTTTTCAGATAGCTGAGATCGGAAATTGAATGGAGTTGAGATCTCATCTATGTGAAAAATATTTCATTGGTTTGTATTTCGATATCAGTCTTTATGTATTATTAATTGCCCCGTCCACCACCACCAGGGAATGAGCCCCCATTACCCATTTAACAGGACGCTGAGTAGTCCCTTTGGACTTACGGAAAACAGCAGTATATCGCGAGCCTAGTGGGGATCCGAACCTTGATTGAGTGTCGTCCAGCCCCTAGCCCAATCGCTATACCGACTATACTATCATGGCTCTTACGCAGTTTTGGGGATTACTGAATTATTAAGAATGTGAATGTAGCCGCGGACCGGACTGAAGTTTGGAGGCCCGCGGGTCGTAGTATGGTATACCTCCTGTAGATCATTGTTTCTCAGCCTTTGTGAGACCGCGGCCCGGTAAATTCTTTTTTAATGAGACGAAGGCCCGGTCCCAACAAATTTACTCGTAAATACCTTTCCATTTTTTAAGTTCATACATTAAACTAACATAAGTATTAATAATTAATTATGACATAATCATAAAGAGTATTAGTACACTTATGTATACGGCGTGGTATGTTTACAAATATAAAATTACATTTAAATTAGTTATCAGTCACTGGACTAATGAAATCTTGTAGCATATTGTAGTTTCCTCAGGCCAGCATCGGGATCTGAGTTTTTCGACACATTCACGAATATTTTTCTCCTCAGAATATTTCCACTATAAAACATTTATTCATGAAAACTGCTTAGAAAACTAAAATGACAAATTCCAGGAGAACATCTAGCGACCCAGTATAATTGATGCCAGGGCCCGGTACCGGGCCGCGGCCCGGCGGTTGAGAAACACTTCTGTAACTGGTCATCTGGAGCTGATGCCGTCATTGCAGATATCTCCCCTTCTATTTCTGGTCAGTCTCAGGAATTTGGATACTGCACTGAAACGGCCGTAGCTTCAGTAACCTGTTTTATCAAGGAGTTCTATGAATGAATGGGGTAAAAATATTGTGTTTTCGGTTTGTGCTGCTTATGAATACAAGACACGATAGTGCCGAAACGTGTAGGAGTGTGATAATTTGAGATAATTGTGCATTTGTTGGTCATAGAACAAAATAAATTTTAAAGAATAAAACTTTTGGACTTTTCTTTCGAGCGACCGGTATTTGATGGAACTTGATTCGTGGTATGGTTAATTTCGAATTTTCATGGGTTAACTTATTGTTTTTAGTGGTTGGATAAGTTATGTACATATATTTATGCTAGCTGTCTCGCATGTGTAATAGTTTAGGATTGACTGTGTGTGTATTTTACAGTCGCGGGGGGACATTCTTAAGTTCTGCCTGTGTGTGACGCGTGAATGGTCTAGACACCCTCGAAATACGTGGGTTATTTCAAAAGTTCTGCACACTGTTCGTTTTCCCTTTAAAAATGAATTTTTTTTTACAAAATACATTTACAGGCTGTCAGTGTAATCTCCATTGTATATATCACAGCGGTCCATCGTTTGGGCACGTCATGTATTCATGTCAGGACGTCTTCGTTGTTGATGCGTCTGATTACTCGGATCACCTCATTAGACACCTCCTCAGTGCTTCTGAAGCCTTTCCCACGGAGTGGTTTCTTCAATTTTGGGAACTAGTCAAAGGCTGGTGGGCTCATTTCAGGACTGTACGGCGGGTGGGGAAGAACTTGCCATCCATACTTTTCAAAAATTTCCGATACTGCACCTGAGGCATGAGGCCGCGCGTTGATGTATGATCGCTGGTCACTGCGCGAGATCTGACTCCAGCCAGTTTCTTCTTCCATTTCAAGGCTCCGTTTTGCAGAACAGGGACCACGTAGCCTTCCAATACGCACACGGTGTTCCTTACTGAAATCTGGCTCACAACTATCACGAAAATCAGAACCATTGCTTCATCCTATTGGCCGCGCAAGCGCATTGTGCGGAACTTTCGAAATGACCTACGTATGCGTATACATACTGTACTTGCACATCTAGGACAAATGAAAGGGCTCGGTTATGATGGCGGAGAAAGGTTCGTAGCAGATAAAAAGTTACTGTTGAATTTTCATCAGTCCGTGTCCATTGGTACTATAATGTATGTGTGTATGCATATTAGTGCGTGTTGAAAATATGTAGGCCTAAATGAGTAGGCAGAGCGGATCGGTTTGCGAAACGTTTATTACAGAGACTCATGCAAGAATAATTCCCGCATCATTTAGCGAGAGTTTTCGGTCAGAATATTTTTAGATTGTCACCAACGGAAGCCTTGTCGTTTACGTCTTTATTCGTTTTCCTTCCTTTTATGGGTGTGGAAATTACGTTAATTTCAGGTCGTCCCACTGTCAGTTCGTCGAATCTTCCGTTCCTAGAAGAGATTTTCAGATTGCTTAAAAATGATCCGATGGCTTTGTTCTGTCCTTCTCAGTTTCAGTTTGTGGTAGGCCTACGTTAAGGCCCACCGCTCTTAAATAATTTGAATTCCAGCAAAGGCCTGCAAGCCACTGCCCAGATATAAAGCAGCGCCCAGCTAAATGAGGCTGGAGCCATGTGCGGGACTGCAGTTCATTGGATTCTTGGTAGTTTCGTCAGATTTTTTGTTTCCTTGCCTGGAGAGAAATGTTCTTCACTGCTTGGCCTTCCCAAGCAATGAAGAAAGTGCCGTAGAATTTCAGAGTGTTGGATTAGCCTGTTCTTCCTGGAACCTTCATTGTGAACTTCGAATGATAGCATTCACGGTAACAGCAAAGTGTTGCGACGGGAAGTATGCTAGGAAGTTGGTGTTTCGGTACACATTGTGCCTGGTTACGACGTAGCCAAGCGAGCTGTGAGGCAATTTCTTTCGGTACTTCGGTTAATAACTCGTCTACTTTCCCTTACGTAATAATACATTGTGTGGTATGGCGTTGGTGGAATGCTGAATATGAAACTTGAATCTTAAACGGGTTCATCACGGAGGACCAGGCTTCCTCCCAGGGCAATCCATTTTATACGAGATTTGTAGAAAAAGTGGCATAGAGACAGGTTTCTTTCTGCCTTTTGCGTGGGCTTCAGTTGTCAGTATCTTTCCGCCAATGCTCTGTACTCATTTCATTCACCTACCGTTCACGCTGTGTAATCGTACTAAATATGCAGCGTTCAACAAAACATAAGCAGTAAATATGTAGAATGGACGTGTGGACTAGATTGCTGTGATAATTGTTAGGGTCCTTCTGATGTGCTTTTGTGGACACGCATTTCGGCTTTGAAGTACCATGAAAGGCACATACTTTAATAGCAGAGCGAAGGCCCTGAATTCGTGTTAACTCTTTGTATTGTGAACAGGAAAATTATATTGTTATACACGTGGCGAAGTTAATATTTTAAAGGGCTCTGTTGGTTGTGGACAGAAAGTCTCGTTTGAATGTTTATTCTTGTGGTCACGAAAGATCAGTCGTCGTACATCGATTGACAGTACGTATATATTTCGGACCGGACTCAGTTCAATAGATAGTTACCGGCAGTTTCATCGGAAGATTTGAACAAATGGTTTGTGAAGTGTTGTGTTATCGTTTCGGAGTATGAAACGGTGGACAATAGAAAGGAAGTAATTCCAAATGGACAGTTTTTGGGTCACCATACCGTTGCGTCGGGGAGTATGCTGAGGATACTGATTGTGCGCGATAGTCCCTTAGCCAGGCTAACCCAAGCTAACATGTTCGGTACTTGAATTAAGAACTTGACAAGCAATGTTTCAGGCTTCCGTCACGAAGTTTATGAGAGCTGCGCCCTTTTGGTAGTGGTAATTCCTTACCGACGTTTCGGGACAACCTTTCGGGCCCATCCTCAAGGGTAAAGAATCCATCTTGGATTCTTGACCCTTCAGGATCGCAGTTCTCAAACTGAAAAGTAGGTTGCCTTTTTGGGGGCATAATCTCTTGAGTTTATGAAGTACCACTGCATTGCACTTTATGATGAGGATTCTAAACAGGTCTCCTGCGCGTTATGGAATCATTGTTTTGGAAATGATGGTGAAATGTTGTTTTGCGGGATAAATTAATTCTTGGTTAAGCGCATGTTAATGTATGAAGTTTGTAGCGGCTTTTCGTCTGGCTAGAGTTGGTTGGGTTTCAGAAGGTGCCGTGAATCGCTGCTTAGGACGTCAGGCTACGTAATAAGGGAAGGAAAGTGTCACGTGAAAGCCAGACCTGTGTTAATTGATTAGTCCGTAGTCCGTTTTCTTCTTGCTTTACAGTGCTTTCCTGTGGCAGGTACAAAAGATGACGCGAAGAGAAAACGCTACGCCCCGCTTGCCCCCGATACTTCATCGGATAAATTAAGTGGATGCCACGGTTACCAAACGTAGCGCAGAAATATTTTGAGCATGACCACGTTCATGGTAATGGGGCGGAGAATTTTGATCGTATGCTTTGTTACGGCATTTTAAGTTCAAACGTAATTGTATCTGAAACTGACATGCTTGCAAGGTTTAAAGTGATACAAGTGTGTCTTGAAATATACGGACTTTCACTGTTTATGGATTACGAGTATGGTGGTGGTTGTTGCCACTTCCAGACAGAAGTCTGTTCAAACACAACGGAGTGCGGTGGAAATAATTTAGAAATTATTCTTAAATTCGTTAGTTATAAATATGACGATCTTCGAATTTCAGCTCCCTTACTATATAATATTCATTCTGTATAATACGTGAATGCAGTGCAGATTTTACCGAGTCCATTTCTACCTGTTTACTGGTTTCCTAAACACTCGCATGTCCGAAGTGCCACGGGAAAATCAGATTTGAAATAGATGGAAATGTCTTTACTGGTGATGTTGATAGTATTTTTTTAATATGATTCGCAGTTTACTCTGAGACCCGAGAGGCTGGAGTGAAATATCTAAACTTTGAAAAAGCTAGTTTTCGAGTGCTGACTAGAAACCTAGCCTATAGTCAGAAATTATCGTTCGTCACGGTATCTTTACCACTACTTGTAAGTTCAGGTTTGAAATAGCATCTGCATCTTCTTTGAATCTGGAATCCCTCCCCTCCCTCCTGCATTTACTATTTGACTGTTTCAATATTTTCACATTACCAGAAGACACACATTTTTCTCAGTAAAACTAGTACGATTGCCCACACAGCCCTCTTCGGTGATATTTTAGACACACAGACCCTTCGTGATGAAGTTACACACCGTGTTGTCGATATGTAATTTTTCTTCTCAGTTACACTTATCCGTGCCTGTATTTGTACAGGGTGGTGCAGAAACCATTAGACGATTAATAGCTTTAAAACGAACACTTTAATTGACAATTAAATCATAACTAGCTAAACATTGGTAAGCAGCATGGAAAAGCATTACGTTTTCAAGTCACTTTTTGAAGATAATATCACTCAGGTGAGCTCCATTGGATGCAGAACGCTGAGGACTTCGCTGAAATGCATGTGCCACTCGGCGCACAGTTTCCGGTGTTCGTACAGTTCGAGGGCGACCAGAAGGCTTCTTGTTAACCATGGATGCAGTAGTCCTGAATTGTGTAACCCAATTCAATATTGTCTGACGTGTCGGAACCTTTCCATTCCTCCCGATGTCAAAATGTCGTCGAAAAACACACAGCGTTACAGTAGTGGAATCGTTGTTTTTAAAAAATGTTTCCACAGCAAACGCTCGATGCTCTTCCGACGAACGCTGCGTGATGACTGACGGCTTAAACCGCTCTACCCAGCGGCGTATTTCACCGCGTCACCTACAAAGATGTCGGCATGGCGCTAAATTTAAATCGTCTAATTGTTTCTGCCCCACCCTGTATATTTGTAAGGTCCTGTGTTTAAGTCTATCCAGGGACCGAATGTTCTGATACGTTCCTCGTGCTTCCAGCCACCCCCTCCACACAAATTCTGGGATATTAGCAGTAATGTAATAATCCATTACCACTTCCTTTCACAGCCTTTCTGAGTCAGTTAACACGAGCTGTATATTTGAAGTTATGTGCTCTGCAAGCGTCGATAAATACAGCATAAACAAATGTCTTGTTCCATAAGTTCTGCAAGTGAGTGTAAGGTGTTGGAAGTTGGGATATGTGACGTAAGATGTGTGAATGTTTCGAGTAACATGAGTTGGAAAAGGAGGTCATTGTGGTTCGCTTAAGCTTTTTAGTCCGTCCGAAGTTGCCGGGACTCGCTGAAGAAAGCCACGAAAAACGTAGGATATGAGGCGCCAGCCAAAATTCCAAGCAGGGCACTTGCAGAGTATGACGGCATTATAGTACAGACGTAGCATACAGGATGAATCTAAGGTGCTGGGACAGACTTCGACAGTAAATTTAGAATTAAGTTAAGAAACATATGTCCGTAAATGAGTGGTTTTTTGGTTTAATGGAAAGATAAAACAGTGCGTACCTGAACTATGTAATATTGTAATTACAACTGACATAATACATTTACATTACACAGTTTCCAGTTTAATAACTGTTCAGTTTTTATCGTTTATTAAGTCACAGTTAACAACAAATGCTCAAAATATCCTCCACCTATATCAGTGCACGCGTGGACACTTTTGATGAGGGACGTTGATCCCCATTCAAAGGCCCATGGGCTGTTGCAAATGGTTTGACAGGCATCAGAAACGCGCTAGTGAAGTGTCTCTTGGTAGTCAGCTGGACCTGAATACACTTACTAACTTACTCCATGGTGCAGAGTCCTTCTTGAGAAGCTAACTGGCTTGCAGCTAGTCAAGGAATTCCCCGCATTTTATGGAACCCGAAGGTTCATTACCGCACTCGCAAGCCTCCGCCACCCGTCCCTATCCTGGGCCAGCCCAATCCAGTCCATATACCCACATCCCACCTCCTGGAGATCCATCCTAATATTATCCACCCATCTACGCCCAGGTCTCCCCAGTGGTCTCTTTCCCTCCGGTTTCCCTACCAAGACCCTATACACCACCTTTCCTCACCCATATGCGCCACATGCCCAGCCCATCTCATTCTTCTACATTTTATCATCGCACAATATTGAGTGAGGAGTACAGATCATTTAGCTCCTCGTTATGCAGTCTCCTCCATTCCCCCATTCCCTCGTCCCTCCTAGGTCCAGATATTCTCCTCAACACCTTATTCTCAAACACCCTCAGCTTCCTTTCTTCCCTCAATGTCAGCTACCAAGTTTCACACCCATACAAAACAACCGGCAAAATTATAGTTCTATATACCTTAATCTTTAAATTTCTGGGTAGCAACCTAGAAGACAAAAGATTCTGCACCGAATGATAGCAAACATTTCCTAACCTCAATCTGCTCTTAATTTCTTCCGGAATAGAATTTTGATGTGTGAAAGTTGTTCCCACAGTATCATTAAGGCAATAAAGAGATTGTATGAAAACTCTGTTACCAAAATTAAAATTGTGAAACAACTTTCTTCAGGATTTTATATAACAAAAGGACTACGACAAGGATGCAGTTTATCGCCCACATTATTTAAAATATATATTCAGAAGGCTTTAGAAAATTGGCAGAAGAAATGCGCAAAGATGGGATTGGAGATTCAGGATACGACAATATACTCAGTGCTGTTTGCAGATGATCAATTATTAATTACGCGAGAGTGTGAGGATTTAGAATACATGACAAGGAAATTAAAAGATGGGTATGACTTGTGGGGTTTAAAACTAGATGTTAAAAAAAAACTAAATATATGGCCATAGGAGACACATCGAGAGATTTACAACTAGAAGACAGGAAGGGGATAATAAGTCATGTAAATGAATATACTTATTCGGGGGTAAGAATAACCAAAGATGGAAATCATGAGCCACAAATTAATGAGAGAATTAATAGAGGACGAGCAGCTATAACGAAACTAAACAGCATTTTGTGGGACCGTGATGTGACCCTCAAAACAAAG
>Ga0123355_10012353_pt1 | contig 13227 bp, 5 predicted proteins | sample TergutEmb28metaG_3_FD_89872 | JGI IMG/M metagenome (GOLD analysis project Ga0123355, IMG submission 89872) | Embiratermes neotenicus P1 segment gut microbial communities from Petit-Saut dam, French Guiana - Emb289 P1 | ecosystem: Host-associated > Arthropoda: Insects > Digestive system > Gut ... | reverse complement strand
GACCAATGTGGTAATTCAACAGAATAGTCGCAAGCTCCAGATGATGGATATATTAATGTCCGAAACATGTTGAGCACATAAGAAGTGAAATAAAATAGCAAGTGACATCAAGTTGGTCTTTTATTCTTCAACTATGCTTTTGCACCTTCGAGTTCCACAGGAAGTGGAGAATTTCTTAAGTAACTTAGCAAATGAGACAGAAAAAGCAACAAAAACAGAACATAATTTATAATTAGAGTTATACAAATAAAAGTAAATGAACTCAGAAGTATATATTCCAGTCTTTGCTTTCCAAGAATGACTGTGCTTTGTTGTCTTCATATGGTATTAGTTGTTCCTGATGATGATACTACAAAGTGTCACAGATATTTTTGTGTAGAACTGAAATGATTGTCTTAGTCTGAATTTAAAAATGTGTCTTGTTTATTGTTGCTCAATTTTTTAATGTTGTGGTTATGCTCATCTTTCATCTGCTATTTTGTGTTGTGATCATTTAGGAGTTCTCATAGAATTACAGTTTAAAGTAGGTTAAATGTGAAATGTATACCTCCTACCTCAGTCTGTATGTTTGAGGTCATAACAGTTTGTAATAATTTTCCATTACTGGAAACTCACTTCAGAAAAGTTCAGTAAATTGTAGTTGAGTAAAGTGACTATGTAACTCATTTTGTGGGTAGTTCTTGTTGACCTAAAGCTGTAGTATTTATAATGATACTCAAAATATTTTGATATATATATCTTAATACAAGGAATTAGAACATATTAGAGATATTAATATTGTATATTGTTGTGAAAGTTGTGGGAGGCAGAATGAACTCGATGAGCTTTTAAACCAAAGGTGTACCACACGAGTGTTTGTGTTCAGATTGACTCGCGTTTTTGGGGTGTTTGAATATACTTTTGCAGCCGCATAAATAGTAGGATAATTTGGAAAGGATGTGGGGAAAAAAGTGTTCTTGACCTGTTTTAAGGAACTATCAAGCGTTTGCCTGGAGGGCTTAGGAAAAGATAACTCAAAGAACCTCGGTGTGGTAGCTATATTACAGGCCTAGATTTATTGCTTGTAGCTTACGAATACACAGCAAGAGTTTTAATCACTATACAACATTTTTTTCAGTATTTATAATTTTATGTTTTTTTATGTTTTGTTGACTGTGCATCCTGGTATGATCCTTGTAAATAACCAACTTGATGCACAATTTTTCATGTTTGTTTGTTTCTGTTCTCTACATGCTTCGGGCAGCCATGTGCCCATCATCAGGAGAATTATTGTATCAATGCGACACCTGGTTTATATCACACTGTGTAGATGACCGTCTGGTATGCAGGTTAACCTGCATACCAGACGGTCATCTACACAGAGTGACATAAACCAGGTGTTGCATTGATGCAATAATTCTCCTGATGATGGACACATGGCTGCCCGAAGCATGTAGAGAATAGAAATAAACATACATGAAAAATTGTGCATCAAGTTGGTTATTTACAAGGATCAATATTTAAACTTAAAATTATTTAAGTCTTTTTCATTATTCATAGAATGGTTTACAGCTAACATAATCAGAAAGCAATCAATGCAGTATTACAGTAACATATTTCTTGTTTTCTTGTTTATAGTCATTTCCAACATCATTTGAAATAGCTTTATTAATTATATGTAATTCTACTTTTTATTGTGATATTCAGATAACCGGGAAGTGTGATGACATATATTTCCAAAATAAGTCTAATGTAGGGGTATCCAACCCTTATTTCGACAAAGGGCTACAAACATTATTGTGGGCTTCTTTACAGGTCACACACATAAAAATCACAGTAAGTGGTATAGTTAACCTCCTAAGGTACTGTGTAATTTTTATAGCATAAAAAACGTTTACAAATGTCACTGCAAACTGCATAATACAACCTGGTGGGCTGCAGATTGCCATCCGTGGTCGAAAGGTTTGTGACAAATCAGATTTCGGTTACTAAACAAACCCATATTTTATTCAGTGTCCAAATCTGGCCCTTCTTCTATCATCTGGATGGGGATAGTGTGGGGAGGAAGAAATGCCTCTTGCTTATTGTATCCAAACATTCTTTTTGTGAGAATAGCAACTACATCAGTGAAGTCCTTGGACATTCTCAGTCTTTTTCTAGTAGCCACAGCTGTTTTGCTCGAGAGATGATAGCACCTCGAGTCATTCTAAAATTGCAGATCCTGATGTGCATTTAAAGCATCAAGCAGTGACTGAGTTCTTTGTCACCTAAGGTGAGAAGCTGACTTTTATTCATGAATGTTTGCTCAAAGTGTAGGTGAAGTAACTGTAATTGTGACTACTGTTTCATGGTGGGTAAGAAGGTATAAAGAAACTGAAGCAAGAACTGCAGAACTTTATGTGGACGATGGAATGATCATTTCAAGACTAGACTGACAGCAAGGAAAAATCATGGCTCTGGTTTTTTGGATGAAATGTTCAGGGGACAGCAATGAACTCTGACCACTATATTGAAACACTAATAAATCTGTCGAGTTTATCCTGCAAGGCAAATGTCTGAAGTGTTGATACTCCATGGCAATACCAGTCCACATACCAGTTCACAAATCCGTGAGGCCATTGAAGAATTTGGATGGACAGTGTTGCTGCACCCACCTATATTCCTGATCTCACACCATCAGATTTTTTAATTGTTTGGCCCTTTGGAAGACAGCCTGTGAGGACAAGACATAGAAGAATGCTATATGCTGATGACCTCAGAGGAATAAGAGTGAATTTCACTCGGCAGGAATGCATGCTCTTGTTCAGTGGTGGAAGAAGATTAAAGATGGGGACAATATTAAAAAATAACTGTGCCTTTAGCAATGTCATACTGAATTCTACCAAATTCCTGTGTTTCTAACTTGTGGATAGCGTGAAATAAGAAATAGGAGGCATTACTTTCTGACTAATCTGTATAAATGAAATCTGATCTGTTGAGTGTGAGAACAGAAGCATATTTACCTGCATAAACCTTGTGTTTGAACAAAGAAGATGATATAATGTTGTCCTTGTCTCATTCTGCTGATACAACTTTCATTTTCAGTATATTATGTCTTTTATAATATTATGAATAGTATTTCTTATGATAAGAAGAGATGGATGACTTGCTGTACTGTCTTGTGCTTCCTTGAGCTTTCCCACATTTAAACCTATGAGAAATACTGTATGCCATTTCAGTCCCATTGCTAAAATTGGTGACGAGAGAGAGAGGGCCTGCAGCATCTTCATAATTCAAAGTTGCATTCCAGACTTTGCCCTCTGCATCTGTAATACTTCTGACATCTCATGCACTAGGTGTGACATGGTATCATGAGATGTTATAATATGACATGTTCAAAAGTTTTACAAAGGTTAAGCAATATTGGACACACTTTTAATTATATTACTTTGCTAGTGTATGAAAATGTGCCAAAGTTTATCTTAAATGTAAATATATCAATGTAAGTAGTATTAGGCCAGTAATGTTGTTTCTATATGTACTGTCTTTTGTTTTCCATTGTAAGTATTGTGATATATTCTGAAAGCATGTTTTCCTGCATAATTTATGAATACAAGGTTTGTATAAAGGTGAAAGGTGAAATTTTTTTAGGTAATGACATGTATAATACAAACTCTCATCATCACAGGAAATAACGTTCCTTTGTTTTAAAATGTCTGATGTTAGATGTATGGCATGGAGTTGTGAATAACACTGTGCTAGTGATTCATTTACTGTTGTGATGACTTCCAGTGACTCAATATTCATACCAGTTTTAACAAAAATGAGTTGTTTGGAATAGAAGATATTAAGGAAGGGACATATTGATACATGAACAACCAAAACTTTGCTGTATATTCTGGGAACAGGCTTAAATCTGAGGTTCATTCTGTTTGTGTAATGCCATCAAAAAGGGCTGTTATGATGCTATGATGAATAAGGATAAGAATAGAGTGGTGATCATCTGTAAATCTATGGCAGCCAAGACTTGCTTCATCTCTGGAAACAGATGATAATAGCTTGCCAACTAATTCCCCCTGGTGTAATCACAATCATTGTAGGAAGGTTCTTTACTTACAAAAATTATGCAACTCTATGACCAATCCTCATAATACAACTTTAATAATTTAAAGGACACTGAAATAACTTAACCTACTGCACCAAGAAACTGGGGATTTGTTTGTATGACAAAGAAATTAAAATCAAAATGAAGAATCCTATTTCTTCTTTTACAACTAAATTGATACATCAGTTTACAAAGCCTTGTTCATGGATTAGTATCCAAGACTATGTCTTTCCGTATCTTGCTGGGTGACCTCTATTTCTTTTGCGTATGGATTTATTATGGAGTGCAGATTTTGATAATGTATTTCTGTGCATTCTTTCTATGTGTTATTGCCAGTTTTCACTACAGTCACATATGTCTTCCACTGTTTTTTGAACTTGGAAAAGCATTTGAAAATCTTGTGGCAAGAACACCCAAGGAACTATAAGTTTAAAAAGTAAGGACTAAAATATATTTTGGAGCTCTTACTCAATTCAGAAATTAAGGAGAGATATTTTTCCATCTAACTGTGACTTACTCAATTCTAACTGCCTCAATTCACAATAATATCCTGGATGTTTAGTTTGAAGGATCTGTAATTTGCAAATGTAATGGGAAACATGTTGTTCTTACTTAATGTTTTGTGCCAAATATCTTTATAATGGAGGTTCATGTGATGTGATAAAATTAATTCTTAATTTATTAATAACAGTGTGATATGTAAGATTAACATTGTTGTACACATTTTAATGAAGTGGCTATCAGACAGTTGTTGCTAATTTGCCATGATATGATAAGATATGATATGATATGATATGACTGAGTGTTAACTCATCGTTGCTGTACTTTGGTTTATCTGAAACCACTGTATACGTCATAGCACCTAGCAACTTTAAATCATTTTATGTGTTTGGATTTTATAGTCTAGGCAATCTTCAGTTGTCTTCCGTGTTCTCCTTTCATATTCAGGTACAATAACGTAGTTATGACTTTCACTGTGGCATGGCTGCAGCTTTGAATCTTGCCAATTGCTTGGCAGATTATTAGCATGTACATTATATTCCATGACCACCACATAACCACTTGTCTGTATAAGGTTTTTCGAATGATAAAAATAAATATACCCTGTTGTAAGGCACTTTATATGACATGGTGGGACAGAGTGGAGTAAAAAATTACCCATAGGCCTGATTGGCCCTGACAACACTTCCAAACTCACAGATGGCAGCATATTAAGACTGCAGAAACTAGTGCTTAAAATATGTTTTCTGTTAGGTCCAAGGTTCTTACAGAAATGAGCATTAAGATTATGGATTTCTGGTCTATGATGCCATGTTTTGGTAGGTGGGGACTAAAGTTTCATTGTAACATGTTACCGCTGGCTTCAGAGTTTAGAGATCCGTAAGTTGGAGGCGGCTGGTTTCTCTGAAATATTGGTCCCTCTCTACCAAACTATGTGGCATCACATCCCAGAAGACCATAATCAGTGTGTTTTCTGTCTCAAATTATATAATATACCATACATATGTTTTAATTTGCCATGAGGTTAAAATATGTTCAAGAAAATAACACTTCTGTACTGTATTTTCTTTTGTTCGGTTTAAACCCTTTCATAACTCGTATTAACTATATACATTTAGTTTTCTATATGTACAAATTGGAGATATTAATAGACATTTACAGTGTCAGGTATGTGGCCCATAATGTTTACTGATGCTGATAATATGGCCCATCAGCCCAAATAATTGCCCATTCCTCTTCTAGATGTACAGACCAAGTACCTAAAAGCTGACTGTGTAGATATATACTGTATGATATTTAACTTGTCATGTCAGCTGTTGACAACATATTACATTCATGTTTCATCATACAAGTTCTGTGCACTGTTAATGTCTGTCAGGAGAAGGAATATTAGAAGAAAGAAACCAACCTCAACCCAGGGTTGTTAATCTGAGCATTACTAAATCGAAATTTGTTTTATTTTGAACTTGTAAGGTGTTTCTGGACAGAAATTGTTTATGGCTAATTTCTGCCATCTCAGAGCCTTGGTTCCCATCCTTTTTCGATTCAAGACTGCTAAAATAACAGTGAGTTCACAGAGATCTGTGTCACATTGCATAGTACAAACAGGAGATTCTAGTGCTAATTGTTTATTGCACATTGAAACTTGTTTATTTACAGTATAAAACTTAAAGTTATATTAGTATTTCACAGAGAACACACTGCGTTTCCACGAAAATGGCCGGTCATTCATTGCTCTGTAGGAAAATAATTACTGTTTGTTCTGAGAATAGTATGGAACACTTAGGTACACTCAGACAAATTGCAGAGTTTTTCAGCCATAGAGCACTTTGGTGTATGGAGATAATGACTGTTTTCTGGCATTAATATCAAAGAGTTGTCATAATTGTCCACAGTGGACACTTTCTATTAAAAATTACTCATGAAGACGTATGGGATAATTTGTCCAAACAATGTTGATCAATGTAACTGCAAAATGATAGTTAATCACAGTTGACTTACATAATGAACCCTGTGGGTTGTAATAAATATGGTTCAGCAGAAAATGTTCAATCACTAAAAGCCGATGGAAATTGAAACACATCACTAACTACAGAACAGTAAGGTTTCTTGCTGTGGTATATTATTTGCATGTTTTTAGTACAACACTTACAAAAATTTGTGAACCAGCAGCAGTTCCAGAGACCTCTGTTTAGGAAACACTAGAATTAGAGTACATAATCTAATGGAAGTGTCTCTTTTTCCTAAGCAGGTAGAATCATATTACATACCAGCCATATGGGCCTTGATTTCTGAGCTCCATAACATTTTGCTGCTGCATATAAACCTTCAGTTCAGTGACTGGTTAATCTGTGTTAATGCATTTTAAAATTCCATCCAGTATTCTTTGAATTGTTTGATTCATGTGGAGCTGAAAATCTGTGATACAGGGAAACTGTCAATCATTTGGAAGAAGGATATGTTATGTAATCTCTCTCTGGTTTCATCTTCTGCTAGAAGCAGAGGGTACCCACTTTTGAAGTCTGTCTAAATAAGACTGTACTATTGTCACATCACACGAGTAGTCCCATGGATCAACCTCTCCACATTTGTCTCCATCTGTTACACTGCCCACTCCATTGTTATATCCATCTATGCCCACTTTGGGTGGGCTGCCATATACCAGAGGATATTTTAGAGGAGTGCAAAAACGGGCAGAAAGCAGGAAGCCTGGAGGCTTGCCATAAAAGCTATTCGTGAGACTTCCTTCCATGTCAGTGCAGTTCTTATAACTTTTCCTCTTAACCACAGACGTTGCTGGGGAGAACGTTTTGCCATAACAGAGAAGAAACAACAGGAGGCTGAATGAGGTGTTGTATTTGTACTTTTGACCAAAATATATAAGAATGATCACAGCAGGAACCTTGAGATGGGCAGAGCATACAGCAAGCATGGAGAAGAAGGGAAATGCATAAGTTCTAGTTGGGGAAACCTGAAAGGAAGAGGAGACTTTGGAAATCTTTACTTTTATCAGAGGATGATACTAAAATGAGTCATAAAGAGAAAAGGTTGATTGTGTCAGCAGGATTCATATGGGGAGTCAGGCTAGGGCCCTGCAGTGGGCTGTTGTGGACACAGTGGTTAACCTTGTGCTCCTGTGCAAAATTCTTGAAGTGTCTTAATCATTAAACAGTTTAACTACTGGTGGCTTTTCAAGAAGAACCAGAATTAATCAGTCATTCACTCAGTCAGTTAGTTGGTCACTCACTCACTCAGTCAGTCAGTTGTTATATCATGGAATATTCCTGGTTTGGCACTTTACTTCCACCAAAAATATCTTCTAATGTGGCAGATATTTTTTGCGTAACCCAGACTATATGTAACACAGTGTTCGATATTTGTACAAAATTTCTGTTATTATGAGTATCTGGCAACTGAAAGAAATTACCCTGGCGATCAAGGCAGAAGATTTCTCCGTTATTTTATTGTCAATCTACCAAACTACATGGCATCACATCCTAGAAGACCATAGTAATATGGAAAAAAAAGGGTACATGGCAAAATGTAACTAATATTTTGCTCAGAAGTCATGGCTAGTGTAGCAGAAACATTAAAACTAAATAATCAAATAATAAGATGAATATTTGTGACTGAAAATTTTTGTCAGAATATTTATTTCAATCATATTTGACATTATTCTCCTTGTAATCGTGTTCTATTTTGGTATCAGTGTTTTCTGTTCTGTCTCAACATGTGCCAATTTTAAAGTAAGCTTATGTGTTGTGTTAGGTTAATTGTATGTGGATTAGTTCCCTTCCAAGTGGCATGATAGAAATAGCTGGTAGGTAGGCCTATAGAACATAATAAAATCAAATGAGTATATTTTGAATGCTGCAAATAATGAATTGTCTGACAGGTTAATAATGAAATAATATTCCTCAGGTTTCATATAAATGTCTTATGGCCTTTTATAATCTATATTGTCACGTTTCTCTCATGCAAAGAAAATTGTGATTCCAAGTTTACTTTACTTCTTCTTGTGTATATGTAAACCTTGTATTATCCTTTACATAATCTGCAATAAATGTTGTAATGTCATTTATGAAGAGTATGTATATATAAATATCCCTGCATAATATGCTGTTTTACATCTATTTGCTCATTTCCAGGCTTGCTTCATTACTGTCACTGCATCTCATATTTTTTAGTCCTTCTCCTTTGCAATGGTATCTTCATTCATCTAATTCGTATTACATGCCTTCTACAGTTTTGTCTGTATGTATTATTTTACTGCTAAGAATATCCTCATGCAGCCTTCTGATGCTGTCTTCTTTCCTCATGTTTGAAGATAAAGTTTCAGATCTGTAAAACTGTGAAAGTACAGGCAGTTAATTGTCTCACTTCATCTCCTTCTCTCCAACCATATTTCACATCTCTCAATTTAATCTAAAACGCTATGCATCGTGAAAACACGCAATGACAGAAACTACATAGTATTATTAACATGGTAACAGTGTAAACGAATTCACGTTTTATTCAACACAAAAACAAATACAGACTTCGAAAGACTGAGGTATATGTGCAAGACATAGTTTTATAATTGTTGGGGCTGCATAAAGTGTGGGTAACTTCTTCACCAGCTGAACGACCAACAACGTCTGAAGGAGGGCTTTGTTTCATGGAAGTAAGCACGGGCAATTAAGGCTTTGTAACATACAAAAGGGGATTATTTCAAGTTGGAAGAAGCAGACTCATATTCTGGATTATGTTGCGCAGAATCGTGACCGGTGGCGGGCTCTGGTGACTGTGTGGTGAACCTTTGAGTTTCGTAAGTAGCGCGTAATTCCTGTACCAGCTGGGCGACATTGAATTCCCCAAGAGAGACACTGACGCTTGCCTGTGGTCAGCTACATTCCTTGGGTTATTTATCGTGGCACCAAAATCCTTTCTCTCTCTCTCTCTCTCTTGACAGTTTTCTTGTTTATTAAAGATGTTGCTTTAGAATAAGTAGGATTATTAATGGGTGTATACTAAACGAGCGATACCCTACCTAAATCCACGTGTTCAAGCCACAGAGCATCTATATACGTATACTGCTGTGCAGTTGCCTGTTCCCCGTCCCCCTGATTCCGAGTTCCGTTTTCGTCATTTGGGTATTATGTTGCGGACAGGCATGACACTAATTTTGCAACGTCTCTAGACATTATTAGCACGCTTATTCAACACGTTTAAACACAGTTGAGTTCTTAGAGTATTCATATTTATTCTAACCTTAAGTTCTTTGCTGTATGAATATTATCTAATGCAGCTGTGCCACATACACCCTCCTTAAACTTCTTGGGTTCTTTCAGCCGTCTAGAGGGGATATAATCTGTATTTACTTTTAAAATAACATTATTAGAGCTCTAGTGTCTAATCTGTTTGTTGTGGACATTTTGTGTTTCTTTTAAGGATGATACAGTACGTCACGATAACTGGTTACTTTAATTATATGTTGGTATCACTGAGTAATACTGTTACATGCAGTATGGAAGGAACGCGCGCGCGGGTTAGTGTTAAGTGTCGGGTTTAGCGTTTTGAGTGGTGCTGTTTGTGTGTATTTACGTATGTGTTGTGTGATTATCATAAAAGAATCGACGTCCACAAGGAACCATGTATTCTTTTATGTATTCAAGGGGAGAGATTCATTTTTTCAGGCAATCGAATGCTGTGATTCATCTGTTGCAGTGTGTCAGGTGGTTCATCTTTCAGGTAAGAAATGTTACAGCTTCTTCGTGCATGGCATGTACTTTCCACATAACCTGTCCCTGCACACATCGAAGCTGATGATAGTATGGAGTCGAATGTTTATTTTACGATGCTGTATGAAAAAAAGGCGAGACCCAAGAACTGTACCTGTAGAACTGACTCACGTGACAACCTCAATGATTGGTTTGGTTTGGTTTATTTGTTCATCCATTCCGTCACGTATGTAACATTGGACACGTCAATTACAGATTACAATTTACAACACATAATATATGGACATTCACACAATACAATATACGAGTAATAAATAACGATACAAAATTTAAAGACCAGTTGGAAGTTGAATTTGTCACTACGTCTAGATTTATGTGTATTTATATAAATATACCTAAGAGTTAAAAATTCAAATTAAAAGTAATATAGAATGGTACTGAGTTATGTTACATGTAAAAATATTTAGATGTTTACTTTTAAAATGATTACTGAGCCAAGATCTCTATTGGAATTCCAAGCAAAATATTCCTCCAACGAGTAAAATGAATTTATAAGAAGGGAACTTTTTAAAACTGATTTTCGTTCGGAAGGTGCCCGGTTCAACTCCGGCATGCATACATACGTACATACATGCCTATGTTATTGTGTTCTATTGACCCAAAATTTAGTCACAAGTGATGATGGGATGTGTAGTGAGCCATAAAAAGCAAATGGTGGTATAAATATAAATTACCAGACACAAACACATAGTTATTTTTGCACACAACATTTTATTTCTATTTGTGCATACAGAACTTCTGCAGCCGGACGCATGCTTGCTACTAGTCTCTCTGTCTAGTCGCTGTAACTTTGTTTACTGGAACTAGAAGCTTCTGTAGCTGACCTCAGCGAGCATTGTTGTCGTGTGCTGTTGTTATAATTTTTCTGAAACTGCCCTGTTGCCATTCACTTGCGAAAAGTGTTGTTTTTGTGTACTCGCAACTGCTGTGTCAGGGTTTATGAACATGAAGTACGTCATCCCCGTTGTGTTATATGAAATAATTAATGTAGAGTGTGTGTACTGGTCTAACACAACTATATTTATTGGTAGAATATATTTTCTACATAAGGCACAACTACCTAAAATTATAGTCACAGATGCTACATGTTATTGTACATTGTATATTTTGTACTTAGTGTAATTACACAGCACACATAGACATAATATGATACCTACCTTAGATGTAACTATAATAAGCTTAGACATAGCTTGGTAACAACATGGACCCCTCATGTAACCCACACCGCCCAACCTTTCTGATAGATACGAGATCTCGTGCCCACTTTACCCCCTCCCTACCCCATATAAACAGCCCATGTATGTTCTGCATAACTGCTTAATAAGTATTTCATGTACAACCTGAATATGACCATTATCTCGCGCCGAAACATGTAGTTGTACCTTATGTAGAAAGTACTTTATATTCTACCAATAAATATAGTTGTGTCAGACGAGTACAAACACTCTACATTAGGTTTTAAGCTCATGGTTCCGTGCATCGTAATTCAGTGTGAATAAAAATCCAACCAGATGCAACAGTATGCAGATATTTATTTACTGCGAAACAACTCTACATGTTTCGGGTGTCACAGCACCCATCATCAGGAGTACTAAAAACTGTAACCGCAGCCTCCGGTACAGTTCATAATACTGTTACAGCTACTTCCCTCTAACGATCAGGCCACGCTGGAGGGAAGTAGCTGTACCGATATTATGACCTGTACCGGAGGCTGCGGTTACAGTTTTTAGTCCTCCTGATGATGGGCGCGGTTGACACCCGAAACATGTAGAGTGACTTTGCAGTAAATAAATATCCGCATACTGTTGCATCTGGTTGGATTTGTATTCACATTGACTCTACATTAGGGTTTATGAAGCTTTGGTGCTCGGACGTTAAATATCCCGGTTTGGTGGGTGGGCTAGTCAATGGCGTCCATCACAAGCACAAAGTCAAGATACACAATACAGTGTTGTATTTCGCATGCAGGGTTTAATTGTTGTACCGCATTTATTATATACTGCTCCTAATTTAATTACACTTTATTTTTGAAGGTTATAAATTCCTCAGCAGCACAAAAGGAGTGTGCGTTATCTTCTTAATGTTTATTTAATTGAGCCTTTTCGTGAATCACGCTACTGAATTATACGGCAAACCGTTTATAATTTTGATGCCAGCAGGGTATGTACTTGTCTGAAAACATGATGGCATTTTCCTTTTATGAATACTATGTACAGCTGGCTTCTTTGAAATTCGTCTTTGTTATGTACAATGAAGTTCATAAATGAAAATATTTATTCACACGCAAGATGTCAACTCTGTAATCTTCCAAAAGGTTTGTGAATGAATGTTTAGGTTTTGCTTCGACCGTAATTATAAGAATTTTCTGTTGTAGAGGAGACCGTTTACCCAGACTGATACTTCTTCTTTGTTTTTATTTTTTAATCCTTCGATGTAAATTCCAGAAGAGTATCCTAAATTCCACCATGACGGCTACCTCTCAGATCCTTCCCAGGACATGATTTACTTTCATCCAATGATTTGCCGCTGTAAATTTTCAGGGTCGGCGACAGCGGGTTCGGACCCAGTGAACTTTTTTTTGGGTCTCCCAGCAAGGGCGGAGCGTCTAAATTTTTTTAACACTAAATCTTACAAACTGACTCTCAGTTGCAGAGTGATTTGGGCTTAGTCTAAATGGGTTAATTTGACCAGTCGGCAAATAATGATACTATAGAGAAATACAAAAACATATGTAACATAGTCTGGTGGCCCGGACCTCCGGACCCAGGTGTTTTTTTTTTGGTGCTTTCTTCCCCCCCCCCCCCCCCCCCCCCCCCCCCCCCCTCCCTTACGTACCCCTCACCCCACCAATATATAAAATATATAAATATTATTTATAATATT
>Ga0123355_10012352_pt1 | contig 13227 bp, 9 predicted proteins | sample TergutEmb28metaG_3_FD_89872 | JGI IMG/M metagenome (GOLD analysis project Ga0123355, IMG submission 89872) | Embiratermes neotenicus P1 segment gut microbial communities from Petit-Saut dam, French Guiana - Emb289 P1 | ecosystem: Host-associated > Arthropoda: Insects > Digestive system > Gut ... | reverse complement strand
CAGCAGACCTCAACGAAATTGCAGAAGCAGCGAGCTGGGGAGTAGTGGCTGGTGTTACTACTAATCCAACCCTGTACTCGCGCATTGGTGGTAAGCTCGCTGATTTTCCTGCGCATATTCAACGCATTTGCGAATTATGCTCAGGACCAGTGTCTGCAGAAGCTGTTGGTACAACACGCACAGAAATCATTGCCGAGGGTGAGGAGCTGTCTGCACTCGCCCCTAACGTTGTAGTCAAAGTGCCCACGACTATTGAGGGGCTTGCAGCAACAAAGGCACTTGCAGAAAAGAATATTGATGTCAATATGACTCTATGCTTCAGTGTTCCTCAGGCGATTATGGCTGCGCGTGCGGGCGCGGCCTACATTTCACCTTTCGTGGGGCGCTTTGATGACATTAGTGATGATGGTCTCGCACAGCTTGAAAGCGTTGTGGCTGCCATTGCGAATTACGACTTCGATCAATCCGTAGAGATAATTGCTGCTTCAATCAGAAGCGCACATCATGTAACGCAGTCAGCACTTATGGGTGCCGATATTGCAACGGTACCCTTTGGCGTTTTGAAGAAACTTGTTGAGCATCCTCTAACTGATCGAGGACTGGCATCATTTGAGCAGGATTGGAAGAAGGTAGTCGAAGCATGAGTGCAAGACCACGAAAGAGAACCAGACGCAGCAGCGGAATGAATGATTCTGGTGGTGCAAAAAATTCCAAAAAAGGCAATTATAAAAAGCAGCACAAATCCAGCACTCCTGCTGGTGGCTTTCCTAAAGATTTTCAATCGCGTACTTCCCATGGTTCGCAGGCACCCAAAAAGACTCCCGCACCAGTACAAATAGATTTGCCTCCGGTGTTACCACAAGAAGAACTTGTAAAGTTAAAGGTTGCACAATTGCGTGAAATTGCAGATGAGCTGGGTGTTGAATTGCGCAAGTCGGCGATTCCAAAAGCAGAATTGGTTCAGCGTGTCCACGAAGGGTACCTAAGCCGTGTTGAAAAAGTTCGTGCAGAAGCTGAAGCTTCGACAGCGGCAGCAGAGATAGAGGCAGCGGCACTTGCAGAAGAGGCAGCAGCAGCGGAAACTGCCCGCAAGGCTGCCGAGTTGGTGCCTGTCGAGGGAATCCTTGACACACTGCCTGAAGGCTATGGCTTTTTGCGCACGACAAGTTATTTGGCGGGACAAAGCGATGTCTATGTTTCTGCTTCAATGATTAGGCGCAATCGCCTGCGTCGTGGAGATAAGGTGTTGGGCAAACAAGGTCGTCCTCCTCGCGAAAACGAGAAGTTTGCTGCACTGAAAGAAATTACAAGTGTCAATGGAGCGACGCTTGAAGAGATTGCAAATCGTGCACGCTTTAGCTCGTTGACTCCCGTATATCCTGACGAGCGTCTTGTGATGGAGCGCGGCGGTGGACGTGATTTTTCAGCGCGCACCATTGATTTGGTTGCACCAATTGGTAAGGGTCAGCGTGGCATGATTGTGAGTCCGCCAAAAGCAGGAAAGACCGAGATTCTTAAAGATATTGCAACGTCTATTCATGCAAATAATTCCGAAGTGCATTTAATGTGCTTATTGGTTGATGAGCGCCCTGAAGAAGTCACTGACATGCAGCGCTCAATTCATGGAGAGGTAATATCAAGCACCTTTGACATGCCCTCGGAAAATCATATTGCGGTAACTGAGCTGGTTCTAGAGCGCGCCAAGCGCTTGGTTGAGTGTGGGCGCGATGTCGTAATCTTGCTAGATTCCATCACTCGTCTCGCACGTGCCTACAATTTGGCAGCACCAGCATCGGGACGAATTTTATCTGGCGGTGTTGATAGTGCAGCATTGTATCCTCCAAAGAAGTTTTTTGGTGCAGCGCGCAATATTGAGGACGGTGGATCTTTGACTATTTTGGCGACAGCATTGATTGAAACTGGGTCAAAGATGGATGAGGTCATTTTTGAAGAATTCAAGGGTACGGGCAATATGGAACTGCGTCTAGACCGCGGACTTGCAGATCGTCGCATCTTCCCAGCAATTGACATCATTGCATCTGGTACGCGTAAAGAAGAATTGCTCTTGGACGCACATGAGGCGCCTTTGGTGTGGGGTGTACGTCGAATCTTGCACAATGTGGATCCAGAGCGATCAATGCAACAGCTGATAAATGGCTATAAGCAGACAGAGACTAATATGGACTTGCTTACCAAGATGGCTCGAAAGGCAGCACAGGCTGGCTCGGACGTAAGCTAAATGCTTGTGATACACTGGTACGTCGCTCTGCTGACATGGTCGGAAACCATGCGCTACGCATAGAGCACGCTAATAATAAGGAGCATGAATATAATGAGATCGGGAATTCACCCAGACTACAAGGTAACAAGCTACAGTTGTTCTTGCGGAAACGCCTTTGAGAGCAATTCGACAAAGGGTGGTGACGTTCGTGTAGAGCTTTGCAACAAGTGCCATCCCTTCTTTACGGGGACACAGAAATTTGTTGATACTGGTGGACGAGTACAGCGCTTTGCTGACAAATTTGGTGCTGCTGCTACGGCTACTCTCGAGAAGGAAAAAGCTGCCGCTGAGGCTCGTCGTAGTGCCGCAGAAAAGGAAGCTGCTGAAAAAGCTGCTGTACGTGAGAAAAGAGCTGCTGAAAAAGCTGCTCGTGCTGCAGAATTTGATAAAGCCGCTCCTGCAAAAGAGGAAACTTCAACAACAAAAGATGCACCTGCAGAGGAAGCTTCAGATGCAGCGAGCGAAGAGACTTCTGCTTCTTAAGCAGTGGCAAATTTCGCTCAATGCGCGTAAATTTACTTTTCAGTACTCCTGATCCAGAGCGAGCGATAGCTGCTGCTGCGCGTCTGTGCTATGCGCCAGTTGGAGGTGCCGAACTTCTTGACAGCATGTCAGATGAAGAAGTTGAAAAGATTTTGAAAATTTTGCTGACGAGTGGACACCTGTCGGCTCTTGAGCACGCATCTTACACCTTTGCCATTGATGGTGTGTCACGTGCGATGACTCATCAGTTGGTGCGGCATCGTCTGGCAAGCTATAATCAGCAATCACAACGCTATGTTCGCTACGAAGATGAACCAGAATTTATTATTCCGCCGCAAGTGCGTGCAGTGGGCGGGGAAGTAGAAGAATCATATGTGCGGCACTGCAAAAGCTCATTTGAGTCTTATCGCGATTTGATTGATAAGGGAGTAGCTGCAGAAGACGCACGCTATCTCTTGCCTAATGCGATGGAAACAAAAATTGTTGTGACTATGAATATGCGTGAACTATTACACTTCTTTGGATTGCGCTGCTGTCGTCGCGCTCAGTGGGAGATTCGGACAATCGCTAATCGCATGCTAGAACTTGTATTGCCCACTGCTCCCTACATCTTTGCTGATGCAGGAGCAGCTTGTCGCAGAACTTTTTGTCCTGAGGGCAGTATGACTTGCGGAATTCCTTTTCCGCGAGTTGATCGTTCTGAGTTATAGACAGGTAGTCAATTTATGAATTCGAAACACATTCCTGGCGATATGGGCACCGCAAATGATGTAGATGTGAGCAAAGATGCAGACACAGTAGTAGACAGTACTGGTCCTGAGAGCGCTCAGCTACTGGATAGTCAAGAAAAAATTTATCCCAAGACTACGCTTGGTGGACAAGCAGTGCTTGAAGGCGTCATGATGCGTGCGAAATATAACTGGGCTGTTGCTGCACGCGATGAACAAGGTGAAATTCATACGGAAGTACATCCTCTGAAGAGCGCAACATCAAGCAAGAAGTGGACAAAATTCCCCGTTATTCGAGGCATTGTTGCCTTAGGCTCAAGTCTTGCCTTGGGCACAAAGGCACTTGCCATATCGGCACGTATTGCAGGGCTTGAAGAAGAGGAAGAAGGACAAGAAGGTGGCGAGCGCGAATCAGTCATGACTGGTGGCGTGATTGCAAGTTCCATTGTGATGGGAATAGCTCTTGCCGTAGTGATTTTTATCTTGTTGCCAGCTTTTGTGACACAACTGGTTATGGGTCCAGCAACTGAAAGCCGTTTTTTATGGAATGCATTTGATGGTTTGATGCGTGTAGCCATTTTCTTTGGATATGTTTATGCAATCAGCCGCATCTCAGACATCAGACGCGTCTTTCGTTATCATGGGGCAGAACACAAAGTAATTTATGCTGTTGAAAACGGTGACCCTCTTACCGTAGAGTCGGCACGTAAGTACCAAACTTTGCATACACGATGCGGAACAGCTTTCTTAATTATGGTTATGGTGCTTGCAATTTTGGTATTTTCGCTTGTTCCGATTAATGCCATGGTCACTGCTTGGGGAATTACCAACACTTTTGCTGTGCTGGGAATTCGAATTGTTTCGCGTTTGATGTTGCTGCCTCTTGTTGCAGGCCTTGCCTATGAAGTAACGGTAAAATGGGCTGCTCCGCGCACGCATCTCGCAATAGTAAAGATATTGATGTGGCCAGGTTTGCAAATGCAGCGCTTGACAACAGGTGAGCCAGATGATGACATGATTGAAGTTGCGATTGTGGCTGCCAAAACTGCCTTGGACGCTGACAGTGCTCAGGCATCTTCTGCTGCGAGTGCTGGATAGTGTTTTCTCTTTGGGTAGATAGAGCTAGTTACAGAGTTAATCATGTTTTATTGAGAGAATATTCTCCTCTCGTGCGGGAAATATCTGAAGTGCTATCAGCATTCAAAGAACAGTCATTTTTGATGCAAAACATTTGATAGAATTGCTAGCATGCTACTCGCGGTCGATATAGGGAATACCCAAACAGTTTTAGGGCTTTTTGAAGGGGCACAGCTTCGTTACACATGGCGTCTTGCCAGTGTTGCAAGTTGTACTGCCGACGAGCTGCGTGTAATCGTTTCGCAGCTCTTTGACGAAGCTGCAAAACAGCAATCGCCAGCGACAAGTTCCTATTCGTATGGACCTCCTCAGATTCCGGGGGCTCCTCTTGCCATGTCACACGGTATACAAATTGATCACGTGATTATCGCAAGTGTTGTTCCGTCTTTGACTTCTGCGTGGAAAGAACTTGCGCAATCGTTTCGCACTGTTAGCGTCACTCCTGCTGCGCCCTATACCGTTCAGCATCAAACAACTACTATTCAAAGTGGATCTGTCACCTTGCGCTCTATCGAACCCATTATTGTGGGTGCTGAACACACAAACGGTCTTGTAGCGCATCTGGAAAATCCCGCAGAAGCTGGAGCAGATCGCATTGCCAATGCGGTGGCTGTTACTGCATTATATGGCGCGCCTGCAATTGTGCTTGATTTTGGTACGGCAACTAATATTGATGTTGTTGATAGCGCTGGTCGCTATATTGGTGGCGTAATATCACCAGGAATACAGACCTCCGCTGATGCCTTGTTCGAGATGGCAGCACGCCTGCCCGCAATTGACCTGAAGCAGCCTGAGCCTGCGCAAATTTTAGGGACTACTACAAAGACGGCAGTTCAATCGGGGCTTCTGTATGGCGAATCAGCAAAAGTTGCTGGATTAATACATCATCTGCGAGATGAACGTCCTGAACTTGCTGCAAAAGATGTTCCTATTGTTGCGACAGGTGGCATGGCTCCTTTGGTTGTAGCGATGATTTCAGCAATAACTAATTATGACGAACACTTAACCCTGAAAGGCTTGCAAATTATTGCAGATGGGGGAGCACGCCCATGCGAGACATGATTCGCATTGGCAAGAAAGTTATATCACCTGACAAACTATTTGCCACCTTAAATGAAGTGCTGCAAGCTCGGGCACGTGGAGCGACACAAGCAGAGGCAGCGCGCGAAGTCGGCGTGTCTCGCAGCTTTATTTCAAATCTTGAGAGCCTAGGTGAAGTGCGTCATGGCGCACGTGTTGCTATGATTGCCTTTCCTGTTGCCAATGGGGAAGAGGTGCGTGCCTTAGCCGAGGAATTTTCACTTGATTTTGTGCTGACTTTTTCGCAAAGTGAGCGTTCACGTGCAGAATTGGGTGAGGCGCGTGATATGCTTAACCATCTGTTAGATACTTTAGTTGAACTGACTGACTATTCTACTGTCGTAGTGCTCGCAAGTGATTTGCGCATAAAGACTCTTAAGCGCATTCTAGATTCTGATGTAATTGGCATTGAATTGGGGAAGTCTCCGCTGAATGACGATGTCATTGTTGATATAGAGCAACTACGCTCTGTTGTGTCAGGAATTATTGAGAGTGTGCGTGACGAATATTCTGCTGGTCGCGCAAATGAACGCGAACGTGGTCGTCGCGTACGAAAGGCCTGGGATCAATTAAAGCGCCAGTAAATAGTGAAAAGGCACGCAATGTTGTGAGTATTTCCCTTGGCTCGTCTGCGCGAAATCATCAGTCAGAGGTTCAGCTGGGTGACCAACATTTTATTATTCGACGCGAAGGCACTGACGGTGATTTTGCCTTACTTAAGCAACGTCTGATAGAACTTGATGCGAATCCACAGGTTTGCGCAATTGGGTTAGGGGGCACTGACCTATTTCTTAATGCTGCAGGACGTACTTATCACATTCGCGAAATGAAGCCTCTTGTTCGTCTTGTAGAAAACAAGGCATTGGTTGACGGCTCAGGTCTTAAGGGTATCGTCGAAGCTGATACCATTCGCTATCTGTGTGATGCAGGTCTCAGATTTGCAGGAAAGCGAGCTTTGGTGACCTCTGCGGTAGATCGTTGGGGACTTGCAATGGCTCTTAATGAGGCTGGTGCAGATACCGATTATGGAGACTTGTACTACATCTTGGGGATTCGCGCTATACTTTCAAATGAAAGAATGTTGACGCGTGCGGTACGTCTACTGGGGCCAATTGCGGTACGCTTACCTTTCTCATGGCTATATCCTTCTGCCGCTGATCATAAATCGCAGACTGTTCGTCACCAGTGGACAGACAAGTTGTATCACAATTATGACATCGTAGCTGGTGACTATAAGTATGTCGCAAAGTATATGCCACCTGATTTGGATGATGTTTGGGTTATAACCAATACAACAACACCTAAAGATGTAGACTTTTTGCGCTCACGAGGGGTCAGCAAGCTGGTCACGACAACACCCCGTCTTGATGGACGCAGTTTGGGCACCAACGCAATGGAAGCCCTTCTCGTTGCTGCTGCAGGCAAAAAAGCAGCTCTTGCACCAGAACACTACTTGCAATTACTGGCAGAGTACAATCTGCACCCCAGCATCCAAGATTTATAATCAGGTCGACAGGCTCCCTATGATAAACTGGTTCTTCGCTTTAATTCGAGAGGGATTTATCTGTAATGAAAACATCTGACGCTGCTATGGCATGTCCTGACAATAAGACTGCTGCAGATCTTATGGCAATTTTGCCTGATACGGCGCAAGTGGTGGACGGCCATTTGCATATTGATGATGTGGACATGGTAGCGCTTGCACGTGAAGCAGGTACTGCAGTGTATGTTATGAGCGAACCTCATATTCGCAAGCAATTGCAGGATTACCGCAAGTGGATGAGCTATCACTGGGATGATGTTGATATTGTTTATGCGGGTAAGGCCTTTTTGTCAAAAGCAATGGCACGTCTTGTAGCAGACTGTGGATGCAGCTTGGACGTATCTAGTGGGGGAGAACTAGCCATTGCACGCGCAGCAGATTTTCCGCCAGAGCGTATTTATGCACATGGCAATAATAAAACAACTGCGGAGCTTGCTGAGTGTCTGGATGCAGGTATTGGCTATATTGTTGTTGACAGTTTTGAGGAACTTGATCGTATTTCGAAACTTGCAAGCCAACGCGGTATGGAGCAGACAGTTCTGCTGCGCATTACTCCGGGCATTGCAGCAGATACGCATGACTACATTCGAACGGGTGCCGAGGACTCTAAATTTGGCTTTGGTCTAAACCAGGGACTCGCATTGCGTGCAGTTCGCCGCGCACTTGAATTGCCAGGTATTACTTACGGTGGTCTGCACATGCATATCGGCTCACAGATTTACGCGTTACACTCTTTTGCCGCTGCCATCGAAGTTATGGTGGAATTCATGTTGCAAATTCGTGATGAGCTGGGCGTTGATACTTGTCTTCTAAATACTGGTGGTGGGCTAGGTGTTGCTTATGGCGTACCCGATGATCCAGCGACCATTAAAGATTATGGCAAGGTTGTTGTTGACGGCATAAAAGAAGCGTGCGAAGCACGTGGCTTGGCAACTCCTCGCATTGCGGTAGAACCAGGGCGAAGTGTTGTGGCAAATGCAGGTGTTACGCTTTACACCGTGGGAACCATCAAGGAAATTCCCAATATTCGGACCTATGTCAGTGTTGACGGTGGCATGACCGACAACATTCGTACCAGTTTATACCAAGCTCATTACGAAGCCTTTATTGCCAACAAGGCCGACCAGCCACGAAGCACACTCGCAACTATTGCAGGCAAGCACTGTGAGAGTGGTGACATTGTGGTGTCAAATGGACCACTGCAGTCAGCAGAGGTTGGCGACATACTATGTGTTCCTGCGACAGGTGCATACTGCCAGTCGTTAAGTAGTAACTATAACAAGCAAGTTAGGCCTGGAGTAATCTGGACTGCCGATGGTGCATGGCGGTGGGTTGTGCGTAGAGAAAGCTACGATGACTTGCTGCGCTGCGATGTGGGATAATCTGTTCACAGGAGCAAAAGTGACAGAAATGTCAAAAGCCATATGGTGAAAATTGAGAGGAGAACAACCATGAATTTACATTCACCAGATGTTCAAGTAACTGATAGCAACGAGGCACTTACTTACCTTAAAGAAGGAAATGCACGTTTTGTAGCTGATGCATGCATGCCTCGCGACACAAACAAGCAAGACCTTGCACTTACTGCAAATGCGCAAAAGCCTTTTGCAGCAATCTTGACCTGTGCTGATTCACGTACTTGCCCAGAGATTTTCTTTGACCAGAAGATTGGTGATCTCTTTGTACTGAGAAATGCAGGGAACGTAGCTGATGCATCAGTTTTAGGCTCACTTGAGTTTGCAGTTAAGCACCTGGGTGTTGCCGTTGTCGTCGTTGTTGGACACACCATGTGCGGTGCGGTACATACGTCTTATGACGGCGTAGAGGGTCTGTCATGCAACTTGCAGGCAATGCTTGATGGTTTACGTCCAAGTATTGCTGGTAGTGGTGGCAAAGAAGAGGCTGCACAAGACAACGTTCAAAACCAAGTAGACATCTTGGCTGCCAACGAAGTAATTGGCGCAGTTCCTGTTCTGGGTGCCTACTATGACATCGCGACTGGTGTAGTTGAATTTAACTAGGCACTAACGTAAATACTTGATAAATTAGCGACTAAGGTATAGCAGAAAGTAATCACTTTCTGCTATACTCGCTTGTTGGTAACGGGGTGTAGCGCAGTTTGGCAGCGCATCTGCTTTGGGAGCAGAGGGTCGCAGGTTCAAATCCTGCCACCCCGACCATTTTTTGGAACCATGAGGCAAGCACATTAGCCTACCATTGAAAGACTCGCGTAATTGCCACGCTTCGTCTTCCACTGGAAAGCTACTAGCACCCACCTCAAGGCTCCAAAACTTCTGGCACACGCATGCTGGAAGTCATACTTTGTTGTTACGGGCGGACGTAGTTCAATTGGTAGAGCATCAGCCTTCCAAGCTGATTGTTGCGAGTTCGAGTCTCGTCGTCCGCTCCATCTGTTGGTGCCTAAGCGTCGAGATTGAAAACTTGCGTGCTTAGCACGTGTCGTCCTCAATCTCAGCACTTATGCATCCAGCAAAGTACTAACTTTATTTATTTTTATGGTTATGCGCCCGTAGCTCAGCTGGATAGAGCGGCGGACTTCTAATCCGTAGGCCTGGGGTTCGAATCCCTACGGGCGCGCCACATTCTTGCAGGTCAGAGGCTTTATGCACTCTGACTTTTTGATTTCCATCCCCAGCTTTCGCCCCTTAGGGCGCAATTGGGATATGAGATTTAGTTCTTCTCAAGATAGGGAAGCAGCTTGCGTTACGATTGTATTACCTTGCGTTACAATTGCATTACCACATGCCCAAATGTGTCTAGCTGAGTGCAATTTAGGATAAAATTGAATCATGTTTAACATGCATCAAAGACACTTGATGCATGGGATTTTGAAGTATAAAAGCTTGAATAAAGCTAGTTTATAAATTTGCGCATTGTGAGGAAGTGATCGTCTCGTGCGATGGACGAGTGAATATATTGATGAATTTCGCATGGCTCACGTAGGGCTAGTGCGATTTTTTGTCCTGTGCTTAACTGTCATCAGTTTGTGCATTGCTCTTTTCTTTGTTGCAGTAAGTACGTATGCAACGTATGATGCTGCAGGCACTCTCGCCTCAGCTGAAAATTCTTTCAATCCATATCCGCATGAGATAGAAAGCTCTTCAACGGAATTATCCTTTTCGAATGGCTATTATTCGTATGGACAATCGATAGATCCCTACGTGCCGCATCTTGGCAATGGTGGTGATGGCACTGGCGAAGGCAGCGTATCCAATGCAAGCACACACAGCGAAAGTGGCTCTTACATTTCAATCGCACCGTTTAATGCAGTTGAGGTTGATGTATCGAATGCTGCAGAGCTTGCCACTCTTTTTCCTGGCGATGGCAATGATCTGATTATTACTCTTACTGATAGCTTTACTATGAGCGGCGTGCATACAATTGTTGATGGTAGAACCGTAGCTATCATTTCCGATGATGTGGGTATCGAGCGTGTATTGACCGCCGCTAATGGCACAAGGCACTTCAACGTGGCTCTAGGCGGCACGCTTATTCTGGGTGCAGATTCATCAAGCCCCACAACAGGCAGTAATAACTTTGCACTTGTGGGTGGCTCATTTACAGGTGCTGGCGGCAGCATAAATCTTGAATTCGGCATTATGGGCATGCCAGATACTGGCGGAACTCTCTACATGTATGGTGGCACCATGAGAGACAACCATGCCAGCACCATTGGTGGCGCTGTGCATATGGAAGATAACGCCAGATTTGAAATGTACGGTGGCACAATCATCAATAATACCGCTGCTTTGAGTGGCGGCGGTATAGCCAGTCAGAATAGTGCAACTGAAAGCGTATCGTTCACTATGTATAACGGTGAAATTTCTCACAATACTGCAACAGCAGCTACTGGGGACGCAAATGGCGGGGGAGGCATATTTCTACAGGGTAGCGGAACTGTCTTCGAGATGCACGATGGCACCATAAGTTACAATACAGCTCGCCAAGGTGGCGGTGTGCGCATTCACCAAACTTCAATTCCAAATAATAACAACTTCATCATGAACGGTGGAGAAATCACTCACAATACTGCAACGGCACCTGCAAGCACCGCTATGACAAATGTAGGTGGCGGTGGTGTGCACCTGGGCGCAGGCACTAGCCTTACCATGAATGATGGCACGATCTATCATAATTTTGCTGCTAGTGGTGCTGGAGTGATCAATGCCGCTCACACTACAACAGGTACAACCTTTATCATGAATGACGGAGAAATTATCTCCAATTTCGGAACAGGAACTAATAGTGCTAATGGCGGCGGCGGCGTATTTCTGCAAGGCTTTGGAACAACATTTACTATGAACGATGGCACCATCAGCCACAACGAGGGTCGCCTGGGTGGCGGTGTACGCATAATTCAAAGTGCTACAGGCAGTACTAATAGCTTCACTATGAATGGCGGAGAGATCTCCCATAACACTGCAACGGTACCCTTTTCAACATCATTTCATGGTGGCGGTGGAGTGCAAATTGGTGTGGGCACCATCTTTATCCTAAACGAGGGCATCATCAGCTATAATCAGGCGATTATGGGTGGCGGAGTATCCACCGACATGAGCACAACTCTTGCCTCAACCTTCATTATGAACGGTGGAGAAATCACCCAGAATACTGCAACGAGTCTCCACAATGGAGTTGTTGATATTAGAGCTATTGGCGGCGGAGGCGTTCTTATTCAGGGTGCAGGAAGTACCTTCACAATGAATGATGGAGAAATTACTCACAACAACGCTGCAGCACCAAATACAGGTACTGCTCTTGGCGGCGGCGGAGTACGCATACATGGTAGCGGAACTACCTTTGAGATGAATGATGGCATAATTGCCAACAATTTTGGTCATCAGGGTGGTGGCGTGCGCCTAACTCACGCTTCGGATTCTGCCAATAATTTCATTATGAATGACGGAGACATTTACCGCAATACTGCAACATTTGAAGTGTATGCTGGACAATCGCAGTTTGGCGGCGGCGGATTACACTTGGGCGTGAATACATCATTCACTATGAATGATGGCGCAATTACCTACAATCAAGCACCCAATGGTGGTGGAATAATCACGGCCCAATCTTCCTCAGGTGGAGCAATACTTGAAATGCATGATGGTGAAGTTTCTCACAATGCTGCCACAAGTAGCCATAACCACCATGGCGGCGGAGGCATATTCCTGCAAGGCACAGGAACTATTTTTGATATGTACGGCGGAATCGTGTATGGAAATCAAGCGCATCACGGTGGTGGAGTGCGCGTTGGAAATGGCTCAAACTCTAATGCTATTTTCAATATGTATAGTGGCAGAATTGAAAACAACTTTGCTGCCACAACAGGAACGGGTGGTGCTGGTGTTCACATGGGTTTTGATACTACCTTTAACATGCATAACAACAGCATTATCACCAACAATAGAACTAATGGTAATGGCGGTGGTGTAGGCACCAATTCGGATCCTGTTCGTGGATCAACAATCAATATAACTAATGGTGAGATATCTCATAATGTCTCACTGGGCAGTGCTGGCGGTGGCGGCATGTTTATACAGGGAGCAGCTACCGTGCTTACTATGTCGGGAGATACTACAATCAATGATAACAGTGCTACTCGGGGCGGTGGTGTGCACATACGCCAAGGCACTTTTGTTATGGAAAGTGGTACGATTACTGAAAATGATTCACTTGCCTCAGAGACTGGCGGTGGCGGTGTCTTTCTTTACGCTGGCAGTACGGCTCCTGCTGCAAAATTCTATATGGAAGGTGGCTCTATCAGTCACAACAACACCACGGGCAACGGTGGTGGTGTAGCCACTCATCATGTTGCTGCTACTCCTGGTATTCAGTTCATCATGTCTGGTGAAGCAGCAATTTATGAAAATAGGGCAGCAGGAACTCTGGGCGGCGGCGGCGTACTTTTACAAGGTGCCAATACCAATTTCGACATGGAGGGTGGCACAATTCACAAT
>Ga0123355_10012350_pt1 | contig 13227 bp, 10 predicted proteins | sample TergutEmb28metaG_3_FD_89872 | JGI IMG/M metagenome (GOLD analysis project Ga0123355, IMG submission 89872) | Embiratermes neotenicus P1 segment gut microbial communities from Petit-Saut dam, French Guiana - Emb289 P1 | ecosystem: Host-associated > Arthropoda: Insects > Digestive system > Gut ... | reverse complement strand
TTATAATTTTTCTGTAAATTACACAGTCATCAGCAAAAAGTCTAATAGTTGATTCCATATTCCTCCAAATATCATTTACGTACGCTAGGAACAGAAGAGGACCTAATGCGCTTCCTTGCAGTACACCTGACGTTACTCTAACTTCTGCAGATAGCTGCCCTCCAACCCTGATTCTCTGCGTGCGACCTAAAAGGATTTCCCTTATCCATACCACTACCCTAGAATCCACGCCCGAGTTTGCAATTTTAGTTAGCAACCGATCATGAGGAACTAAATCAAAAGCTTTAGAAAAGTCAACTATAACAGCGTCAATCTTGTCTCCGTTATCCAGAGAGTTCGCAATGTCCTGGCATACCGTGATTACTTGACTTTCGCACGAAAATCCCGGTCTGAATCCATGTTGACCCTTGGTATCTTGATGCTTGGTATCTTACGTGTGTCACTCTGTGCAGCAGAAAAATAACCTACAAATATATTAGTTGTTGCCTATTAATAAAAACACTTGGGGTACAGATAGGTGAATTAAAGCATATGAAGATTCAAGACAATTAATACGTTCCTTATAGTATCAATTATTTAAACGCTTGTTATGATACAAAAATGACACTAGCAAGCTCAACGAAATTTCATCGGAGAAAACAACTGGCAGGGGAATAAAAAATTCAGAAAAAAAATGGTTTCTTTCAAGAATATTCTCTAGGTGTGGAGAGCAAATCTCCACTAAACCTGCCCATACAGAGACACAACCAGACAGCCCTGTCTCTACATCCACAGTCGAGCCACCCACCAAATTATGGAAATGGAAAGTTGTTATTGCTTAGAACTCGAGTTCGCGGCCCTGTAAGGATTTCTGCTGCACACCTACTCGGAACACAAGCGACATTCATGCTACTAGCAGTAACACGGTCGACTCTACACACTACTGCAACCAAAAATCAAAAGAGCTTTTGAGGAAAATACGCCGCTGCCTTCACTGGGGTGTGAGATTATACTTATTATTTAAAACAATTCTTGTGAAACTCTAAGTAATAACAAGTTAATTTTTTGTATTATGATGCCTTAGCCGATCCCGGTGGCCTGCGACCGCTCGATTGTTAGGACTTCGGGTTCGAATCCCGCTGAAGTTATGGATGTTCGTCTCTTGTGATTGTTGTGTGTTGTGTAAGTTGCGGCCTCTGTGACGAGATGATCATTAGTTCAGAGGAGACCTGCCGGGCGTGTGTGTGTGTGTGTGTGTGTGTGTGTGTGTGTCTAAATGTGTATGATGCAGAACCTCAACAATGAGGCGACCTACGCCCGAGTGGGGCTGTTGCGCTCCATAAAAGCGTTTTAGAACTGAATTTAATAAGCAGGACACACAAATACATATAAGTGTACAGTTCGTGCTTTTAAGATATTAACAGCAATAAACTATGTAAATATGCAAAGAATATGACCATTTCATTTCTAATTTCTCTTCTCATCACTTCTGTATTTGCAGCAACCGCGTCACTAAGTGCTCACACAGTCATGTCAATTGCACTGGGGCTGGTCTGATCAACTCATTATCCACTCACGTATACTGCTAAGGAAAATCTCTGTAGCGACAACCTTCTATTACTTTGCGGAGATTTCTCTATGCTAACACCAAGGCCATACTTTTTATTCATATGGTATGCAGTATTTAGGGTACAGGCTTCTGATAATGGGTCAAGGTTCACTGAAGCACAAGGAATAGAGGTGGCAGGTAGGTCGTTTACAGACTAACCTCTGTGCTGAACGCAAATTATTTTTTCGAGAAAAACATTTGGACTTCCGTAACTTCCCATATTATGTTGTCAAGTCAACATTTAAGCCCCTATTTCCTGTCCTTCTACAAAGATTTCTCAGGATAAATTTCTGTAGTGGTAGGAATTACGTAATGACGAGCTGAACAGCCTTCATTTTCCACGAAGTATTCACAGGACGATGAATTCGATTGGATGATTTGAGTATGACCTGTAGCATCCATTGGGAAAATAAAAAAAAATGTAAAAAATTTAAGTCGGGAATTGTGAAGGAAAGAGACAGCTTAGGATATTTGAAGGTAGATGCAAAAATAGGATTAAACTAAGAATTATAATCTTTGCGAGATATTAAGTTCTCATTCTCCCTTCGCTAAAACGCCCAATCTGGTCTGGGTCCCGCTCGACTTTCTGTTCAAGAGAAACGGAGATTCTTTCACCAGGAGTAAAGCAGCCTGAGCCTGAAGTTCACAACTCACCTCCATTTAGTGCCGAAGTAAACAACGACTAAAGCTATGCCTCTATTCCACTTATGTCCTCTGGCCTGGACATGACAACTTTACAACGATGTTGATGAAGACTCTCTTCTGCCGGGAGGTGAAAGTGTCTCTAGGCCAGAAGATCTCATTCTTCGCCGGCGAGCAACTAAATTCAATTTAACAATTTCATCATAATAACATATTTTTTATATTTGAACAGAAAAATTAAATTAAAAACACTGCCCGACAGAATAAGCTAACCAACTAATTGACTAACTCCAATGAGCAGAGGCCTTCCTGGGAAGCTAACAGGTCCTCAGCCAGTCACGAAATTCCCGAAATTTTATGTAACCCGAAGCTTCATTACCGCATCTACAACCGTCCGCCACCTGTCCCTATCCTCAGCCAGAGCAATCCAGACCAGGCCTCCACATCCCATGCCTTGAAGATCCATTTTAATACTATCCTTCCTTCCAAACCTAAGTCTTCCTAGTGGCCTCTTTGCCTCAGGTCTCTCCAGCCAAACCCTTAGCTGAAAGATTTAGATATGTAAAGTTCCCAGCAATGATGTGTGTTGGCAAGTACGTGTTTCTTACGTTTGATTTACTTCTTCAAATTTTTATTCATTTTTATACTTCTATTTTTTGTACGAAGACCGCGCACAAGTAAATATTTGGCTTAGTGGAAGGGGTACCATAATTTAAGAAACCATGCCCTACAAGATTAATACGACCGTGAAATAATTAATATTGAACAATATTCTTTTACTGTCTAGTTTTAATATCGAAAAGTTGCAAAATCTATTGTGTCAGTGAAATTAAATTTGGTTTTTATTGTGTAATATGGCAAACACTGAACTGTCTGTGGAGAGTACTGCGCAATATCCTTTCAGTTACCGTCTGTCTACCAAGCAGTAAACATGTCCAAACAAAAGTTGCGGTCTCAAAAAATATTTCCAGTGGCCAACTCACGTAGCGCAATGGATAAAAGCCGCCTGGGAGTGACTTCTCTCCCGTGCAGCTTATACACCGATTGACCATCCAGCCTAAACAATTTTTGTAGTCTTTTGCCTCACCCATTTAATCTCTCGTAAGATTTTATTGTGTGCATTGTGGTTTTCACTTGTACTATTGTTTGGTCCAGAAGCGATAATTTTTGGCGCTTTCACATGAATAGCGAAAGTCGCCTTTTAGCTTCGTCATATCCGTCCACCAGACTGCCGGTCAGTACGTAAATCGCGCCTCCCAGTAGATGGATTTTCATGAATTTTGTTATTGCCGACTTTTATGAAAATCTGGCGATAAAATCCTACCCTGGTTAAAATCGGACAAAAATATCGGGCATTTTGCATGAAGACATGAAGAGGTTCATACTGTTGACAAGAGCTCGAAATAGCTCGAAAACAGAGCAAAGGAACTTATTCTTGTGTTTACATGGCAACATTCAACAATGCTCGATTCTTGACAGCTACTTGTACGTCAACAACAATACAAAGGGAGAGGACTGTTGCGTTTCCATGGAACAATAATTACTCAAACGCGGCATATTACCTGTCTGATTAATTCTTTGCATTAAATTTTTGTCCCTAAACAGAGGCCTAAGTTCGTCATAAAATCAAACACAATTTCTAACTTTTCTTGGAGTTTTATATCGATAATAAACAGCGTTTGACATACTTTTGATTTATTTAATGGGATTATTACAGTAAACTTATCAGTGATCATGACTAAATAAATGCCCGGTTAAAGATCGATAAATTTCTTTTTCGAAAAATTCTCTTTCGAAAATATCGTTTTTGAAGATGTGTTTGTTAACCGCGCTGGCGGGCACCGGAAACGCCGGTCCTTCAGTCGGTGGTGCTGCGGCGGTGAAAATCAGGACAGGCCTCCCTTGTAACACCTGGCGGACAGTAGCCTTGCCGCGGGGAGCGAAAGACAGTGGTCGCAGCGATTCGGGAGGGGATATTGTTTTGATCAAGTGAACCTTGTAACGCAGACGTCAAGTGTTTTTTTTTTCGAGGTAATAATCAACTTTAGAAGTACTACGTAGATCAGCTTTGCTTCGCACAGTTCAATACGAATCCATGGAATTGCCATACAAAGGTCATGTAAGCTATTTCCTAACACAGTAGGACGTCTTTATGATGTTGCGTCGGGCAAGGTTCAGTGACTAAACGATATGTGTTGTGATAAAACACACCGCAATCACGTGAAGAACTGCGAGTAATTAATGACCTGATACTGCCCTCTATCAATGTTAAGTCTCTTGTAATTATGCAGATATTATAAAGTTAAATACAGTATTGATCAAACCATTCAATAACCGTATTAACAGCCGTGTTCTTCAGAAATCGGAGAAGAATGAATGCAGAATATGTAACAGAAAGTTGTTTAGATACACAGGCAGTGCCCAACCGGTCGCCAGGTACAACAGTAAGAAGACGTTACAGGAGTTCCCAAGTATATATTCCAGATTTATTGAAACCCATTCATAGATTCTTAAAAAAACGCGTAAGTCATGCTTTCTGATTAATTCTGAATTGGAACAGGACAGAAGCTCGCCTAAGCTGAAGTAGTTTTTCCTATTGTTTTATCTGATGTCATCGAAATAGTGTAAATAATTCATTATCAATTCATAGTGAAGAAAATATTTTGAGTAGCAATTTTTACTTATTTATGATTTGTTTAACGACCTTATCAGTAGAAGAGTCAGTTCTTCTGAGACCTTATGCTGTATCGACAATAAAATACAATGTGTCTTTCAAAAGACGGTAATACCTTCATTTTTTATTTGAGTAGCCCAAATACATGGGCTGCTTGTCCTTGAAGGTAATGAGAAAACGATCCCTCGAAGTGTTGGTATTTACCAGTCGACACTGTGTAACATTACCGAAGATTTGAATCTTCAGTACCGCCGTTTTGAGGAACTCGCATCTTCTACCGGATTCGCTCATTAGTGTACAATATACAGGATGTTTAGCCCCATTAGTGGAATGTCGATTTCAACGCGACAGCGCTTTTCGTTGTGCCAGGTTCAGTGTCGAGCTCAAATCAACACCTTATTTTACAAAGTTTTATTTTGACTTTACCTAAGCTCCTGCCATATAATGAGAGCTTGTGCAATTTCGAAGACTAGAGATTTTCTGGGGAATTAATTTGGAGCAGATTGTTGAATTCTACGATAATAATTTGGACTACAAGGGGGCAGTGAATTATTACTCTGTCTACGTTCTTTCCAATTAATTACACTTGCTTGGAAGGGGCATGGGTAGAAGCGGTTCCACCCTACCTGGAATACTGCCCCGTCTTTGAGGCATGGAACGAAGAAAACCACGAGAAATTTCAGTCGGAGTACAAGAGACAATTTGGGTTGAGACAGTGAAACAAAACAGTTTAAATTATTGGGATGAAACTTAAAATTCTTTCATTGTAATTTCACATACTCCAGTAGGTCGACATTTTCTTAATACCTGTAAGAATTTATTTCCAGTGCTGGTTGCGTTTACGACTCAAATAGACTTTAATACATATATAATGTAAACAAACAATAGGAAAGCCAATCTCTTCACACCAATTTTTTATCTCTGACATTACTGAACGTATCTCCACCATATATATTACTGGCCACAAACATAAAGCAGAAAACTCCGTGCATTTGGTACTAATTAAAGCAACATGCTGTTTTAATTGCCGTTCTTTATTTGTAAATTATGAAGATGAAGTACGCCACTGTAACTCACCGTACATTTTAGGCTCTAATAAAGGTTCCACGGTCCTCGGTAAAGATATTTTCTGCGAGTAGAATCAATGAGGTTACACAAAATTTCCTACAGGCTGATCACTAATCCAGAAACACTCTACTAACGAAATTAGGGCTAACTAACCAAGAAATCAACGAATTAACCAGCCAGCCAAAACCATGAACAAATTACCCCTTCAGAAACTCACAGGTCTTAGGCCAATCTAGAAATTCGCCTAATCATATGGAACCCAAAATTTCATTCCGTGCTCAAGATAAACATTCAATTTTCCCTCTTGTGAGCCACATTAATACAATTCACCGCTCGTCTTCTATTTCTTTAAGACTTATTTTAATATTATCTTTCATCTAGGACTAGATTTGCAAATGGCCTCTTCCCTTATGGGTTTCCCACCAACACCCCCGTGCACTTCACTTCTCCTCCCACACGTGCCACTTACCCTTCTCGTCCTACTTACCAAACAGCTTTTAACAAACACATAATCTTATCGTTTTCTGTTACATGCATATTCTGTACCCCTTTTCATGCTGATTAACTATTTAAAGAAACTTTGCTCTGTTGGCATATTTCCGTTGCAATGTATGAGTTCTATTACTGAAAAATCCTCAGCCACTTATAGGGGTGCAACCCGGCCATTCGTTCGTCTTCTTCAACACCTTACAAATTAAAGTCAAGCCAACTTTCAAACGAAGTATCTCGTATTTAGCATGACAGTCGCTACGCAGACTGACGTTCTCAAGGCACTAAATAATAAACCGTATGTGACAGTAGTGTTAAATTATAAAAACAAAATAGTCCCCGTGCTTAAATAAGCAACATTCCGAAGAGGCGTAAGGGAGTGGAGTTATAGTTCCAGGAATTCATCTCGACACCCGAGTGAGGTGAGAAGTGAGCTTCAGGTCCCAGCAGCTCTTATTCCGAGGAAAGAGCCTCCGATCCAATCAGTAGGAGGCTAGGTAGGCTCTAGTTCCAGTTTGGACGCTTGCTAAGAGAGACAGCTCCCTTATCAATGTCGAGAACCGAAACGCAAATCGTCGGTCGGCTTGGTCGTAGCCTCGAATAACCACCGTGGGTCCAAATTGTGATTCTATAATTAAATACTCTTAGCAGCTAAACATTTTCTCAAAGCCTGTCATAAGAAAAAAAAACTAATAAATAAGTTCTTCCTGTCAGTGATATTAAATAACAGCATTTTAAACTTCTCTCCAACTTTTACGGCTTGTACCTTGTATCGTCTCTCACGTGAACGGTATATCGAAATGGGATTTTGCGGTTTTTGTTGAAGCATTCTGTGTTACGTTGCGTATATTTACCGTATATTCTCTAATCTAATCCGCGCCCTTTTTACAGTTTCAGAGGGCTAAAAAAGCAGATGCGAATTAGAATCGCGTGCGGACTAGATTCGCCGTTGTGAGCTGGACTTTGAAAAATGATAGAGCCGCTGTACGTGCCGTAAGAACCATACAATACAATAATTTATTATTTTATTATTTATGATATATAATATATTATATAATATTTATAATTTATTATTCATCAGACTCGCCGTCAACACTCATAACTGAATCGTTATCCGTCACCCAGTCACTATCATCTTTATCTTCACCATCGTCCTCCCAAAGGTGCGGATTAGAACCGCGAACTAACTTTTTTTTTTTTTTTAAAGAAATCGGCAAAAACTAGTGCGGTTTAGATTCGAGAATATACGGTACTTTGTTTCTTGTAACAACTGTATTTAATTTCCTCTCATAGACACCTCTCCAGACTAGTTATACTCAGTCCTTCAGTTACATTCTAAGATATTACATCAAATTAAGCCAGAACGCTTCCTTTATTATTCGCTAGTCATTGAAAAATCCTCCCAACTACGCTGTTAAATAAAGTAAAAGTTGTCCTTGTTCATGCCACAAATGCATACGGTGGCAGAAGAGGTACAGCTCCACTCACTTTTAACCTAGGTATTAGAAGGATGTGAAAGGTTAACTTCACGCCCCGCTCTCATTTCCCAAGGGGAAGACGTCATGATGTCCACCGAACAGGACGCTGAGTGGGCTTCAGAGCGGGTCTGGGCGTTTTGTAGAGAAGAAAAAGCTTTGGTCCAGCCAGGAACCGAACCTCAGATCATTCAACCCATAGCCTCACCACTGCACCGACTGAGCTATCCATTATTCCGCGTGGTTCAACAAACCGTATACAAATCCGTGTTACTTATATGCAGTTCACATGGTTTAGCAATCCCCCCCCAAAAGGATTTAAAGAATATTATCTTGTTTAATGTCCCCTTCTTTGTAAATAAAATTTGTCTTGCTCACACTAGCACAGGAAATGCCAGCCGGAAATACTACAGGAGAAAAACAGTTGTTTTATATCTCTTTTAAACGTGTCCTTTAAAGACAGTCTAAACGTGAACACAGGGGTGGATTGTGAACACGTTTTGTTGGTCAGAAGAAGAAAAACCAGTTCTTCACGGAGTACCACAATTTAGAACAAATAAAAATATAAATGTAGCATAACAGGCAAATTAAATTCACCCGTGTTTTCAAAAAAATTACAGCAATATTTCCACATCACTTTACTTAAACTTCAGGTTATTGGGACTGCGTATTTTGTACTTAGTTCAGCACTTCGAACAGATCGCAGCGTTTAAGACCTCGATCTGTTGGAAATATCCGAATATCCAGTAATCGTTGGCGTAAACTTGTGTTACTCTATTCACAGTCTGGTGTCCATTAAGCTTACGTTTTCAGATACGCGAAGGGAAAATGAAAAACTGTTAAAGCCACGCATTTTGTCGTCTCTAGATATAAGACAGAATTCAAAAATTCATCTTTGCCTACCCTTTAATAGTCCAGCGCTTTCTTTACGTACAACCAGGTTTAACGTTCAAAAATTCTACATGGTGCTCGCTTTGCTTTGAGTGTTTTGTACGGATCTCAGAACAGACAGCGACTTTTGCTTTATACAGCATTAACTGATTGGTTTTTATAACCGTGGTGGAAATTGTTTACTGTACTGTACGGACTGATTCCTTATATGAAGCGGATTATGTTTAGTCTTAAAAAGTTTAAAATTAAATGAGAGTAGACAGAACCACTCCTCTCCCTCCGAAAAGACCATTACCATCACCACAATAGCGAAACATAAACCTTACTGTAGGAATATTAAACTTCCTTTAAAAAAAAGCACTCAAAAAACTGGTCACGTGCATTCAAATATGAAACTGTACCAGGAATGCAACGTTCCCTTCCGATATTTTTATACGTGTATGTGGTGTATGTTTAAAGAAAATATAAGAGGGAACTTGACCTTAAACAAGGCTTTGATATCGGTATTGTGATTTGCCGTGTACTGATGGATTTGTAAGTGCAATAACTTAATATTAATATCACGGCATGTATAAAGTAACGAAAAACTAACTGGTAAAATCTACTCCACAGTAGATAAGCGAACTGTGTGTTTCGACTTTAATTATCAACTAAAGATTCTGAAGAGACCCCACTCTCGAAAATGTCGTTCTGTGCGGGTGTTGTTACGCGCAGACTAGCGGCAATGATTTACACGTTAAGGCGCCTGCTAGAATTCTGCCTGGTACCGTCCGTCTTGACCTTCTGCATGTACAATCTGTGTCGCCTTCAGGCCAGCATCAAACGCTGCCGCGAGATGGGCCATTGTCAACTCCTTTCACTTTCCTGTTACATGTGTCACTCGCATTCTATCCATCATATCACCGTGCTAAATTACATAACCTCAACAGTTGATGTAACGTTGTGAAACAACAGAAATACAGTAATCTTATCTGCACATTCGTCTGTGAGAGCAAAGAGCAAAATGCGGTCTTTCAATCTTCACAAAGCGGCTGGCGACCTAATTACAAAAACAGGAAACAAAAAGATATGAAATTTTGCGAATACTTGTTTCGTCCAATTTATACATAAATGTTACTCAGAAATATGTTGCATTATGGAGAGTACAGCGTACTCTTTCGAACAAAATATATGGGAACTGCAGCTCATATAGCAAACGTAACTATCGCGGTATTTCCATGTTTTGTTTACAGGTCAGGAGCAGACAAATAAAGTGGTGGGAAAATATTGAGTACTTCACAAAATAGCGTGTGTTTCGAAGTGAGTCCGTCATACAATTCTCTCTGCTTTTTTCCCGCCCTTTTGTTTTCTCAGCCACAGTCTGCGACTGAAGTCACTGCCAGTAAAAACACATATAAGTTCTTGCTAGGGAAGATTAGTTTAAACATTAATCGGTTAACTCAGAATTTTCAAGATTAACTTAAAAACAAGTTTTACCGCCCAAATATTGGCACGAATTAATTATATATAGTAAAAAATATAGGTTTCATTTACAAAGGGTCCCGCAAGGATATTTTTCTCGTAATATGCCCCTCGTGTTCAAGAGATTACTGACCATTTGGTATAGGAGGTTTCAAGAGATCTATGTAATTGTTCGGCCTATGAAAGGCAGGAATCAGAAAACGTAACTTGATACGTGGACTACAAGGAGCAGATGGCAGGAGATGCTGGGTTTTATTCCCGGCAACAGAAAGTCTCTGTTCTTGTCGAAAACGTCCAAACCGGCATTGACTCGCTGTCAGCCTCTTACTGAATTGGCACCGGAAGCTCATTCTTGGGAATAAAGTGGCTGCAGAGTGAACCTGACCACTCACGTCCTAGTGTCCAAGTTACGAATGCATGGAATTTTTTTTTTTAAGTTTTGCTGACCGTGCATCTCAGTATAATCTTAGTAACTGACCAACTTAATGCACAAATTCTTGTTTTATGATAAGTTTATTATATTCCTCTACGTGTTTCGAGCACTATTGTGCTCATCATCAGGAGGTCAAAATTGTTTTATACAGCATCTGGTAGCATCACAATCTGTAGGTTGCCGTCCGGTGCACTGGTTGGGAGAGGACCTGTGCACCAGACGGCCACCTACAGAGTGTGATACCAGATGCTGTATAATACAATTTTGACCTCCTGATGGTGAGCACAATAGTGTTCGAAACACGTAGGGGAATATAATGAACTTATTATAAAACAAGAATTTGTGCATTAAGTTGGTCAATTACTAAGAAGAATGCGTGGATGTTTACCGCCACTCCCTCTTTCACATGCATTCATGGCGAGGTGCTTAATCCAGTACAGGGTCAAGTCTGTGTGAGACGGTCGGCCTATGAATCAGAATCATATCGACCTACATTTGGGTTACGTAGTCCTGCTCCTTGGGCAGCCGAAGAGAAACAGCAGAATGATCTGCACTCACTGACGGATATTAGAGTTGTGCGGTGACAAGGAAATACTAGTTTTGTTTTGTAGAATGATTTGATATTTATTGCGCATTGTTTCATGTTTACTATCTTACAGTATGTGACGCCGTGTAGTCTGGTATTTAGTTATAACCTTTCGGAAGTCCATGCTGAAACTGGCATCTTCTGCATGTTGAGGTAGGCATCTCTTTACTCCAAAAATTTGATAACAAGCTAAGAAACTACACAACAATATAACCTAACGCAGGTCATCAGTCGTTTCGCATGTCTTAATCTCAGGGAATCGAAGTGTTCTAAGTAGCAAATCGGGAATAAATAACTGTACACCATAAAATATTCTTCGTATTATTTCACCAGATTATTAAAGTTTACAGATGTTTGCGTGTATGGAGGCGCCGTTGAAAATCTATGCACTATTAGCCTCGGTATCATGTACACAACTTCTCACATCCTGGGTAGGAAACGGACTGCTTACTTACGTTAAGGTTTCAAAATCGCACAGTTCAAATGCATCCCCCCTTAAATATTCTTACTCTCCCCAAATGGCTAACTGTTTAAATCCCACTACTCCCTAATAGAATCAACAGTCAAAATATGAATACTTTTCTATTGGCTCACTTACGTAACACTGTTCCCGTATCGCACTAGCATAATCTCCCCGCGTCTTACTGGCCTTCTCTCTCTCACTCTCTGTCACCCTCTCACTCTCTCTAACCCTCTATCCCTGTAAGCTGCTATACAAATCCGTTGTAATCGCCATTCCACCCAAATTAAACTACTAATTAGAACAAATTCGTCCAATCTCTCAAATACAAAACTTTAACTATAACGGTTATAACATCACGTCCAATAACAAAACATGCATGTATCGCATTGTGATATTTCAAACCTGAAAGTGTTTGTTTCTTTGTATTTCCTAGGCTCGTTCACAAACCAGTTAGGAGTAGCGATCGTTAGCCGTGTCATGTCCTTCTGATAGAATAGCATGACTCCCACCGCAAGGATTTGCATGAAATTTCATATCTTATATTTAAAAAAATTGTCGACATGTTCCGATTTCGGTTACAATCGGAAAAAATATACAGGCATTTCACTTGAAGACTTACAAGTGGAAAATAGGGGCGTCTGGCGTGGTGAAGGGGACTGTTCTCTGCTGGTGTGCTACTGGTAGAAGCGGCGGACTGCTCTACTATTACTCACAGACTGGTAACATCAAACATTTCAAGTAGCGTGTGGTGAAGAAGTGCGCTGTGCGAATTTTTGCAAGATGGGTAGTAGAAACTCGTAATTCACCAAGAGAACCTTGCGCATGTGCACCTGTCACATTCTAGCAGGGATCATCTCCACACACGTGGAGAATGCATTTGTAACATCTCGCTGCAATTGGTCCTGATCAACAACAGACTGTGGTCTGTGTGGAGTTCAGCGACAATATAATTACACCAATTGAACACGATCAAATGTTAAACTCAGTAATGTCTCTCTACACTCTCTGCCTAACTCTTTTTCTTGTAATAGTTGTTGTTGTGTAAGAGATGGAAATGCACTTTCGAAATACTCGCATATTCAGTGCTTTCTTGAAAACTGTCAAGAATTTAATAATTTAGAAATATAACACAGCTGAAGCGCCTCAAATTTTACGACCAGAGGATATTTATTAAATGAAAGGATTTTTTTCATGAAAAGCATTAGCTTTTTACAGAGTCCTGGCCTTCTACAGAAGTTTTCCCCTTTCATCCATATTTTTAGCAGTTCCTTCCTCCTATTATTTCGCTGCACTGGCTTTCACAACAGTATGTCTTTGCGTGGTAGCATTTTCAGTACCAAGCACAACCCCCCCCCCCCCCCCCCCCCCCCCCCCCGCTCCGACCCCCGTCTTATCCCCCCCCTCCCACCGTCGCGGTGTTGTCCTCTTTCCCCCCGTCGCTTTGTTTTGTTTTTTCC
>Ga0123355_10012348_pt1 | contig 13228 bp, 8 predicted proteins | sample TergutEmb28metaG_3_FD_89872 | JGI IMG/M metagenome (GOLD analysis project Ga0123355, IMG submission 89872) | Embiratermes neotenicus P1 segment gut microbial communities from Petit-Saut dam, French Guiana - Emb289 P1 | ecosystem: Host-associated > Arthropoda: Insects > Digestive system > Gut ... | reverse complement strand
CATCGGCTTCCTTTTCGGAAAAGTCCTGTAGTATAAAGCTGTTGTTAGTTTTGGTAATGCTATCTTCGTCCAAGTCATAAACCCAAGGCTCTTTTACACAATCCCTAAGCAGACTAAGGAAACTTTTCTTGTTGGAAAGCAACTCCTTGTGTCTTTTGTCATGTGGATTGTCTTTAGAGTAAGCCAACAAAATCACCCCTTCAAGTGTAATTATATCGCATGTCGGCATGAGGGGCAAGAAAAAAGGCATTCCCGCCTGTAGGCACAAACGGGAACGCCTGCTACTAAATATAAGCTGTAATTACTTTTCAAAGCAAGTGGAGTACAATATAGACAATTAAGTTAAAAATGGTCTCAAACTTCGTCGGGAAACGGCTAAAAGCCGCCGATTTCCCGTCTCGCTTTCAATCGTTTTTAACGTAAATTGCTATAGTTTGGTTATTTTCCACTATTTAATATTGCATTTATTAGTGAGCTATAATTCCAACCAACCATAATATCGGCATTGTTTGATACTTTTGTTGGAACTTTTTCTTGTCCCCAAGGTTCTAATCCAATAATGTATTTGCCCTTTTTTACAGCAGTATCAATTTCAAAATCAATCCATTCACTATACGCAACATACATTCCAGCTAAGACAATTACAATAGAACAGGCATTGATTTGCACTTCAAGCAACTCTTTCATTGCTTTTTTTGTGACTTTTTCCCCAAGAGGCACAATAGGGTCTTCCTTTGGGTCAGAGTAATTTTTGTAATTCAGCTTACCCTCATTTTTGGCTTTATCTAGCCATTCTATAACTTTTTTGTAATGGTCGGTGTAGTCCCAGCCATGACTCACAAACAAATTGTAAGTTTTCATTGCAAATCTCCTTTAGGCATTATATTTTTTGGATGTTATCAATTATCTCTATTACTAATGCAACTAATTTCGTACATTCGGTTGTACTTTTAAGGGATTCCCAGTAATTTGCAAGATAAGGATATTCAGATTTATTTGCGTACATTTGGTCATATATTTTTGCTGTAGAGCCACCTGTTGAGGCGATAGGGACAATAAAATTGCCTAAGGCTTTAGCGGTTTCAAATTCTGTTATCATACCATTTGCATCAACAATTTCACCATTTTGCTCCTTATTTCCAAACATAAATACTGATATTCCTGCTTCACTAATCATATTTTTTCTGTAATCACCCCAAAGGCGTTCCCTTTTTTTTGGGTCTGATATGTTTTGTGGAAATGGTCGTAAACAAAGATGTTCATTAACGTGCTTATATTTTGTAGACATTATTTCCTCTAACGCACCGTTTATAACAGAAGAACCTATCCCTAATCCAAAGCCAGAAACTATCCTTAAATTTTTACCAACTATCATTTTGGATAGAGAATATGCAAATGAATCAATTGAACTAACAGTCCAACCTTCCGTAGGTTGTGAACAACTTCCAGATATAAAAACACTTTTAGCCAAATGCTTTTTTTCAATGTCAAGAAGCATGGAAGTTATTTCACTATAATCATCTATCTCTACGACAAGGATACCATACCTTCGCAAATCTTCAATTCTTAACTTCTGCCTTATGACTTCATAATCGTATTTTGATTTATCATCATAATCGGATATTACAATCTTCTTCATAAGGCAATAGTGCTGCCTTGAAGATTCGCCTAACAACCCTCGAATTTGACTTAAAACATAGTTTAAGTTAGGGTCTGTAAAACTGAAGCCAATAAACAGAAAGGTTTTAGTAATTAAATCACCTTGCAAGGCAGTTCTAAAAAGAGGTCTGGATAATTGATACATTTCATAATCATCTTTTGTTATAACGGCTGTTTTCGGGGAGCGAACATCTCCGTGCATTTTATAAACAACCGCGTCCCTGTCATAAATATTTATAGCGAGACTTTCTTGGTCAATCTTTATATCTGCTTTTCGATTATTGGCTTTTAACGAATTTTCAATCAGTTCATCATAATTGGTCGTCCAGTATGTAGATATTGGCAAACGAGTTATGATTTTAACATTTTCATTTTCAGATACCTCTTGTGTAAATTCGTTAAGTATGCGTTGCTCTACAGCGTTCCTATTTCTTTTTTCATTAACATGGTATTGAGCTATGGAAATTAAGTCATACTCTTTATCTATATCCAAGTTAATATCATCAGCAAGAGGTCTGACCAACTCTTTCCAATCAACATAACCAGATGACCGTGATAGTCCCGCACCTGCAAATACAGCCGCATAACCATCTGAAACAGCTTTTGAATATTCTCTCTTAAACTCCTGTACTGTTGCCATAAAAACCGCCTTTAGTAAAATTGTGCAAACAACCATCTGCAACCATATACTATCAAATATTTATGTGAATTTCAAGTGCATGACCATTAGACCCAATTGATTTAGCCCTTGCCGCCCAGATTGTCGGCATACTAAAACGCTTTAACCGAATCTAACGGCAACTAACGGACTCTAACTGAAATTTTCCCCTACCAATCAAATTGCAGAACCCAGTAAAATAGCGGATTTCTGCAAAACTACCCTTGAAACGCTATCGTTTTTCAAGAAACCCTAGCCCCTTTTCGAGAATCGAATAAAACCAACAAAAACGGGTAATCCACGGAGTTTCACGCCGACGGTTTGCCGACTGACATGTCATAGAAAAGATATTTAGTCGCTCAATGTCTATCCAATAAAAACAATGACACCATCATCACAAATTATTTCTCTAAGTGCATCCACCAAATGGTCAATTCTTGATACCATAAATACAACTGCTTCAACAGGATAGTTTTCAGAAATCCAAGGCTTGATTTTTTCCAACTCATCCAAAATAAATGGCAAATCATCTCTTGTTATATCAATGCCGCTTTGGAAGCAAGCAATCCATTTTAACTCAAGCTCATTAATTACGGGTATCCAGTATTCACAAAAAAAATTTTCGGTAGCAAGTGGAATGTATGGCGAGTCCATAGCTATGTCTTTAGGATTTATTATTATAGCTGCTACGGACATTCAATCCCTCCTTGATAACTGTGAAACGACCTTTCTTGTCGCCCGTGTTGATGTCATAATAACACAAACTAACTGAAACCAATTGCAACTACTTGGCACTTTTGCTTCTTTCGCTAATTTTGAAGAAGGCTGTAAAATAGCGGGTTTATGCCAAACGGCTAAGCCAATCCTTACCGTTTTTCAAGACACGTCGGTTGTTTCTTCAATTAAATAACCAAGCCACTGGCAAGTTTTCAAGTCTACCTTGCCATTGGCTTGGAATGGAATGTTTTCTTCCTCTAGTAAAGCTTTGCGGATTTCGCTGTACGCGCCGCCTGTTACTGCGCCATCGGCCATAACAACGCGTTGCCATGGTAGGTCTTCTGGGCAATTGCGCATGGCCCAGCCAACCTCTCTTGCGCCGCGAGGTTTTCCTAGCATTTGAGCTATTTGGCCGTATGTTGCTACGTTTCCTTTTGGGATTCTGGCTACTATGTCGTAGACGTTTTTTGCGAAATTATTGCTCATACTTTTTCCGCCCTAAACATTGGGAAAAGTATCATCTGTCATTTCGGTGAAAACGCATACGCGATTTCTGCCTGTTCCTTTTGCGTAATACAATGCCTTGTCTGCGTCGGAGACGAAGTTTTCCAAGGTGTAGTCGGCACCGCGTTTTGGTACGTTGCAGTTTATGCCTATGCTTACGGTTATGCTGGTTGTTGTTGATGGGTCTATTACGAAGGCGTGGGCTTCTACTGTTTCGCGGATTCTTTCGGCTACTAGCTTCGCGCCTTCCATGGTGGTGTCTGGTAGGATTATTGCAAATTCCTCGCCGCCCCAACGGGCCGCCTTGTCAATTGCACGGGCTAGGCTGCCTTTGATTATTTGGGCAGTTTCCTTTAGCACCATGTCGCCTTGCAAATGGCCGTGGGTGTCGTTATACGTTTTAAAATGGTCGATGTCTAACATTATGAAACTTATGGTTGTTTGCTGACGCATAGAGCGTTGCCATTCTTGTTCTAATTGGGTGTAGAAGTAGCGGCGATTGCCTATGCCTGTAAGTGCGTCTGTTATGCTGATATTGTGGATTAGGCGCATCTGATTGATAATTTGTATTTGGCTTTTTACACGAAGTTTTACCACGGACGCGCTAAACGGTTTGCTAATGTAATCTGCCGCGCCCAGCACAAAACCCATCTCTTCGTCTTGGGCGTTGTTTAGCCCTGTTACAAAGATTACGGGAATGTCGCGGGTTGCCTCATCTTTTTTTAAGGTGGCAATTACTTCAAAGCCGTTCATCGCTGGCATTATTATGTCCAGCAGAATTAAATCTGGCATGAGTTCGCGGGCGGCTTCTATACAGCCCTGCCCGTCTTTTTCTACATACACTGTGTAATCCTGCTTTAGAATATGCGACAGTGCTGTTATATTCATTGCCTCATCGTCTACTACCAAGATGCTGTTTTTTACCTTTTCCATTCTTATATCAGCCTCCAAACTTCTTTTAATCGTTCAATCGTCTGCATTGCAGGTTTGAAATCGTATGATTCTATTTGGCGCGCTAGTTCGTCTGCGCCTGGTACGGCCTTTATTTCGTTCAAAAGGTCTAGGCTTTCGGGGTTTCTGCTTTTTATTAGTGGCTCTAGCTTTACGAACAACGCACGTACTTTTGCAGGGTCGTTTATGGTTTTAGGTTGTTCTTCTTTGTTGCCTATGAATTGCGCCAGTTCGGATAATACGGCGATTAGTTCCTTTTGTAAAGTTGTTAGATGTTCCAGTGGAACTTCGGCGTTATCGCGTAGCAGGTCTTCAATTTGTGCCGAAATATCTTGCAGGTCTTGCTTGCCTATTAGCCCAGCGGAACTTTTTAAAGTATGCACCAGCCTGTGCGCTAACACGATTTGACCGCTTTCTAAGCTTTCGACGATTTCATCGTACTTGTTGATGTTCTCGCGCACGAAACTTTCTTTTAGCTTTTGAATTAGCTGATATTCGTCATCGTTTTTATTTTCCAACAGGGATTCTGTGCTGTCTTCTTCCGCAGTACAGCTTATTGTGTCTAGGTATTTGGCTAAACACCGCCATAACTCCTGTGAAGTGAATGGTTTGCCTATGCAATCGACCATGCCGTATTGTTTATAGGCTTCGCGGTCTGTTGCCATTACATTTGCGGTTAGGGCTACTATGGGCGTGGTGCAACCCATTGCTAGTATTTTGCTTGCTGCGTCTATGCCGTCCATTGTGGGCATGTGAATATCCATCAAAATTAGGTCGTAGGGTTTGTTGTTACCTTTATTTTTCATGCGTTCGCGGATTTTGTCAACACCTATTTGTCCGTTTTCCGCTATTTCTGTTTCTAACCCTACTCGCGAAAGATGTTCGGTTATTACCATTTGGTTCATATTGTTATCTTCGCATACTAGAATTTCGCCCGTGAACGTGGGCTTGCACATGTCACGTAGATTTGATTTATCGAAGTGTTGCTCCAATGATGAGGCTATTGTACTAAATGTTAGTTCAAAACTAAAGATGCTACCCTTGCCAAGTTCACTTTCTATTTTTAACTCGCCACCCATTTTTTCTATTAATCTTGTCACAATGGGCAGACCTAGCCCAGTTCCGCCGAATTTCCGTGTGATGCTAACATCAGCCTGCATGAATGGTTCTGTTGCGCGGGCTATTTGTTCTGGAGTCATGCCTATGCCCGTATCTTGAATCGAGCAACGAATCGTCTGTGTAGATTCAGTAGTTTCCGTTATTATGGCACTAACTCTTATGATTCCTTCTGACGTGAACTTTACGGCATTCGTAAGCAGATTTATAAACACCTGCCGCAAGCGGAATGCATCACCAACAAGCACTTCGTTAGCAGGGCTGGGTTCGGCATAGAAATGCAGTTTAATGCCCTTTTCAACGGCCTTCACATGTGTAATAGATTTGCAATTATCAAAAACATCTGACAACCTAAACGGCGAATGTTCCAACTCCAACTTGCCCGATTCAATTTTGGAAACGTCCAAAATATCATTGATAATTTGCAAAAGCCAATTGGAACTTTCGGTGATTCGTACAAGATACGAACGCACTTTCATTGACATTTCCTGCTCTAGCGCGAGTTCCGAGAAGCCGACGATACTGTTCATAGGAGTACGAATTTCATGACTCATGTTGGCGATAAACGCGGTTTTCGCCTTGGACGCATGAATAATTTCCTCTTCAAGTTCCTTACGATGCGTGATGTCACGCGCAATTCCCATCAAGCCCTTAACTTCGCCATCTACAAGCATTGGGACTTTTATTGATTCAAAAATGCGTTGCTCGCCTGTTGGTGTAATCAAGGTATCTTCAACGCGGTATACTTTGTGTTCTGACATAACTTTGGTGTCTACTTTTCGCCAGTCAGACATAATTTCCTTTGGTAAGTTAGCGAACTCATGCTCTGTCTTGCCTAGAATTTCCTCGCGGGTAAGACCAAATAACTCAATAAAATGTTTGTTGATGCGAGTATGCTTAAACTCTAAATCCTTACAGAAAAGCACGTCGGGAATTAAATCAAAAATCGCGTTAAGTGTCGCTGTTTCTTCTTCTAATGATTGCGTGCGTTCGGCAACAAGCTGCGAAAGCTGTTTTCTTTCATGCATTGTTCTAATGTACAGCAACAGCATCGTCATACAGATTAACACAATAACCACAATAACTAAAGTCATTTGCCATTGTAGAGCTTGTGCGTCTGACTGCAATTGCATTTCCATGATGCGTGCGTTGTAATCAAAAGTGCGAGTAGTCCAGTAATCCGAGATAAAGTCAATAGGAACAAGCGTCAACGCCTTGTTTAAGATGGACAGCAAAGCTTCCTCATTTGAGCATAGCGCGAAACTTACGTTATATGTTTCTTCAAAAAGAATGTTCACCCTAAAACCCATGCGTTCATAATAGTTAATCGTGCTTAAAATGCTGGCGTGGCTGGAAAATATCAAGTCGATTTCGTTATTATCCAGCGCGTCCAGCATTGCTGGCATTGTTGTGAAATCCTTGTTCACATTCATATAATTGCCAAACCATGATGTAAAAATTTGTTCATATGTGGTGTTTCTAATCAGTCCAACGCGATTATACAGCACTTCGCCCATTACAATACTTGGGAAATCTGAATGGGAAATTAACGCATAATTATCTGTGAAAATTGGCGTTGACCACAGAAAATCCCGATTATCAACGTAATGCGAGTGAACCGTACCCACCGCCAAAGAAATTTCCCCAGCATAAAGCATATCGTCCAAGCTAAGGCTTGGCGAAGCATCATGCACAATATGAAATTCCATACCCGTCAAAATTTCCAATTGCCGCAAAATATCAATTCCCAGCCCTTGAAACATTTGCTCATGGTCATTAAAAAAGCTTACGGGATAACCGTAACTATGCGCACCTATATGTATTACAGGGTTGCTTCTAACAAAATCAAGTTCTGCGGGTGAAAGCATTTGCAAAAATCTGTTGCGATTAAATTCCTCCGCGCCACGCGCATAAATCCCACCAAGAATTGCCATTCCGCCATTGTCCATAGCAAGCTGAACTACGTCAACAATAGGAAATAATTCCTCGTTTTGCGCAGAAAATGATGCCGTTCGTATTACAAATGGGTATAGCTGATTAGTTACAAACATGGGGTTTGAATCTGTAATCTGTATTGTTTGCGCAAGGTCGCCTATAAATGCATCAACTTCGCCATTTAGTAATAATTCCGCTATCTCGTCAAATGTTTCTGCATAAAGCCCGTAAAAATCAATCGCATTTGTGTCGTACAAAACCTGTCTTGTCACCGTTCCCGCAAGAAATACAAAGCGTGGTGTTTCAATTTCCGTAAGCGGCTCGGATTCTTCCAAACGTACTGTCATTAACTGGCGGCTTACTATTGGCGAGGTCATTCTGTAAATTAACTCGCGCTCTGGCAGTCGCGTTAGTTGCCCCGTAAAGTGAATGCTTCCATCTTCAAGCCCGTCAAATATTTCGGGCAATTCAAAAATATATGGCACAAATGGTATACCAAACAAACCCGAAAGCCAGTCCGTCATATGCCGCGCAAAACCCAGCACTTCGCCGTCCACTATAAATGCTTCCGCGTTGCTTGTCATGCCATATATAAAATAATCATGCTGTAACAATATATTCTCAATTGCTAAAATTTGCTCGTTAGTTATTTCTGGTATGTCCCTAAATGTTTCAAACGATATTGTTGTGGCAAGTGCGTATTCTTTCTCATGCACAAAATTACAAAATAATAACACAAATACCGCCACAACAAAGAATTTCCGCGACCCAATACCCAACACCTCTCACCCCCATCTAAGATAATACCACAGATGCGCAAGAATGCATATACAAAAAAAAGGAACTGCCGCCAGTTCCTTTTTTGTATATGCATTCTTAATTCGCGTTTGCCAACATTAGGCGTAGGCGGTTTTCTTGGTTGATTACGCTTGCGCCTGGGTCGTAGTCAATTGTTACTATGTTCGCGCTGGGGAAGTTATCTTTAATTTTGCGGCTCATGCCCTTTGCTACTATGTGGTTTGGTAGGCAACCGAAGGGTTGTACAGCTACTATGTTGTTTATTCCTATGTGGATAAGTTCTAGCATTTCGGCTGTAAGAAGCCAGCCTTCGCCCATTTTTACACCGAAATCTAAGTAGCCTTTGCACATGTTCATAGTGTGGATAAATTCAGTGGGGGCATCAAAGACACCACTGTTTTTGATTATGGTGATTAGCTCGCGTTGTTTTTTTTCAAAATAGTTCATTATTGTGCGTAGGATTATCCTGCGCTTTAGCGAACCGCCGTATAGTTTACATTCGTGAATCATGCTGTGCAGCCTGTACATAGCAAATTCCAACATGCCCGAATTGATTACTTCCGCGCCTTGGTCAACTAGATACTGCTCAAGACCGTTGTTTCCAAGCGGGGAATATTTAATGTAAATTTCGCCAACAATACCGACCTTCATTTTTGTGCGGCTTGTGTCGCGTTGGATTGCTGCGAAATCTGCCAGAATGGCTTTGCAATTCGCTTTTGTTTGCGTAAATTTCGCGCCGCGCATTTGTTCCAGAAGTTTCGCAACCCAAGTATCTACTACTTTTTGCGAGCTTCCGCGTTCCAATTCATATGGAATGCACTGGTTGTGAAGTCGCATAAGAATATCGCCATACATAAGGCTGAACACAATTTTAACAAGCGTCCGTTTGCGCAAATAAACACCACCCGCGCCAGTGGGTGCAGAAATATTAAACGAGGCAACAGGAACATGCCCAAAACCATTCTTGTGAAGGGCTTTGCGAAGCAGGCTCAAGTAATTGGACGCACGACACCCACCACCCGTTTGCGTAAGAAACACAGCGACTTTATCAAGGTCATACTTCCCGCTTTTAAGCGCGTCAATAAACTGCCCAATGATTAACAACGCGGGATAGCATGTGTCATTGTGAACATTCCGCAAGCCTTCTTCGGCTATTTCTTTGTGGTTTGTTCGTAGCAATTCGGTTTTGTAGCCCTCTTGCCGTATTATTCCTTCGATTAGCTCAAAGTGAATTGGTAGCATCATTGGTACGAGTAATGTATGTGTTTCTTTCATTTCGGGCGTGAAATTTACTATGGGTAATTTGTGGCTTTCGTTTGCCATTAACTTTCGCTCCTTACTAACACCTTGGGTTGTTCTTTTTTGTTGGAACGGCTGGAAGTTACATGCATTACCGCTTCTAGGCTTCTTAGACGAATTTTCGCGGCGGCAAGATTTTTTATCTCGTCGATTTTTATTTGCGTGTAAAGTTTGCCAGAGTTGCGAAGGATTTCGCTAACTTCATCGGTGGTAATCGCGTCAATTCCGCAACCGAATGACACTAGCTGAACCATCTCCATATTAGGATTCATCGTGACGAACTTCGCGGCGTTGTACAGCCGTGCATGGTAAGTCCACTGATTAAGAACGCCCAAATTTTGCTTGGGAACAAGATGACTAACCGCGTCCTCTGTAAGCACAACGAATCCCATGGAGCATAGAAGCTTGTCTATTCCGTGATTAATTTCGGGGTCTATGTGGTACGGACGACAGCCTAGCACAATTACGGGCAGATTGTTTGTTTTCGCGTAGTATAGGGCGTGTTGTCCTTGTTCGGCTACGTGGCGGCTGTATGCTTCGTATGCTTCGTATGCCCTGTCTGTGGCGGTTTTTATTTCTTTCATTCGTAGGGCGGGTAGCACGCCTTTTAGTGCGTCTGCTATTCGCTCTATGAATTTCTTTTTATTTTGAAATCCGATATGCAGATGTATATATTTTATTTTGTTCAAGCCCGCGATATTCGCGGCAAGAACTTCTGGATAATACGCAACTACTGGGCAGTTATAGCAGTTGTCGGAAATTCCTTCATCTATGTTGTAGGTCATGCAGGGGTAGAAAATCGCGTCAACGCCCTTTTCTAGCAATGATTCAATATGCCCATGCCCCATTTTCGCGGGATAGCAGATTGTATCGGAAGAAATTGTGTGTTGCCCCTTCATGTACAATTCACGCGTTGAAGGCTCGCTTAAAACCACATCACAACCCAAACTAGAAAAGAATGTTGACCAAAACGGAATAGTTTCATACATATTCATTACAAGCGGCAGACCGACTTTAAGCCGCCCTGTGCCGTATGTAGGGAAGTTTAGAACATAATCATATTTGTATGCTACTAGATTCGGATGTTCGGTGTTTTGCTTGCCGCCTGCGCCGCGTTCGCATTTATTGCCCGAAATAAAACGACCGCCGTCTGCAAAGGTATTGATTGTCAAGCAGCATTTATTCGCGCAAGCATTACAAATGGTTGCCTTTGACTTGTGCGTAAAGGCTTCAAGATTTTCGGGCGAGATTAAATTTGATTTATCAGATGCATTGTGTTTTGCGTAAAGTGCCGCGCCGTACCCGCCCATTAATTCCGAAATGGGAAGGCGGATTACATCGCGCCCAAGCTCCGTTTCAAAGCAACGCAAAACAGCGTCATTCAAAAATGTTCCGCCCTGTACTACAATATTTTTTCCAAGTTCGTCTGCATTGCGCACGCGAATTACCTTGTAAAGGGCGTTTTTGACAACGCTTAATGCAAGCCCCGCGGAAATATCTTCAATGGTAGCCCCGTCCTTCTGCGCTTGCTTAAATGATGAGTTCATGAAAACTGTGCAACGCGAACCCAAGTCAACTGGATTTTTCGACTGCATAGCAATGGCGGAGAACTCGCTAACCGAATACCCCAAGGAAGTAGCGAAAGTTTCCACAAACGAGCCGCACCCCGACGAGCAAGCTTCATTTAAAACAACAGAATCAACCATGCCATCTTTGATATGGAAGCATTTAATATCCTGCCCACCAATGTCAATTATAAAGTCAACTTTCTCATTAAAATGCCGCGCCGCCGTGTAATGCGCAATTGTTTCCACAATACCAAAATCAAGCCCAAATGCCGCGTGAATTAATTCCTCCCCATATCCCGTAACAGCCCCCGCCGAAATATGTACCCGGCTGCCGCAAAGCCTGTAAATTTCTTGAATTTGTTCGCGAATAATTGGTAATGGATTTCCGCCATTTGGCGAGTAATGCCTGTACAAAATGCTGTCGTCTTCGCCAATTAGCACAACTTTTGTGGTGGTAGAACCAGCATCAATACCCAGAAACGCCGCGCCTGTATAAGAAGCAATATCCGTTTCCGCAACGGTAACAGATGCATGACGATTACGGAAGTTTTCAAAATCGTTTTGGTTGGCAAAAAGCGGTTGCCCAACTGCTTTTATGGCTTCTGCTTCCTGCGTGCGCGAAAGTTTTTCTACTAGGTCTGCGAAGGAAACTGTTGCATCATTGGGAAGTTGCTGGGCTTTAAACGCACTACCCAACGCCATAAAATATGGCCCTAGCTCTGGGAATACTGCTGTTTCTTCGGTAAGTTCCAGCGTTTCAATAAATCTACTTTGAAGCCCTTTGAAAAATGCCAAAGGCCCGCCCAAAAACAAAACATTTCCTTTAATTGCTCGCCCTTGCGCAAGCCCACCGATGGTTTGGTCAACCACCGCTTGGAATATACTTGCGGCAATATCTTCTTTTTTCGCGCCTTGGTTAAGCAGTGATTGAATATCGCTTTTCGCAAACACACCGCAACGTGACGCAATTGGGTAGATTCGTTTATGCCCTGGGTAAAGCTCGTCTAATTCGTCAACGGTTACGTTCATTAATGTCGCCATTTGGTCTATGAACGCGCCTGTTCCGCCTGCACATGAGCCGTTCATGCGTTCCTCAAGCGTACCGCGTAGGAAGATAATTTTTGCATCTTCGCCGCCCAGCTCAATTACCACGTCTGTTTCGGGCAGTTCCTTATTCACAGCACCTGCCGCCGCGAAAACTTCCTGCACGAAACTAAGCTCGGCAATATCCGCAACCCCCAGCCCCGCAGAACCCGTTACCGACACTTTTAACATTTGCCCATCCAAAATATGCGCCAACGATTTAATATGCTCCGCCGTCACCTCCCGCACTCGCGATAAATGACGCTGATAACTTTTTTCGATAATCTTTCCATTGCTGTCTAACACAACGGTTTTCATGGTGGTAGAACCCACATCAATACCTATTGCATAGCTCATGCTTTTTCACCTCTGCTTGAGTCATGCTTACATTGTATAAGAAATCTAATTTTTAGGCAAGGAATCTAAGAACATGACAGAAATTACATTTTGCTATAGTGAATGGTATTTATGGTTTTTCTGCGTAAACATGCACAAACCGATACAGCAAATTAAATCGCAATGGCATGATTTTTGCAAGAAGTTTGTCAATGATAAATGCAGCTTTCATTAATAAGTTATACGGATTTTTGAATAATCGCACAGAAATCACACCCGCTGGAACATAAAACAATTGCGAAAATGTAAACCGTGTTTTGAAATGCTTTTTTAGCAGGGAAATTTCGTGATTTTCTAGGGGTTTTTCGTCGATAGTTCGGGCTTGGGGTGTTCGCTTTCTTACGATTCTTCCAATGGGGTTGCTTCCCATTGGTTCTATGAAGAAGCAGAAGCCATCTTTTTTTAAAACCCTCTTGATTTCCTGTACGGCTTTATCGAAATCCAAGTGATGCAGTATTCCCGCACCAAACACAACATCAAAGGATTCATCTTCAAATTCAAGTTTGTTAGCGTCCATAACCATAAAATTAAAATTGGGAAGCTG
>Ga0123355_10012347_pt1 | contig 13229 bp, 4 predicted proteins | sample TergutEmb28metaG_3_FD_89872 | JGI IMG/M metagenome (GOLD analysis project Ga0123355, IMG submission 89872) | Embiratermes neotenicus P1 segment gut microbial communities from Petit-Saut dam, French Guiana - Emb289 P1 | ecosystem: Host-associated > Arthropoda: Insects > Digestive system > Gut ... | reverse complement strand
ATAACTGACAGAGATACCGCTGTAGTTAATGTTCTGGTGGTTAGGACGGCCCTCACCGCACTATAATAAAAGACAGCGATACAGCTCTAGGTAATGTTGTGATGGTTAGGAAGGTCCTCACCGCACTAAAATAACTGACAGCGATACCGCAGTAGGAATTGGGGTGTTGGTTAAGACGTCCCTCATCGCACTACAAGAAATGAAACGATACCGCATTAGGTAATTATATGGGGGTTAGGACGGACCCTCAAACCGCACTAAAATTACTGTCAGCGATACCGCTCTAGGTAATGTTGAGGTGGTTAGGACGGCCCACAAACCGCACTACAATAAGTGACAGCGATAAAGCTCTAGTTAATGGAATGGAGGTTAGGAAGGCTGTCACCGCACTACAATAACTGACTGCGATACAGCTGTAGGTATAGGTGTGTTGGTTAAGACGTCCCTCATCGCACTCCAAGAAATGAAACGATACCGCATTAGGTAATGGTTTGGGGGTTAAGACGGCTCTTACCGCACTACAAAAACTGACGGCGATATCGTTCAAAGTAATGGTATGGTGGTTCGGACGACCCTCACCGCAGTATAATAACTGACAGCGATAGCGTTGATGGTAATGGAGTGGTGGTTTGGACGGATTTCACCGTAATTCAATAACAGACATAGCTCCGCAGTAGGTATTGATGAGTTGATTAAGACGGCACTCACACCACACTACAGTTATTGACAGCGATACAGCATTAGATAATGTTGTGGTGGTTAGGACGTCCGTCAAATCGCTCTAAAATAACTGACAGCGATACCGCTGTAGGTAATGGTGTGGTGGTTATGACGACCGTCATAGACTACAGGAAATGATATCGATGCCGCTGTAGAGAATGGTGTGGTGGTTAGGACGGCTCTCAACGCACTACAATAACTGACAGCGATACCGCTGTAGGTAATGGTGTGGTGGTTAGGTCGGTTCTCTCACCGAACTACAGTAACAGACAGCGATACCGCTGTGGGTAATGGTGTGGTGGTTAGGGCGGCTCGTACCGCACTAAAATAACTGACAGGGAATTGTGTGTAGGTTAGGACGGCTCTCACCGCACTACAATAACTGACAGCGATACCGCTGTAGGTAATGGGGTGGTTTTTAGGACGGCCCTCACACCGCACTACAATAAATTACATCGATACCGCTGTGGGTAATGGTGTTGTGGTTAGAACGGACCTAAAACCGCACTACAAAAACTGTCGGCGTTACCGCTGTAGGTAATGGTGTGGTGGTTAGGACGGCACTCACTCTACTACAATAAATAATGCGATACGGCTGTAACTAATGGTGTGGTGGTTAGGAGGGTCGTCACCACACTATAATAACAGACAACGATAATCCTCTAGGAAATGGTGTGGTGTTTAGGAAGGTCATGACATCGCACTAAAATGACCGACACCGATACCGCTGTAGGTAATGGTGTGGTGGTTAGGACGGCAATCAAAGCAATACAAAAACTAACAGGGATGCCACTGTACGTAATGGTGAGTTGGTTAGGAAGGCCCCCACAGCGCACTACACAAACAGACAGAGATACAGCTCTATTAATGTTGTGGGGTTTCGACGGGCCTAATAGAACTACAATAACTGACAGCGATATCGCTATAATTAATGGTGTGGTGGTTAGGAAGGCCCCCACAGCGCACTACACAAACAGACAGAGATAACGCTATAGGTATTGGTGTGGTGTTTCGAAAGTCCTCAACGCATTAAAATAACTGAAAGCGATACCGCTGTACTTAATGGTGTGGTTTTTCGACAGCCCTCACGGTACTACAGTAACTAAAAGATAAACCTGCAGGTAATGGTGTGGTGGTTAGGAAGGCACTTATCGCACTAAAGTAACTGAAAGGGATACCGCTGTAGGTAAAGTTGTGGTAGTTAGGACGGCATTCAACGCACTACAAAATCTGAGGGCGATACCGCTGTATGTAATGGTGTGGTGGTTAGGACGGACCTCTAACCGCACTACTTTTACAAAGAGCGAAACCGCTGTATTTAATGTTGTTGTTGTTAGGACTTTCCTCACCGCTCTACAGTAACTGCCAGCGATACCGCTGTAGGTAATGGTGTGGTGATTAGGACGGAACTCATCGCACTACAGTAACTGATAGCGATAGCGCAGTAGGTAATTTTGTGGTGGTTAGGACGGACATGAAACTGTACTAAAGTAACTGACAGCGGTACCGCTGTAGGTAATATAGTGCTGGTTAGGATGGCCCTCACACCGCACCAAAATAAATGACAGCGATAATGTTGTAGGTAATGGTGTGGTGGTTAGGAGGGCCCTCAGCGCACTGCAATAACTGACAGCGATACCGCTATAGATAATGTTGTGAAGGTTAGGACGGCCTCACCGCAAAAATTAACATACAGCGATACCGACGTTAGGAATGGTGTGGTGGTTAGGATGACACTCACCGCACTACAATAATTGACTGCGATACCGCTGTTTGTAATGGTCAGTTGGATTGTACGGCCCTAACACCGCACTAAAATAACTGAAAGCGATACCACAATAGGTATTGGTGTGGTGGTTAGGACTGCAAACAAACCACACTATAATTACTGTCAGCGAAACCGCAGCAGGTAATGTTGAGTTGGGTAGGATGGCCCTCACACCGCTCTACTATATGTGACAGCGATAAAGCTGTAGTTAATGGTGTGTTTGTTAAACGTCCCACACCGCACTACAATAACTGACAGCGATACCTCTTTAGGTAATGGTGTGGGCGTTACGACGGCCCTCAACGCACTACAATAACTGACAGCGATATCGCTGTTGGTAATGGTGAGGTGGTTCGGACGGCATTCACCCCTCTACAATAACTGACATCGATGCCGCAGTAGGTAATGCTGTGTTGATTAGAACGGCACACACACCGCACTACAGATAATGAAACGGGATACCGCATTAGATAATGATGTGGTGGTTAGGACGCCATCAAACCGCTCTACAATAAATGACAGCGATACCGCAGTAGGTAATGGTGTGGTGGTTAGGACGACTTCCACCGCTCTACAATAACTGTCAGCAATACCGCTGTGGGTAATTTTGTGCTGGTTAGGACGTATCTCACCGCACTACTAAAACTGAAAGCGATAACTCTGTAGGTAATGGTTTGGTGGTTAGAACCGCCGTCCTAGATTACAATAACTGAGATCGATAAAGCTGTAGGTAATGGTGTGGTGGTTAGGAAGGATCTCACGGCACTAAAATAACTGTCAGCGATAACGCTGTAGGTAATGGTGACTTGGTAAGGACGGCGCCCCACCCACGGCAACAAAATAAGTGACAGCGATAACGCTGTAAGTATTGGTGAGGTGCTTCGGACGGCCTTCACCGCACTATAAAAACTGACAGCGATAGCGCTGTTTGTAATGGAGTGGTGGTTAGGACGCATCTCACCGCAATTCAATAACTGACATAGCTCCGCATTAGGTATTGATGTGTTGATTAAGAAGGCAACCACACCGCACTACTGTAATTGACAGCGATACCGCATTAGATAATGTTGTGGTGGTTAGGACGGCCATCAAACCGCACTACAAAAACTGACTGCGATACCGCTGTAGCTAATGGTGTGGCGATTATGACGACCGTCCGAGACTACAGTAAATGAGATCGATACCGCTGTAGAGAATGGTGTGGTGGTTCGGACGGCTCTCATCCACTACAATAACTGACAGCGATACCGCTGTAGGTAATCGTGGGTTGGTTAGGACGACCCTCACAAGGCAATAAAATAACTGACAGCGATACCGCTGTAGGTAATGGTGTGGTGGTTAGGACGTTCCTATCACCGAAGTACAGTAACAGAGAGCGATACCGCTATGGGTAATGTAGTGGAGGTTAGGACGGCTCGTACCGCACTACTTTAACTGGCAGCGATACCGCTCTAGGGAATGGTGTGTAGGTTAGGACGGCTCTCACCGCACTACAATAACTGACAGCGATACCGCTGTAAGTAATGTTGTGGTGGTTAGGACGGAACTAACACCGCACTACAAAAACTGTCAGAGTTACCGCTGTAGGTAATGGTGTGGTGGTTAGGACGGCACTCACTCTACTACAATAAATAAAGCGATACTGCTCTAACTAACGGTGTGGTGGTTAGGAGGTTTCTCACCGCAATACAATAACTGACAACGATACTACTGGAAGTAATGGTGTGGTGGTTAGGAAGGTCATGACATCGCACTACAATGACCGACAGCGATTTCGCTGTCGGTAATGGTGTGGTGGCTAGGACGGCACTCAACGCACTACAAAAAATTAACAGGGATACCACTGTATGTAATGGTGTGTTGGTTAGGAAGGCCCTCACAGCGCACTTCACTAACAGACAGAGATACCGCTCTAGGTAATGTTGTGGGGTTTCGACGGCACTCACGGCACTACAATAACTGACAGCAATATCACTGTAGGTAATGATGTGGTGGTTAGGAAGGCCTTCACCGCACTACAGTAAATGACAGCGATACCGCTGTAGGTAATGGTGTGGTGGTTAGGAAGGCCCTCTCATCGCACTACACTAACTGACCGAGATACGTCTGTAGGTTATGATGTGGTTTTTCGACGGCCCTCACCGCACAACAATAACTAAAAGAGGTAACGCTGTAGGTAATGGTGTGGTGGTTATGACGGCCTACACACCGCACTACAGTAACTGACAGCGTTAAAGATGTAGGTAATGTTGTGGTGGTTAGGACGGCCCTCACCCCACTACAATAACTAAAGCTATACCGCTGTAAGTAATGGTGTGGTAGTTAGGAGGGTCCTCACCGCACTAAAATAACTGACAACGATACTCTTTGGTAATGGTGTTGATGGTTAGAAAGGCCATCACCTCGCACTAAAATAACCGAAAGCTTACCGCTGTAGTAAACTTTGTGTTGGCTAGGAATTCACTAAACTGACAGGGATACCATTTTATGTATTGGTGTGTTGGTTGGGAAGGCCCTCACACCGCACTACAATAACTAACAGCGATACCGCTGTAAGTATGTGTGTGGTGTTTAGGACGACACCCATAGCACTACAGTAACTGATAGCGATAGCGCGGTAGGCAATTTTGTGGTCGTTAGAAAGGCCCTCACACAGAACTTCAATAACTGACGTCAATAACGTTATGGGTAATGATGTGGTGGTTAGGACAAAACACACCGCAATATATTTACTAATAGCGATAGCGCTGTATGTACTAGTTTGTTGGTTAGGACGGCCCACACCGCAATACAATAACTGAAATTGATACGGCGGTGGGTAATATTGTGGTGGTTAGGACGGCTCTCACCGAACTACAGTACCTAACAACGATACCGCTGTGTTTAATGGTGTGGTGAATAGGAAGGCCCTCACTCCGCACTAAAATATCTGACAGAGATACCGCAGTATGTAATAATGTGATGGTTAGAACGGCCCACAAGGCACTAAATTAACTGACAGCGATACGGCTCTAGGTAATTTTGTGGTGGTAATGACGGTCCTTACCGCAATACAAAGACTGGCGACAATATTCTTATAGGTATTGGTGTGGTGGTTGTGACGGATCCCAAAACGAACTAAAATTACTGACAGCGATACCGTTGTAGTTAATGGTGTGGTGGGTAGGACGGTTCTAACCGCCCTACATTATACGGAAAGCGATACCGCTGTATGTAATATTGTGGTGGTTAGGACGGCCCCCACACGGCACTATAATAACTGACAGCGATACCGCTGTAGTTATTAGTGTGTCGGTTAGGACGGTCTTCAATGTACTACAACAACTGACAGCAATACCGCTGTAGTTAATGTTGTGGTGGAAAGGAAGGCCCTAACCGCCCTACGGCGATACCGCTCTATGTAATAGTTTGATGGTTAGGACAGCCCTTACCGCACTATATTAGCTATGAATGATACCGCTTTAGGTAGTGTTGTGTTGGTTAGGAGGGCACTCACTGCACTACAATACCTGACAGAGATACCGCAGTATGTAATAGTGTGGTGGTAAGGACGGCACTCAACGCACTACAAAAAGTGACAACAATACTCTTGCAGTTTAATAGGACAACTACAATACTTGGGAGCGAGACCGCTTTAAGTAATTGTGTATTGGTTACGACAACTCTCATTGCTCTAGAGAAACTGAGAGTGATACCGCTCTAGGTAATAATGTGTTCGTTAGGACGGCCCACACCGCACTTCAACAACTGACAGCGAAAACGCTGTATATAATGGTGTGATGGTTAGGAAGGAACATACCGCACTACAAAAACTGAAAGCGATACCGTTTTAGGTAATGGTGTGGTGGTTAGGACGGCCCTCACACCGCACTACAATAAATGACAGCGATACTGCTGTAGGTAATGGTGTGGTGGTTAGGATGGTCTTGATACCGAACTACAATAACAGACACAGATACAGCTGTAGGTAATTATGTTGTTGTTAGATCGGCCCACAGACCGCACTACAATAATTGAGAGCGATACAAATTTAGGTAATGGCGTGGTGGTTAGGACTGCACACACTGAACTATAGTAACTGACAGCGATTCCACTGTAGTTAATATTGTGGTGATTAGGACAGCCCTCACAACGCACTAAAATATACGACAGTGATAGAGATCTAGTTAATGTTGTTGAGGTTAGGACGGCGCTGACTGCATTAGAATAACTGACAGCGACACCACTTTAGGGAATGGTGTGGTGGTCAGGACGGTTCTCTCTGCACTACAATAACTAACAGCGATACCGCTGTCGATAATGGTGTTGTGGATAGGACAGCGCTCAACTCACTAGAGTGACAGCGATACCGTTTTAGGTAATGGTGTATTGTTTAGAACGGCCCACAATCCGCACTATTTTAACTGACAGCGATACCGCTGTAGGTAATGGTGTGGAGTTTAGGACGGACCTCACTGCCTTACACTAACTGACAGGGATGTCGTACGTAATAGTGTGGTGGTTAGTACGGGACTCACTGGACTACAGTTACTGACAGCGTTACCGCTGCTGGGAATATTGTTTTGGTTAGGGTGTCCCTCACAACGCACTAAAATAACTGAAAGAGATAACGCTCTAGGTTTTGTTGTGTTGGCTAGGACGGACCTCACCGCACTAAATTAACTGACAGGGATAATGCTCTACGTAATGGTGTGATGGTTAGGACGGCCCTAACCGCACTACAGTAACTGACACTGATATCGATGTAGTAAATGATGTGGTGGTTAGGACGGCACTCACCCCACTGCAGTAACTGACAGCGATACCGCTTTAGTTATTGGTGTGGTGGATAGGACGGCTCTCACCGCTCTACAATAACTGACAGCGATAAAACTGTAGTTATTGTTGTGTTGGTTAGGACGTCCCTCACACCGCACCACATTGACAGACGGCGATAACGATCTAGGTAATGGTGTGGTGATTAGAACGGCACTCACTGCACTACAATAACTGACAGTGATACTCCTGCAGGTAATGGTGTGGTGGTTAGGACGGCCGTCACAGCACTACAGAAACTGACAGAGATACAACTCTAGGTAAGGGTGTGTTGGTTAGGAAGACAATAAATGCATTACAGTAACAGACAGCGATACCGATGTAAGTAATGTTGTGGTGGATATGACGACTATCACTTCACTACAGTACCTGACAGAAATAACGATGTAGGTAAAGGTGTGGTGTTTAGGACGGCACTCGCTGCACTACAATAACTGACAGATATGAAGTTCTAGGTAATGGTATTGAGGTTAAGACGGCCCTCAGAACACTACAATAATTAACAGCGATACCGCTGTAGGTAATGTTGTGATGGTTAGGAAGGCCTACACCGCTCTAAGTACCTGACAGCGATACCGCTGTAGTTAATGGTGTGGTGTTTAGGAAGGACGTCACACCGCACCACAATAAATGAGAGAAATAACGCTGTAGGTAATGGTGTGATGGTTAGGGCGGTTCTCACCGCACTACATTAACAGACAGTGATAATTTTCAAGGTAATTCTGTGATGGTTAGGAAGTACTTCACACCGCTCTGAAGTAACTGACAGGGATACCGCTGTACGTAATTTTGTGGTGGTTAGGACGGCACGCAAACCGCAATAAAATAACCGACAGCGAGACCGCTGTAGGTAATGTTGTGGTAAATAGGTCTGCACCCACAACGCACTAAAATAACCGACAGCAATTCAGCTTAGTTAATGGTGTAGTGGTTAGGACGGCCGTCACCCGACTACAATAAGTAACAGCGTTACCGCTTTAGGTAATGATATTTTGTAAGGACGTCATTCAATGCACTACAATAACTGAAAATGACACCGAATTAGGTAATGTTGTTGTGGTTAGGAGGGCCCTCACCGCACTACAATATCTGAGAGCGATACCGATGTTGGTAATGATGTGGTGGTTATGAAACCTCTCACCGAACTAAAGTAACTGAAATCGATTCCGCTGTAACTAATGGTGTTGTGGTTAAGAAGGAACTCACCGCACTACAATTACTCAAAGCGATACCGCTGTGGGTAATAGTGTGATAGTTAGGACAGCCCTCACACCGCACTAAAATAAGTGACAGCGATACCGCTGTAGATATTGGTGTGGTGGTTAATATGGTTCCCTTACCACACTACAATAACCGACAGATTTACCGCTGTACGTAATGTTGTTGTGGTTAGAACGGAACTCACTGCACTACAGTAAATGGCAGAGACACCGCTGTAGGTAATAGTGTGGTGGTTAGGACGTCCCTCACTGCAATACAGTAACTGAGAGCGATACCACTGAAGGTAGTTGTGTGGTGGATGGAATGGCCTTCACACCACACTACAATATGTGTCAGCGATACAACTGTACGTAATTTTGTGGAGGTTAGGACGGCCCTCACTGCACTATATTAACTGAAAGCTATACCACTGTAGTTAATGGTGTGTTGGTTAGGACGGACCTCACACCGAACTATAATAACCGCCAGCGATAACGCTTAAGTTAATGGTGTGTTGGTTAGAACGTTACTCACCGCACTACAGCAACTGACAGCGATACCGATGTAGGTAAAGTTGTGTTGGTTAGGAAGGGGCCCACACCGCACTACAACACCTGAAAGTGATAAGTCTTTAGGTAATATTGTGGAGGTTAGGACGGGATTCAATGCACTAAATTAAATTACAGCGATACCGCTGTAGGTAATGATATGGTTGTTAGGAAGGCCCTCACCGCAATACAGTAACTGACAGCGATACCGCTGTAGGTAATTTTGTGTTGTTTAGGACGGCCCTCACCGCACTACAATAATTGACAACGATACCGCTGTTGGTAATATTGTGGTGGTTATGACGGAACTATAACCGCATTAAATTAACTGACAGCGATACTACTGTTCGTAATGAAGTGGTGGTAAGGAGGCCTCTCACTGCACTACAGTAGCCTGAAAAGGTGCCGCTGTATGAAATGATGTGGTGGTTAGGACGGCACTCACTGCATTACAGTAACTGACAGCGAAACAGCTGTAGGTAATGATGTGTTGTTTAGGACGGCCCGAACACCGCACTACAATAAATGACATCGATACAGTTTTAGGTAATTGTGTAGTGGTTAGGACGGCCGTCACCGCACAACAATTACTGACAGAGTTAGCGCTGTACGTAATGGTGTGATGGTTAGAATGGCCCTCACCGCACTACAATAACTAACAGTGATAACGCATTTGGTAATGTTGTGGAGATTAGGAAGGCCATAACACCGCACAAAATACTTGAGAGCTATACCGCAGCAGGTAATTGGGTGGTGGTTAGGACGGCTGTCACCGCACTACAATAACTAACAGTGATACCGCTGTAGGTAATGGTGTGATGGTTAGGAAGGCCCTCACACCACACTACAATAACTGAAAGCGTTACCGCTGGAGGTAATGTTGTTGTTGTTAGGACGGTACCCAAGCACTACAATAACTGACAACGAATCTCCTGTAGGTAATGGTGTGTTGGTTAGGATGACACTCACCGCACTACAGTAACTAACAGCGGTACCAATCTGTGTAATGTTGTAGTGGTTAATAAAGCCCTTACTTCGCACTACAATAACTGACAGGGATACCACTGTTGGTAGAGTTGTGGTGGTTATGACGGCACTCAACGCACTACAGTAAGAGACAGCGATATCGCTGTAGGTAATTGTGTGGTGGTTAGGATGGCCCTGAACGCGCCACAGTGACTGAGAGCAATAAAGATGTAGGTAATATTGTGGTGGTTAAGACGGCCCTCACCGCACTAAAGTAACTGACAGATATACCGCTTTTGGTATTGGTGTGTTGGCTAGGATGCCCCTCACCGCACTACAGTAACTGACAGAGATACCGCTTTGGTTAATGTTATGTTGATTCAAAGCGCTCTCTCCGCTCTAAAATAACTGACAGCGATACCGCTTTAGATAATGGAGTGATGGTTAGGACGTCTCTCAACGCACTACAATAACTGACTTCGAAACTGCTGCAGTTTTGGGTGTGGTGGTTAGTAAGGCACACACACCGCAACTTAGTAACTAAAAGCTATACCGCAGTTTGTAATGTTGTGGTGGTTCGAATGGCCCTCAAACCGCACTACAGTAACCGACATCGGTACCGTAGTAGGTAATGGTGTGTAGGTTAGGTTGCCTTTCACCGCACTACAAAAACTGACAGCAATGCCCCTGTTGGTAAGTGTGTGTTGGTTAGGACGGCTCTCACCGCACTACAGTAACTGACAACGAAACCGCTGTAGGTAATGGTGTGGTGGTTAGGACGGCCCTCACACCGCACTACAATATCTGCCAGCATTTCTGCTGTAGGTAATAGTGTGGTGGTTAGGAAGTGCCTCAAACCGCACTTAAAAAATGACAGCTTCACCGTTGTAGGTTATGATATTTTGGTTAGGATGGAACTCACCACACTACAATAAATAAAAGCGATACCGCTATAAGTAATGGTGTGGTGGTTAGGAGGGTCCTCACCGCACTAAAATAACTGACAGCGATAACGCTGTAGGTACTGGTGTTTTGCTAAGGACGGCCCTCACCGCACTACAATATCTAAGATTTATACCACTTTAGGAAATGGTGAGTGTGTTAGGAATGCCCTCACACCGCAATAAAATAACTGACAGCGATACCGCTGTAGGTAGTGATGTGGTGGTTAGGACGGCCTTCACACCACACTATAGTAACTGAGAGCGATACCGCTTTGGGTAAAGTTGTGGTGTTTGTGACGGCACTCACCGCAATATAATTACTGAGATCGATACCGTTTTAGGTAATAAAATGTTCGCTTAGACGACCTTCACCGCACTACAATTACCGACAACGATACAGTTTTCTGTAATATTGTTGTGGTTAGGATGGCCATCACCGTACTTTAATTACTGAAAAGGATTCCACTATATGTAATGGTGTGGTGGTTAGGAAGGCCCTAAACGAAATACAATAAGTGACAGCGATACCGTTGTCGGTTATGTTGTGGTATTTAGGAGGCCCTCACCGCACTACAGTAACTGACCGCGATACCGCTGTAGTTATTGGTATGTTGGTTAAGACGCCCCTCACCGCATTACAGTAACTGACAGAGATACCGCTTTGGGTAGTTTTTTGTTGTTTAGTACAGCTATCCCCGCACTACAATAACTGACAGCGATACCGCTGTAGGTAATGGTGTGGTGGTTCTGAAGTCACACACACCGCATAATAGTAACTGACAGCTATACTGCAGTAAGTAATGGTGTGGTGGTTAGGACGGCACTCATCGCACTACAGTAACTAACAGCGATACCGCTGAGTGTAATGGTGTGATGGTTATTAAGGCTCTCACATCGCACTAAAATACCTGTCAGCGATACCGCTTTTGGTAATGATTTGGTTGTTAGGACGGCCCTCAACGCACTACAGTAACAGACAGCAATAAGTTTGTCCGTAAGTGTGTGTTGGTTAGGACGGTCTATGCCGTACTGCAATAACTGAAAGCAATACCGATGTAGGTAATGGTGTGGTTGTTAGGATGGCCCTCACCGCACTAGAGTAACTGACAGCGATACCGACGTAGGTAATGGTGTGGTGGTTAGGACGCTAAACAGCGCAATACAATAACTGAAAAAATACCGCTCTATGAAATGATGTGTTGGTTGGGACGGCCGTAACCGAAATAAAATAACTGACATCCATAACGCTGTAGATAAAGTTGTGGTAGTTAGGACGGCCCTTACAGCACTACAGTAATTGAGAGTAATATCGCTGTAGGTAATGGTGCGTTGGTTGGGCGCCCCTCACCGCAATAGTGTACCTGACAGAGATACCGATCTAGATAATGGTGTGAAGGTTGGGACTACCCTCACCGCACTACAATAACAGACAGAGGTAATGCTGTATTTAATGGTGTGGTGGTTAAGACGGCCCTCACCGCACTAAAGAAACTAACAGCGATACCGATTTAGGTAATTGTGTAGTGTTCAGGAAGTCCCTCACCGCACTACAATAACTGACAGCGATACTGTAAGAAATGGTGTTTTAGTTTGATAGCACTCACACCGCACTACAATAACAGATAGGGATACTGCTGTATGTAATTATGTGATCGTTACGACGTCCCTCTCATCACTACAATAACTGTCATAAATACCGCTGTAGGAAATGATGTGTTGGTTATGACGGCCCTCATCGCACTACAATAACTAACGGCGATACCGTTTTAGGTAATGGTGTGTTGGTTAGGACGGTCCTCATCACACTACAATAACTGACGGAGATACCGCTGTAGGTAATGTTTCGTTGGTTAGGACGGCCCTCATCTCATTACACTAACTGACAGAGATGCCGCTGTAATTAATGGTTCGATGGTTAGGACGGCCCTCACCGAACTACAGTAACTGACAGCGATACCGCTGTTGGTAATGTTGTGGTGGTTAGGACGGCACTCACACCGCACTACAATAACTGACAGCGATACCGCTGTAGGTAATGGTGCGGTGGTTAGGACGGCCCTCACACCGCACTACAATAACTGACAGCGATACCGCTGTGGGTAATGTTGTGGTGGTTAGGACGGCCCTCACACCGCACTACAATAACTGACATCGATTCATCTGTAGGTAATTGTGTGGTGGTAAGAACGGCTCTCACCGCACTACAGTAACTTTCAGCGATACCGCTGTAGGTAATGGTGTGGTGGTTAGGACGGTCCTCAACACACT
>Ga0123355_10012346_pt1 | contig 13229 bp, 11 predicted proteins | sample TergutEmb28metaG_3_FD_89872 | JGI IMG/M metagenome (GOLD analysis project Ga0123355, IMG submission 89872) | Embiratermes neotenicus P1 segment gut microbial communities from Petit-Saut dam, French Guiana - Emb289 P1 | ecosystem: Host-associated > Arthropoda: Insects > Digestive system > Gut ... | reverse complement strand
GTTACCATAAGTGAAGGTGCCGGTAGACCTTACCGTCAGGTACCGTCACAAAAAAAGCAGCGCGCGCGCGTATGTGTGTGCGCGCGCGCATATTATGTATGTGTACATGTATGTAGGTATTACATATGTATGTATGCATGTTTTGTGTGGGATTTCCTTCTTTTCCATGGCCGCTATATCCACTTCCCATCATCAAACGCCTCGATTTAATTGGTTATCACTTATTCGTCCTGTCTTTCGTGTACAGCAGGTAGTTGATGAGGCGTCATTCTGCAGATTAAGAAGCTAACAGATGACGTCTGATTCAGATCCGTGTACAGGGAAGTACGATGCGTTTTTTAATCGTCTTTAACACCGCTGCTGTCCTGGCATGTCCCGGGGGACGCAGGCTTTCTCAGCGATAAAGGTGCAGTGCTCGGTGCGGGGGTAAAAAAGACACGCATCTTTATTATTCCGGCTTGCTGAAATTAACGAAGTCACACGATTGTTTTGGAAGATGAACTGTTGGCAGCAGTCGGCATGGCGTAGAATCCCGAAAGACTTGGACAGCCACGAACAGCACTGGGAAAATGACACGTTGCAGTCTTTAATGTAGTTCTTTATACATTTCATTGCGCAACGAAGTCGTCGACGCCTGCAAGTAGAGCTTCATAATGGAAATAATACAATGCAGTATTTCCCAACCTTTGTTGCGCGACGTTTTCTTACAAATCTCCGTCTTTCCTGTACACAAAGTGTGGTAACTAATGAGATACATTCACCTCCATTTTGTCACTTTATAGGTTTCTGCTTCTCTTGCGCACTTTGTTGCTGCTTTCATAGTTTTGGCGTGATTTATAACGTCACACGGAGCGCTTGATGTAGAGGTCACGTTTTTTCGTCAGTCCTATGACCTAGTATTATCGCCTAAACACGGGGTAACAAACTGACAAACTGAGGTCCCGCAGGCCGTAATTGGACCTTAAAAAAGAGTTCCGGCCCTCATGGAGACTCACTTTAACAGTAAAGGGCAAAGAAGGAGTTAAATTTCATCCTGGAACAGACCATGAAGACCGGGGGGGGGGGCGTAGAAGTATAGTTGTACTCTTTCTTTAACGTCGGCGCTAGATCGGGTGGATGGTCAACGCAACTCCCCGGCCTTCTACCCCCGGGAAAGAGACCCGGTACCCATTTCACAGAAGGCTGGGTGGGTCCCAGGGTCGGTCTAGACATACCTGTGCAACATATAGAAAGCCATGTAATAAGTAAAATACGTAAAAGTGTATATTCACTAGTTTTTCGGTTCCTAGTAAGGGCACACACTTACGTATGTATGCTGTTGTAATTTCTTGCATTTACAGTACGAAGTGAGACAGTTTGTATGGATTTGGTAGTCGTCAGTAGAAACACCTCTGTTAAGCCAGTGCGTATAAATGATACATTCACCAACTTTCGGATCACAGATATTTCTTGGACAGCTCTACGCCTAACCTTCACTTCCACTTGTACCTATCCGGTGCCTGGCAAAGAGAAAATAGTCCATCCCTGCCTAATGTTATGAACAGATTTTTTGTTGTAATCCACTGTGCGAGACTGATTGGGGCCAATTTTGTTTTCCCGTAATAAAGTCCACTTTACCTAACGGATTTATATGGACTTTTCATTATATGCCTGTAAATTTATAGCCCGTCATAAAACGTAGTCGCTGGGAATTTTGTCTGCTAAATTATGCAGCCCTTCCCCTTACGGCGGACGTGCTCAGCCTTTTATATGTTGCTGGCAGCTTTGGCAAAATTTGTTCTGCGTCAGTCAGTATGTAGTTCAGTACACAGAATGAAGAATGAATAAATATACGGATGATCATGTATATAAATTCACCTGTGTTTTTGCTGTACGTCATGGGAACTAAACATATGCTGATAATAGTAAGGACAATGTACGAAAAATGAAATTCACAACCCAGGCTAGGATGTTGCTGTTTTAGCACTTTTTTTCTAAAATGAATTCGTAACATACAGCACGTCTCCGTAAATAGCCCACAGGCTTTTAAAATTGCTCTGGAGTTCTATTTCAACGTTGCCAGGGAGAGGCTAAAAGACATTTTCTCATTACAAATGTGTCCGCGGGCAATATAACATTGTGTCGTGGGCACATGTTGGTCAGGCCAACTTCTTCATACTCGTATATTGCGCTTTTTCAGATCAGTCGTTTTACTGCTACTGTCTTATTTGTTTCTGGCGATGGGTGATTTATTGTTTGTTTGTAAAATTTTTCTGGCCAATTAAACTTGGCTATCGACTGTAATACATGATACATAGAGACAGGCTGTATGTATGTATGTATGTATGTATGTATGTATGTATGTATGTATGTATGTATGTATGTATGTATGTTTGTATGTATGTATGTATGTTTGTATGTATGTATGTTTGTATGTATGTATGTGTGTGTGTATGTATGTATTGTTCACCCTGTGACATGCTGCGAAGGCACACGGAAATGGAGGGAGTAGAGATATAGCTCTACTGTTTCTTCAGCTTCGGCGCCATTTGTGGTGGGTGGCCAACGCCATGCCCGGGCTGTTTTAGTGCCAGAAAAGGGCCGCGGTACCCATTGTATAGGAGGCTGGGTGGGCCTCAGGACCGGTATGCAATGATGCGGGAAATCTCGTCCCTAACGGGGTTCGAACCACGGACCGTCCAGCCGATAGCGAGGAGCTATACCGACTATGCTATCACGGCTATATATATATATATATATATATATATATATATACACACACACATAGATACATACACGCTGTATGTATGGAGAACATATGAAAGCCGAGTTATTTAATTACGCTCTCAGTTACTTATACTGTGCATCGTAACAAGACAGTAAGGAATAAATTGACCATAGTGCATATAGATAGGCAAATGTAAGTTACGGTAATAGGTTATTTGGTGAGCTACCGAGTGGCTGAGGGGCACTGTCATGCTGAGAGACGGGTAAAATACAAACGGATGTAAGGACAAAGGACTGCCTTTTTTTGTGACGAGGCACGATGATTTGACATCTTCCTTTGGTCTGTGGTGACATCATTAGAAAATACTGACGCTTGAGTCATGACAAATCTTTGTCTAGGGCAGTAAAACGTCTTATTTTAAATCATTAGAAACTGGTCAGTAATGTAAACATCTTTGGAACAGGATATGCACATTCTTACATAATTCTCTCCTGTTGCAGGCTTCACTCGTCTTTAACTGTTTGCCATTTGGACAGACAAATAAATGCCAAGATTTCCCAGACAGAACTTAACATTTACAACTTCATACACCCCTTTGAACGTGTATGTGGCAGATAGTGTTTCGAACTTCTGCGAACCTTTCGACTAACGAGACTGTAGTTTGTTTCTGGTTCTCTTTCTTCATTTTCAGCGTTCTGCATCCTTTCATATTCTTACTTACTGAGAATTCGTAGTCGTCTTAAAAATGGACCAACTGCGGACATGGAGATTATGGGTTAGGCGTGTACTACGTGTGGGAGAGATCAGAAGTGCATAGAACACCTGAGTCGCACAACGTGAAGGGAGGAGCCTGGTTGGGAGGTTTAGGCGTAGATAAGATAAACACACAAATTCCAGATTTGTGGAATGCATTTAGCTGACCCAACGTAGGGTTCGGTGGTTCGCTGTTTTAAACCCAGTAATACATCTTCGGGTTCTTGAAAGCAAAGTTGTCACAGTGCTTAATAATTACGTATCGTGTTACGATGTCATCGCCCGGGTGTGTGTGTGTGTGTGTGTGTGTGTGTGTGTGTGTGTGTGTGTGTGTGTGTGGAGGAGTAGTTCAGTCATTCTTTTGACCACCCCCCTCGCTTTAGATGGGTGTGCGTGGTCACTTTACACCCCAGTCGTTCTAACCCCTGCGAAAGAGAGACTGGTACCCGTTGAATAGGAGGTTGGGAAGGGCCGAAAGCTACTTGCGACTTCACATTTGTCGAGCCTGTAACTTGGTGGCTGTACCGACTGAGCTGTCCGGCTACCGTATCATACTTTGCAGCCGCTGTCGTGCAGGTCCTTAACGTAATTGCCCTCTTGTCAGTTCATGCTGTGTACTTACACCCAGATCACTTTTGTTAACTGTCTATAAAGATCGACGACTCCACCTTGAGTGCCGAGCTGTCTGGTATATCGTTAATATGAACCGATTATTTTTGTGGCTGTCCCCAGCCTCTCCAGATGAAGAATGGAAAGTACGTACAAACAGTACATTACATTGAAGTTTAACGTGCTTTGTCATGACACCGTGCAGTTTGGTGGGAGTATCTATGAACTTCCTCGGAATCACATGTCAAGACAATCATCTTCATAGTCAAATCCTCATTGCAAAAGTTCCGTATCCAGTGTTCTTGGTGTGCATTGTTCTGTTCTCCATCATGCGCCGCTCTCCCATTTCGCGCTCCTAATCTGTGAAGATGAGACAGCATCGTTTCGTAGTCTCTCGTCATCAGACTTCACTAGGAGCATAGAAATGTGTGTGTTTTTGTGGCCAGTAATAATTTCAACCTCCGACAATGACAGGTTCTGTTACGGTACTGTCGGTGCAAGTAAAAGCCGTTTATTCATGAGTGTCGGATGAACTGGTGCACATTTGAAGAACGTTTTGTTCTGTATTTCTTTAGTAAGGTAATTGTGAGACAGGATGGCAAGATAGTAAAGTTCTGCGAATGGGCTACAAGTAGGAATTCACGTTCCTACATGGACAGGGATTCTTCCCCCCCCCCCCATGTCAGTGCTGGCCAAAGGGACCCAGCCTCATGTCTGATGTGTATTGAGGGCTGTTTTCCGGTGACTGGCCAGCATTTGAAGCTGACCAGATACGTGCATCCATTGTCGAGGTTAAGAATGCATGGATCTTACCTTCACTTGCCATAAGCCTACACATTCATTGTGCAGTGGCTAAGCACAGGAAAAGTTCTGTTTTGTTGTTGTCTAAATTAATGATATAAATTTAAAACAAGGAAGTGTTATTTAAACGACGCTGTTAGTTTCTAATATTATATAACGATTATGGAAGACGAATGAAATATGAGTGGCACACTGGTGGATTGATACACGGGAACACCGAAGTACTGGAGGAAAAGCCTGTCCCACTGCCACTTTGTCCATAGCAAATATCACATGAACTGGCCTGGGATCGAAACCGGGCCTTCGCGACGAGAGGCTGGCGACAAACCATCTGGGCCATGGCACAACCTATTGAATATCCGTGTCCTCGGATTAAGTCGTGCGTCGGTCATGGCCGCATGTAGTATACACTTGTATGTTGCACTTGTCTGTGGATAACCGTAATATTTAGAGCGACTGCGTAATTTGTAACTGTTCACCGATAGTATTAGGCTGATGACAGCCGGGATGATATCGGCGCGTCCTGGAAATGTAATGTTTTGTTTGGAAAACTGGAATACAAGTGAACACTTACGGGGATTGAAAGGATTCGATTCCCGATGGGGTCATTGGGATTTTGAATTGACATCCTTCCGGCAGCTCAGTGGGCCTAGGGTCGACTCATCCTCTGAAAGCAATGAGTACCAAGGATATCTCCTGGGAGTAAAGGCGGCCGGTGCGCAGGGCTGACAAACTTACCACCTTCAACCGCAACCTCCTGGAACTCTACGGGCCTGTCCAGTCCCGTAATGGTATAGCCTTACCTTTCTTCTTTCATGTTTCAAATACGCGGATAAAGGTTTTAGCAAGGAGGAGTGGAAGGTCTCTAGATGCACAGGGTGAACATTTCTTTAAAGATCTTCATGTAACAGATGCGAAAGTATAACTTTGTTAACGCGCAACATATGAATGTGTCGACTGTAATAATTTTAATTCCTTTTAGCTGAAATTTCTCTGTACTTGTGCATCATTACTTTTAGTGAATTTAGTACGTGATTTTATACATTTCGCTGAACTTAGCAAGTGACGTGAATATGTAATCACCATGTAAATACTATTCCCATAAGAATTTTATTGGCTGTGTACAAGAATCTTAAAAACATCAGCGAAATAACAGATTATTGGGCGTAACCCCATCAATTTGATGACGTAACAATCAACAGCAGGCAAAAACATGCATCATTTCCGCATACAGGAGACTGGGTACAAGTCATCGGCCTGCCTTGAAGGAAGCAAGCTTGGGTTACCATTTAGTTGGTGTGACGTGATCAAATTCCATACAGTGACACTGATGTTGAAAGCGAGAGAAATCGTACGGTCATGGCTGTTAGAGTAAAGCCTATGTGATGCCATGTTATTTCCCAGAATTCAATAATAAACTCGTAAATTAATTAGTTAAATAGCGCATTGGAAAGTGTTTCTGTGAACTGTGTCACCGATTTATCTAACTAATGAACTGTGTCACCGGTTTATTCCATGGAGCACAGCACTTCTTGAGCAGCCACATGTCGTTCAGGTGGTCAAGAAATTTTTGCGCCTTTTATGAAACGCAAAAGTTCGTTACCGTGCTTGGAACAGACCACTGAACTATTAGGGCAAAGGTCACATTTCTGTTAGGAAGAAAATATTTTCCAGGGTTCAAGTTAAATGCAGAGGGTCCTGCGATTATCTGGACAGTAATGGTTGGTCACTTCACAGCCCCTTTTGCATACGGCAAGGAGGGAGGAGAGGGGGTTGCAGCGACCCCCGTTATTCCGCGATTCATTGATCACGCATTTTATTTCAATGCATTGCTGTAAATATTGGGATTTCACTCAGGATTTTTAAAGAAGATGCTGAAAAAGTTTTACTTCAATGTACGGCACGTCATATGGGGTTTTTACACACCATATTTAAAGGAGGCGCTGGAAATCGAGTCCTTCGGCTCGCAGAAATTCATCGCGCCGAACAGACATGTTATTTGCACGTCGCAGTTCTTTTGGTGAAACTGAATACGCTATACCCTGAATGATTCGTTTTTTTTTTTTTAGTTCGTGTTTAGTGCGCGGACTGTTGCGCAATTTATACGGTAATGTGCGCCGGAATTAGAAATCTCAGCTTTTCACATCTGGCAGACGTGGAAGTCAGAATCCCATGCTTATTATTGTCACTAAATGTGCGCTATGAACAGTGAATACAATTGTTTGCTGTGGAGCTGTCGCGCTGTATAGCTGCAAGAAGGCAGAGGTTCTGTCGTAATCAGCACGTGATTATAAATGGTGTAACATACCGATGTGAGTTTATAATCTCATGACAAGTACCGCCCGATAATTCTCGTTGCACGCGTGGCACATCACACACCAAACTTAGCGCAATGTAATGGCCCTTTGTGGATTAACACGGGTTTTTGTGCAAACGGTACCTGTGAATGGAGGGTTCGTGTTTCCACTAAGATGTAACCAAGCGTTGCTAAACATAACGAGTGTGTGGGATATATTTCTCCGTCATGCATCGCATGAAGGTACCAATTCACAAAATTCATTCTTGCATCAAGCTGTGTGTTGTGGAGTCTGTGAACCACAGTTGTCTCATATGCATGTAAATGCAGCAGTTTTTTTTTTTTTAGCAGTTCATGCTGGTGATGCAGCCCATTTGCAGTGTAAGTCGAGCCATTAATTTCTCTTGATATATCTCTATCGGGCATTAATTTCGTCCACTTTTTCAGCCATTAGCACATTTATTCGTGTTTTTACCGTCAAAAATGGTACCTGCTGCTCGAAATAACTCTCACCTGTTTGTCATCTGCGGTTCTGGTTGAAACTGGCGTAAAATTAAAATTCGGTCTGAATTTGCGACTCTTCTTGCAGGATTTGTATTCAGCATATATGGGCCGGGATAGCTCAGTCGGTGCAGCGACTCACTATGGGCTGGACGGTCCGGGGATCGAATCCCGGTAGGAACGAGATTTTCCGCACCCGTCCACAACGGCCCTGTGACCCATTCAGTCCCTGTACAGTGGGTACCGTGTCATTCCCGGGGTTAAAGCGGCCGGGGCATGACGTTAACCACCCTATCTAATGTCTAGGTTAAAGAAAGAGTTAAGTTATAATTCTGCACCCTTGTGGGCTTTTTTGGCATGTATGGTGAGCTTTACCTTAACTGACCTTTCTGTTCATATTGCGCGATTGCACGCCATACACAACACGCGATGTTGCACTGGTGTGGCCACTGAAGTCTGACCTGGCGGATACTGAAGTATCTGTGCTACGTAGGTTGTTGGCTGCTCGCCGTGTCCTCCAGATTCCATGCGATAAGAGCAGGAAGTGACCTGCGATATGGGTCAGATAAACTAAGGATCTTAGATTTCCCAGACATTTTGTTCGTCTTTTGAGCATGTACGATCGGACGACCGGGGTTCGATTTCCGGGCGGAGCAGGAACTTCTCTCCTCATCTCCACGTCTGGACCGAATTTAGGGCCCAGCAAATTCCCTTCTCAGTGGATCCTGGAGGAGAGTTCTTTGCGCAGGAGCATAGCGGAAGTAGACTTGAAGGTGACGACTTCACATCTGTCACGCCATTGCCGAGATCCGGAATGCGCGCGTACTTCCACAACCCACACATTTCTCCTCAATATCGTGTTGACACATGGAAAAATACATCTTGTAGCAACCTTGTAGGCTGCAAAGGTATTAACCTTGGGAATGGAGGGAGTAGCCTGTAGAAAAATGTGCGCGGGTTTGTTTGAGCGATAATGCTACGTAAGGTGCTCGTAAAATGAGAGCATTTCATTAGTAACTTTTTTGTTATGTGAGCTTAGCATTTTAGTATTTTCGTACTATATGTGGATAATTCATAAGTCAGGAGTACGTGGCTCTGGCTGTGGATGCTAGAGAGTTACAGGCATTTGTCGGATATTTGCATGCTTGACAGTTTTGGGTTTACAAGTGAGGCGCTCTTGTAGCCGGCAGCACGACGGCAGTCACACTTTAGCGCTGTCTGTGATGTGATGCCATATAATTCGGTATATGAGTACCGATGTTCGGGTGGAATCTGCTACCTCAACTAACAAACGGCGTTATATTCCAGAAGATCGCATTTTGGTATAAAGCGCCGTGAGAACTTAAGATATCGCGTGATCAAACTGCATGGTCTGTTCCTTGCTTTTGTTTAAACATTCACTGCATTAAAGTTAATTCACCTTAGAACAGGCCCTGAAGGCCCGGCGGAGGAGCGGAGTTACAGCTCTGCTGTTTCTTTAACCTCCCTAGATGGGTGTGGTGTTCAAAGCCATGCCCCGGCCCCTTCACGCCCGGGAAGAGACCCGATACTCGTTGTACAGGAGGATGGGTTGTTCTCAGGGCCGGTCTGGACGGGTGCGGACAATCGCGCACTCTACCAGGATTCGACACCGATTACGCTATCCGGGCCCGCTCATTTTATTCAAACTAAGGGCAAAATATAGAGCTGTTCTTGCGCAAGCCATGAAGGAGTAGCTTAACCACGACATTAGGTGATGAGTGGTTAGCTTCACGCTTCGACCGCCTTACTTCTAGGGAAGGAGCCTATGGTACTGGTTGACTAGCTTGTTCGGTGGAGCTCATGGCTGGTGTGGACGCTTTGGAGAAGAGAAAAATCTGTCGCCCCTGGAGGGAATCGAACTGTGATTCCACGGCAGACCCACGCTTAGCGCAGTAACAGACGAATGCCATGCTGTGTCGGCTGCCACACATAGAAGTATTTCATATGTAATTTGTGTATCTGCGTCACATGCTTTGGGCATTCCATAGTCAATAATTTTCGACTTGCATTTCATATATTGGGCTTACATGAACAAAAATTAAATTTGCCCTTAAGTTTTTAGTCGGAATTCCCCAGTACATAATTCCACTCATATCCGTACATCTGCGGGGTTGTATCATGCATACATACGGACGGACAAACATGGCCTCCCCATGTAGGCGTTTATTTTTAAAATATTTTTGTAAAGTATATAAGGCAAATGCCAATGGGGGCTGTTAAAATACAAAGACGTGGTTCCTGAAGGATTGACAGATGCCAGTAACTACGTACAATGAAGCAAGTTTGTAGCCTCCTGCTGAGGTTTTGTCTGGGGTTCAAGGACTTGTTACGCCACATTAAATCCCGTATGGTGCCTGCCTTCTGTCATCTCTGAGGCCAGCCCACTCGACCTGCACTTGCAGTGTCCGATTCCCCGCCACGAACATCACGGAAATCTACCCCGCTTCTTTGTTCAACGACACTGTATCAGGCTCCTTGAGAGGCTGATATTGATTATTGTGTTCTAAAGGTAGCACATGTCGCGAGTCAGTGGAGTCCAGTCCATTTATTCGCTTTCTAGCTGTGTGCTGTTGTGTGCGTTTAATGTTATGCCGGACATAGAGCGTAGAGTGTGGGATGACAGAGGAGTCGCATTTCTACTCCTTGCAGGGGCAAGAAGTTTTTTCGTCTCAAAAGCGTCCATACAGGCTCCAAAGACCAAACAGCCTTCTTTGGGGGAAACTATCCCTGGAGGTAAAGCGGCCGGGGTATGAGTCAAACAGCTCATCTCCATCTGCTGCCAAGGCTAAGCGTGCTTGGAGCTGTATTTTTGTTCCTCCATATGCTTTAATGGCGTGGTACTTAAGTGAGCACGGGTTTGTCACCTTTTACTGCCATCTACCCCAGGGTTTCTGACGATTGCGCAAATTTTATCATCAGCCAAATGCGTGCTACGTTCCCCACCCGTCTCTCCCTCCTTGATTTTAGCAATAAAAAATGGTAACAATTCCATTATAGGTCTGGACAGGCCGTGAGGGTTCCAGGAGGTTGAGGCTCCCAGATTTCAAGACAGTCGGCAAATGAAAGTGGTAAGGTTGTCGGCCGTACGCACCGGCCACCTTTACCCCCCAGGAAATATTCCTGGTACTCATTTCTATTAGAGGCCGAGTCAACCCCAGGGCCATAGTGAGGCCGGAAGGATTATGCCAATGAAAAATTCCAGTGACACCATCGGGAATCGAACCCGCGACCTTTCGGCTTGTAGCGCAGTGCCTCAGCCAACTGCACCACCGCGTGCCCACCTTGATTTTAGCACCTTAATAATATCTTGTGGCTATTTTAAGTTATGAAGCTACCGATTACGTATTTTTTTTTACTATTGTCTTCGGATAACCTTGTCAGCACCCCGATCTCCGAGATTGTGGGGAAACAATGTTGTGTCATGTATTGATTCTTGAAACTGTAACCATTGTATTGTGCCATATGTAAACGAGAGGATACTGGAAATTGAAAAAGGAAGCACTAGATCGCACAGTTTGGGGGAACTCGCTTTCGAAGAGGGTATGGACCTGTGGCAAGACAGACTGCGTGATGGTGGTGGTGGTGGTGGTATGAACAAACGATGAACTGGTTGCGTTAAGGTTTGTCCTCGCGATTGCTTGGCGGGAGTGATCTGAGTATGATAGCCGTCAGTCACATCAACCAGTTTTCAAAACAAGACTTTAAATTATGCGCTTTCGAAACACGCAGCGGGAAGATGGAAGCAGCACGTTCGTCTACAGCGTTGGTACCTCTTCCAAACACGGCATAACGCTCTGCAAGACAGTAACCATAGTGACCGAAGTGGGTATGGTGACCGTGTAACTCGATGTGCATATGGGTCATCATCCCATCGCCCAGTAGCGATCGGGAACGTTAAGTTTTTCCTGTGTCAGAGCACGGTGGCATGAGGGTGTGTGGAGGTGTGAAGGTAAATGTAGCTCCACGTTCCGGTCACTTAATCCAAAGGAAAAAGTCAATAGTAGATTCTGGATTAGAAGCCGGATTGGCTCGAGAGGTGTCTCTGTAGGGAATCGAACGTCGCTTGTGTAACCCGTCGACGTCGCGGAAGCACGGGTGCAGTCCCAGGGCAGTTTTTGTGGGATTTACAGTGGTCAAAGTGGTGCTGGGACACTTTGACTACGAGTACACGTGTTTCCCCATCAGTATCATTCCGCCAGTGTTCCCTGTTTTTTACTTCATCGGCCTGCCACCGACGCTCTTGGATCTCGGCTGTTGACAGCGTCAACAATTGAAAGGCTTCTCCTACCTCGCCAGTCACTTTACCGTCTAAGCTGTCCCGTCCCGGGAAACAAAAATTAATTTAAAATTGCCTTCCCGTTAGGGAATTCGAGCGGCTGTCCTGAGCGTTCGGATGAATGAACTTGTCCGAGTTGCAGTTCAAATGTATTTGTTGGCACAGCCTCCGGGCGTCGCATGGTGTCTTATTTATTGGGTAGCGGGGCTTCTGTCCCCAGGGAATGAAGCGACCGAAGCGTTATGTTGACGCATTTTATATACGTAGGCCTAGTAGGAGGCGGTTGTGACTCCGTGTATAGTGTTCCCAATGCGTTTTCATGGAAACGTGCAGTTTTTCACCTATTACACCGGTGGAAGCGCTGTGTTCGGACTTCCGTCATTTAAAGGGATATCAGTATAAAAATCCACTTTTAACACAGATAAGGGCTAGGAAGGAAGGGGAAGTTGTACGAAAAAGTTACGGAAAGTAAGAAGGACGAAGGACGAAGATGTCCGAGAAAGGACTGCTGCCTATATTCAACTGGCCTGTTCATTTGCAGTTACATGTACCGAGTCTGTGTACCGTTGAGTGTAAACAATTGTGAATCAACCAACACTTTCCTAATAGAGCGGTAATAATGCGGAAATCAGGCTTCACAGATCGAGTGGTTTGACCAGACCTGCTTCTGTCATGAAGTAGTTCCACTTTTTGTTTGTAAGGGTCAGTGTAACTATGTTCTTTATGGTCCTAGCACCTTCTGCTGTCCTTCCAACGCATTTCGCTAGCACAAATACGGCTTTAGTGAGAGCAGGATTGTAACAATAAGAGCAGTTGCTTTTGTTACACAAATTTGGTCGATTTTGAAGGTGGAGGGAGCTTGTTTCTTCGAAACGTGGGATTGTACCCACAGGTATGCACATTGTTGCGAGACCACAAATTAAGCACACAACACATTGGAGATATGAAACCTGAAAAGAAGCACGTTAGAGGTGTATGTGCCCTTAACGTTACGATATAACTGTGTCTCTGAGAAATTAATAACCAAGTCTGTGTTTCTTGTGCTGATGGAATTGCCAGTCTTGCAAAAGAAAATAGTTGAACCTAGACGTGTAACACTAACCCGTGCGCATCTAATCATGTGACATACGGCCTATTAAACTTTTAAGAGAGAGACTGTTTGTACGTTTTCCTGGTGGGTTATATAATTTTCCTGTACATGTATTGAAAGTTGCATAATATCACATTAAAATTCTTAAGGTGTTTTTTTTTTTTTTTTTTTTATT
>Ga0123355_10012345_pt1 | contig 13230 bp, 7 predicted proteins | sample TergutEmb28metaG_3_FD_89872 | JGI IMG/M metagenome (GOLD analysis project Ga0123355, IMG submission 89872) | Embiratermes neotenicus P1 segment gut microbial communities from Petit-Saut dam, French Guiana - Emb289 P1 | ecosystem: Host-associated > Arthropoda: Insects > Digestive system > Gut ... | reverse complement strand
TACGACACCTCGTTTGCAAATACGAATTGAATTGTGAATACTGTAATATAACTTTAGCAAGGAACAAAGCTCCCTGATGATGATCTGACAAGATCAAAACATGTCGGAGTGTTTTAAAAATGTTTTATGTGAAATAATATGTGCGTTCATTGGCTGATATATTGAAGTGATTCTACGAAAATGCACGGTGCTACAATAAGATTTAAAGATTTTAGCTATTATTCAGATATGTCAATGGGACCTGGACAGCTCCTTATTCTTTCCTCCTATTGTAACTCATTTGTAGTTATGCTTCTTTAGTATTAGACAGCAGGAGATTAGGTTTTTGGTTTCATTTGGTGATAATGAGTTTGAATTTGTCATCTGTCTCAGTTACAAGATTCTGTGGCCAATGACACAATTTTTATGACAGTTTAAAATGTACTGGAGCATGGAATAGACAGTCCATGCACCCGCTGACGTCTGTACAGAGCAGAGGGTATCAGATTCACACACAGACGACTTTTGTTGCCATGTTTAAACTGACAGCTGCTCTTCCAGGTCATTGTGAATGTAATGACCAAGATGAAATACAGGCCACATTACTGAAGAGGAAGCATTAATGTGAGCCCGCAATTCAGCTTTTTCACTGTAATATTCTTGTATGTCTACATGATGCCAAATGGTAGGAGGTTTAGTGCACAGTGAATTGCAAATGATAGGGAAGTGTTCATAGCCTGATCTGATGTACTAAATTGGCACAAGCCTGGAGGGACTGAGAAAAACCATGGAAAACCTCTGTCAGGGTAGCTGGTGTCCTATTGAATACTGACCAGGTATATCTGAGTACATGTACCTGCAGCCACATTGCTTGGCCTCAGGCATTTTCTTGACTGGCATTCAGTTATGAAATATACTGTGTATTAACACTTGGAAACCTGAGATTCATACAAATAATATTTGAAACTTCAATTCCTACCTCACAGAAAAAAACTGCTGTTTATTGTGGAAATCATATACAACATATAAATACACTGCACAGCTTTCTAATGCTCAAGCAGGCAGTATGTACAGTAACTGCTTTGCTTTAAGGTGTTAATAACACTGCAGAGTGAAATGTATGAAGGTAAACAACAGCAAAACATCTTGACTAGAAGACAGTTTTAACACACAGAACAACTCCGGTGTACAAACAGCAAACAGTAACAATATAGGCCTTGACGGTAATGCAACAATACACACACACACACACACACATACAAAAGTTAACACAGTACCACTGCTGTAAGAATGTATGTGCTCTCAACTGTTTAACTTTGCTCCATGCTGAATACATCAGACCATGTGCAGTTCTGCACTGTGTGATGTGGCACCAGATGGCAGGCTTATCTTCCCTTAAGCAAATCTCAGCTGCTTTCCCAGAGCCGTTAATACTGTTGAAATGAAATGACAACACCAGTGCCACTGGACGGAATTTGTTTGAAAGAAGAGTGCAACACAGTCATTTGTGTGACCTTGTGATTGTTCTTTTTTTTTTTTATAGCTAATTACAAGGCATTCTAGATACAGTGCAAGAAAATGTCTTGTTTGGAGGTCATTTATGCCCACCTATCTGTCTGTGACAGTACCAGCACTTAAACCACTGGGACAAATATTTTAAAAATTCAGCATCAGACAGTTTCCCTGGAACTTGTCAGCAGTTCTGTTTTAAAGCCAGACTGACCCATAATGACAAGCATTTTACTTCAGACATATGAACTTCTTTGTGTATCACAAAGTAATTGAAATCTGGCAAAATTCAATGTGACTGATCTTAACATATACATTGTAAAGAATGCCACTGGAAATTTTGTGCACTGCAATACAGGGTACTTCTTTTTTAAAGTTCCTTAGTCTGTGATAAGTGATATTATAATATAGGATGTGTAGTGATATTACTAACACAATTGTGGACACTCCTTGTTTTATAGTGAATAGAAATGGTTTGTTGCTAACACAGTCATTCCCAGTTAAGCTAGTTGTGTACAAAAAACATTAAAAATCGGCATCTCATCTTAATTCAGTAATCAACATGCACTTATTATCCACAAACTGAAATACTGGTTGATAGTTTGAGCTCACACTGAATACTGATTACAGGATGTGAGGATCTGACAGCAGTGAACAAGAAGACTACTGTCGTCTGAGATGTGACACTGCAGTTTGACAGGCAGGTACAATTTTGGTGTGATATGTTGCCTCCATCTTCAGAGAAGACAAATAAACTACACAGAAAAAGGAAGAGAGCGTAACGAATCCAGTATTCAGGTATCAAATACCCCATTAAAACCTCTGTGGTAACAATATACAGGCTATTATGTTCAGTGGTGTACCCAGGAATTTTGTTTGGGGGGAGGGGGGGGTTCAACAAATTCAGTTGAGGACAGAGGACAGAGAGAACGGGGATCTGGGGGTGGTAGCCCCCTAGTCAGTGGTTCTGGAGGCAGCTGTAATTTGGTACAAGAAATTTCATTTCACATAGTAACATGTTCTTAATTTTTGGTACTTTAAGACTATTTATGATAACAACTAATTTATTTGTCATTGCTAATGTAAAACAAATGCGAACCTAGGTAGTTTTAGAATTTTACTGCCTTTTTTCTGAACATCTTGGGGTATTGGCATCATAAATTCAGCAATTTTTAACAGTTTTCACAATCAGGTTGAGCTTGGCATGACTTTGGAGGGCCTTCGGAGTTTCAGGGGGGGTTTGAACCCCACTCCGGTACGCCACTGATTATGTTAGAGTCTCAATGCTTGGATGTCACCTTATAGTAGGCCCTTGAAACTGGCCACAGCTGGCCACAATGGCAGTGATGGTGAACAAACTGACGGTATGGTGGTAAAGGTTCTTTGACCTCCGCACATGAATATGCTTGCCAGTACGCAAGCATAAGAAATGACCTGAGTGACGAAAGGCAGTGCTACTAGCCTGACTGACCATGAGGCTCTGCCATTCACCAACTTGCCTCAAAGTTTCTTCTCATAGCCTCTTAGCCTGGAGTTTGTACCTTCAGGTAAGTTGGCGTCATCATGCACATTCTGGAGTGCCTACTAAATTTTATCTAAAATAAAGTCATAGTTTTAGTCCCATATATTTCATTATTCAGCACACACAGTCAAGAAGTATACAGTGATCCACTATGTTCTCCTCATTATATATTGTGACCAAGTGCAGGAGTTGCCCTGCCAAACAGGTGGATGATCATCCACCACCACCACCACCACCACCACCTCTACTTATAAAGCCATCTGCACCAACAGTCCTACAATTACACTCCACCAATAACATGTTTCCTTGGTTTGCAGCTGGATTTAGAAGTCCTGTATGGCCAGTTACCAAGGTTTCAAGGTTGCTAAGACCAACAAGCTACCCTTGTCTACACCGCTACACTGCACAACCCTCCTGGAAACACAAACAATTTCCATTCTTTTCATTGACACTTCCTTCTCTGAATTTCTCCTTACCAATTTGCCCTGAAATTTTATTTAAACTCTCTGCCTCTTCACTATTTGTGCTTACTTTCCCATTGACAAACTGCCCTTTTGTTGAGCCACCATCTTCCACTGGCTGCTGTCTTCCATGCCCTGCATCTGTACTGTCCTTTTCAACACACTTTATACTCTCTATACTGAAATGGAGACAACAGATTCTTCCAATCATCTCACACCAACCTACCAAATTACATGACATCACATCCCGGCAGACCATAATCTTTGAATGCTGACTATCTTCAACTACAAATTTATACTAACGTATTATAACTTCTTCTTCAAACTCAGGGGCTGGAGATGTAAAAGCCTGTTGTGATGTTCAGATGTTTTAAACAGTGAGGAAATATTTGTGACCATCAACAATATGTCTTGTGGACTGCTTTCTCCTCTGGTGGGGAAAGAGCAATGGCTGATACACGGTGGACTGTAAAGGAATGTATATATTGATATACATATATGAAAACATGGTTCTTGTCTATAGTTTGTTTACCAGGCTCTTCAAAAATAGGAGTAATAATGGCACAAGACATAAGCTGTATGTTGGTCAGTATATTGATGCAGCTCAATATGATTTGACATGAACCAATATCACACCTACACAATGTCAACCTTCAATACTCCTCATTTTCTTCATCTGAAGCAGCATCTTCCTGTACTTCTTGGTAGTCCAGTTCTAGTGCAGCAAGATCTTCACGAGCCTCAGAAAATTCACCTGTGGATCAAGATGATACTAAAGCTTAAATCTCAGTTAAGGGGAGTTCCGATGAGTTGGAACAGATCATTGTATGGACAAAGTAAAGTAGACCTGGTCATTTGCAAACACGGGGTTCAAATCCTCTAGTACATTACAAGTCACTTAGTATTTACCTTCTTCCATGCCTTCTCCAACGTACCAATGAACGAAAGCTCTTTTAGCAAACATCAGGTCAAACTTGTGATCTATTCTCATCCAAGCATCCATGATGGCTGTAGTGTTACACAAACAGCACACAGCCCGTTCTACCTTTGCCAAGTCTCCGCCAGGAACTACTGTTGGTGGCTGATAATTAATGCCAACCTAAAATAAAACACACGTATCTACTTTCACATAAGCAGGTCAGTGGCATGTATAGCACTGTGTGTCATATTGAAAGCCACTTGTGTCAGTGCATCCCCCTGTTGTGCACAGTACGGTGATATATTCGTTGAACAGAAACTGCGATGTACAGGGTTCTCCTATCTGTTTGCCTTTCTTGAAGTAAATTTATATTGGAAATAGTGGAAAGATACAGAGAGACAGAAAGAGAGGGACTGCAGGGGAAATTATTAGACACTTCAGCAGCATTAAATTACACACTCTGTCTGGATTCTATTAACTAAGGTAATGTAATTCTTTTTCTCCTCTATCCTAGGCTAATACACGAAAGTCAAAGCAAATGGATTTTGACCTAAGTTTGTTCTGGTACTTCTGTAATTTTTCTTTGTTGTGAAATGTATTAGATTATTGTATTGTGTACATCAGCTGTCTCTTTGTATGTGTTTCTAAATTAATTTACTGCAAATCACAGTATGAATAAGAAACATGCTCTTCTATTGCACTAGTGTAACTGAAGAGACAGACTACAGACAGCTTAGCTACAACCCACAACACTTGACACATGCTCATAATGATGTAAATGTGCTGACTTCTGTTTATATGAAAATTATAATACAGATGCAATTTTATGAACTGCTTTAATAAAAGCAGTTATGTGACAGTGGCCTTCTGCTGTGCCAGAAATTAATTTGTGAAAAGGCACTGCTGCAACTTTCAATATATCAATAAGTTCTTGGTGAAACGCTTGCAGTAAAGCGACCTGTGCTGAATACTTAAAAGACAAAGGATGCCTTCCAACACATTACTGAGAGGATTCACTCACAAAAAATAAGCAAAGGTGTCATTATGAATAGCAACAGGTGCAATGACATTCCATTCCAATCCTGTCAACAGCCAGTCAACATAAACTGCATGACATATACCAATTGCTGTATATACAGAGTAGTACTCCCTGATGATGGGTCAGGTAGCTCAGTCGGTATAGAGACTGAATAAGGGCTGGACGGTCCAGAATCGAACCCCGGTGGGGACGAGATTTTCTGCCTGTCCAGACCAGCCCTGGGGCCCACCCAGCCTCCTGTAAAATAGGTACCGGGTCTTTCCCGGGAGTAAAGTGTGGCTGGGGTGTGCTGCTGACCACTCACTCCCTTCTAGTGCCGTGGTCATGGAAGAGTAGAGCTATACCTCTACCCACCCTCTGGGTCACACCTTTTACCCATTGATGATGAGCAGTAAGCCTGCTTGAAACATGTAAAGGTTAATTACTGAAATAAATTGAAAGAAAATAGTGCATCCTGTTGGTTCATATTGTATGGACATACTCTCTGTAATAACGAGAAACATAATGTGCTTGTGCACACATACACAGACTACCATCACACAGCTTGCCTTGAAACCTGTAGGGCACCATTCAACAAACTGAATGGTTTTTTCCTTCTTAATCATGGAGATGGCTGAGTTCACATCCTTGGGTACCACATCACCACGGTACAGCATGCAGACTGCCATGTACTTCCCTCTTCGTGGATCACAGTTCACCTACCAACACACTCTCATAGTAAGATCACACAGGATACTGAATGTTCACCACTACGATTTGATTCAATCCTGCAGTCTTTTAGAACTAACACCAAGTTATGTCTGCAGTAAAAAAACTATGAAGGCAGGGTGTCAGTGCCGTGTCATCAGCGATCAGAGGTCTGCCTCTGCGTGGCGGAAGACAGACATTTGACACTCACCGTATTTACATCACAGACCAACAAGTGTAACAATTGCACATGTACCATCTGATTCTGTGGTTCAAAGCAGGCCTTGGTGATCTCTGCAACAGTGACTTGCTCATGGCCTACCTTCTCTGCTGACAACACAGGAGCATATGTGGCCTGTAACACACAAAAGTCACTTAAGGATGAGTGACAGACTACTGAAGAACAGAATGCTTAGAGACTTCATACATTTTGTTAATTTGGTCTTTGTACTAAACTACTTTAAATATAAAAACCAAAATATTTAGGATATGGTTTGTTAGTCATCTGCATGAGGAGATTTACATATTCCCACTCTGTTGGTAATGCTGTTGTGTTTCCCTTGACCACCGGCTCTACCCACAGACCCACAAGAGTACAAAATTCTTCCTAAGTGGTCAAACATCACAGTTCCATGACTGATTTTTCATACAAGTATGGTCTGACACATAAAACAATTAAAACTGGTTTCTGTTAGTTGATTTTCGTCTTATTTTGTGTGTATCTGACCTTACAGACTGAGTGAGTCCCAGAAGTTTGTTTGACCACATATTCTCTCTGCCTGGAAACAGAATGATTTCTGAAATATTTTGGTCCCTACATAAAAACAAACAAAAATGACGAACAAAGTCCACAAAAAAGTCTTAAACATTGATCACAGTTCTGTAAAAAGAAACAATGCACTCAGTGTCAATACATTCTTTATCACAAGTGAATAAAACATACCAGAGGGAAATGGATGCGAGGGTATGGCACCAAGTTAGTTTGAAATTCGGTCAGATCTACATTTAGAGCACCATCAAACCTTAAGGATGCTGTAATGCTGCAAGAAACAAAAACACATACATGTAATTATAATGACAAGGCGCAGTGACAGCCTCATCTAATCAAAGTTGGGTCAGGGAAAAGATTAACGCACAGAACCATATGCAATTGGAAAATGCAGTCTGGCTTTATGTGAATAATAAAATGTCATGAGATTCTGAGTACGTTCTGGTATGGAACAGTCAGAAATAACGTCCACTGCTCAAATTACATTATGCAATGTAAGATGGTGGAGACTTTACAGTGCGCAACTGCAGTAAGAGAACTTAGAAACCTGACACATGGTCATGACAATCATGCAGACTGTGTAATGATAGTCCACACACACTGACATATTTGGTACTTTAATTTTACTGTTAACCGAATTTTATGTTTTGTTGACCGCACATTCATGTATAATCTGTTTCAAATGAAGCCACCTAGGTGCACACTACTTCTTAGTATATTTATTTCAACCTCTCTACATGTTTCGGGCAAATATGTGCCCATCATCAGGTCTGTCACTCTGTATGGGTGGCTGTCTGTTCGGCAGACCAAACAGCCACCCATACAGAGTGATAAAGACCAGTGTCGCTTAGATACAGTAGGTTCTCCTGATGAGGGGCACATAGTTGCCCGAAACATGTAGAGAAGTTGAAATAAATATACTAAGAAGTAGTGTGAACCTTGTTGGCTTCATTTGAAACAGATTTACTGTTAACCCTTTCAGAAACAACAACAAATATTCTTGATTTCAATCTTTTGCCATGTTCTGAATGGTGTATGCTTTCTTCTGGGTAAATCCCCGGCGTCTGAATTTTATATGCCGACGTTTCGGAACACTCTGTTCCATCTTCATAGATGGGTAGGTACCTACCTGCCTGTGAAGATGGAACAGACAGAGTGTTCCGAAATGTTGGTGTATAAAATTCAGACACTAGGGAATCACCCAGAAGAAAGCATACAACAGCCATAAATATATTCAGATATAGTTTAACAATACACTTACGGTATTTTTATAAGAGCAGACCATGGCTGGAAAATAGAAATGATAACTGACTTGGTTGTAATGGTTATCTCAAATGTTCCCTACCAATCATCCTTTGACACACCTTGAATGATACACTGCAAAATACAATGCTCTTGATATCTGCAAACATATCCATCTCATCTAGAGGTTAATTCATGATTTGGGCAATGGGAGTAACAGGGTTACTAAAAGCTGTGTATGCATTATATGGGTATTCATTCATTCATTAGTATTCAGCCTTGGCTTGGCAGGAACCAGAGCCCAGTCATGTGCCCAGTATGGCTCTGGCACACTGCATCCTGGGAAAGTTCTTGCGGGTAGTTTGCCATTGCTATGGGTATAAAATTTGAAAAGTGTTACATGAAAGAAAGATAAATATACCTGTATGTACAGACTACCAAACTGTAAGAAAGTTATAATTTAAATAATTAAAATTTAAACAGTGACTGGCTGTTAAATAAACTTTTCAAAGAGATCAGGGTCCGGTGCAACTGTAGAAACCTTCTAGTATTCATGTGAGATTTCAGGTTAACAGAGTGGTGAATATGAAGATAATTCGGTTCCAGAAGGTAACATGGTCACATCAGTGTGTGGAGGAATGTGCCACTTAACACTGGTAACTACTTACACAACGACAACACAGACAGTAGAAAATACATTCATAACATTTCACAAAGTAAGAAAATATTATAGCAAGCTCACTAACAAAACTACAGCCTCATACCTTGATACTATCTGTCCAATAAGTCTGTTGAGGTTGGTATATGTTGGCCGGTCAATGTTGAGGTTCCTTCTGCAGATTTCATATATGGCCTGATTATCAACAATGAAGGCAACTTCACAGTGCTCCAAGGTTGGATGTGTATACAATATAGCATTGTAAGGTTCAACAACTGCAGTTGAAACCTACAGTATGTCCAAAGTCATGTCTTGTTAATGACACACAGACAAACACACATACACACACGCAACCTGGTGTCCTGCCACCATTTTATTATCCCACCAGCACCTGCCAAGTGTATGTCAGATTTGCAATATCTGTTCCATTACCACAACATACAAAATGACTCATGTATGACAGAGATAGCCTGGTTCAATGTTAGCAGTTTAAATTAAGATCTGATTGCAGTGGAGCTTGCTGCACGACGTACAGGCGATTGTCAGGGACTTTAAAATTGTGGCACAACTGCAGTCGCATATGGCTATGTCATACACTGACAACAGCCTCGTATCTAACAGGCTAATATAAAGTGTTACCAAGTGTCTCTAAAAGCAGTAATGTTTACACCGGTACAGACAGGCACAGTGACCAATTTAAAACCATACCCAAATAAAAAACACTGCACTTCATTTTTCACTACCAAAAAACATAAGTTAGTGTTCAAAGAACATGTTCAGAATGTCCCCCATTGTTCTGAATATATTCAACAGTTTTCTTCATTGTGTTCTGTGGAACATGTGCATGATTTCTGACCATGATGCTGCTATTAAGATACTACAGTACTGCAGTGTCCTCCACTGCTCTGACTGCTGTATATACATCAATCTTTATGAATGCATTTCAGAAGCATGCAAGATATAAACACAATGCTCTCCATTATACACTGTTTTAAACAGAACACTGTACAAATGCTACGTCTAACTCATGATACACATTAATGCTGTACAGGCATGCTAAACAGGTAAACTCAGAATGTAGTACGCTACAGGGAGAAAGAGAAAAGAGAGGGAGAGTAATTGACAGTTGAACATAAAAGTGCCCCATTGCCACTTCAAGCATCACAAATTTTGAACGGACCACCCTGGAAATGAATGCAGGTCCCTGAACTGACCAGCTGGCGAATAACCACCCAAGGTATGACCCAGCTTATACCCAACATAAATAGGAATTCATCATGAAAGCATCCCAATGTTTACCATGAATTCAACATTCAACTGAAATATTCAAACTCAAGGACTGGTATTTGTGTAAAAGGGTAGTTATCTATGTGATTCATTGAGCGCCAGGCCCTGAAGACATTTCAGGAAGTGTATGTACAGCTACATGCAGTATTGACCTCAGCACTAGATGGAGACAAGTGGTCAGTTTCATGCTCCGGCCACTTTATTTCCAGCAAAACAAGCCCCAGTGCCAGTCTGGACAAGGTGGAAATGAGAACATTGTCTTGCCCTGTCAGGAATCAAAATTTAAGTCATGTAGCATGTAGCCTATTCTATAGAGCAACTGAGCTACCGTGGTGCCCTGTGGCACTGGAAAATGCAAGTTCTGGAAGTGATAAAAGAATACTCACCCCATCTTCAATACAGCATATAAAATAAGTTCACAGCAGTTACCAGAACACAACCACTCCCACCACCTGCCCACCAGTCCCACAGACAGGAACCTCAAATCTTCTGATAGGCACAGCCACAACACCTGTAGGTCTGTGACAACCGTGACACTCACACTGTACTTGTTAAAACCTTCCTACTCAAGTTTAATCTGTGACTCCTGCATCATTCATGTTTAATAATTCAATATTCATGGTTCAAACCGCAACAAATAATTATTCCAAATTCTCTCTTCTTTGCTTTGCTTTTCTTTCCTGAGTGCAGCACCAAAACTATCCACTGTGCAGCATTCACACCATCTTGCAGCTCAGCGCTCTACTGGCAACATCTCGTTGTGTTTAGTGCCGTTTCTTTATTAATAAATTTAAATATGGAGCCATAACTGAATCGACATGCAAGAAAGCCAACAATAATTATCCCCAGGTTATTTTTCTCTTATTTATTAACCCAACCTGTCAACTGATTGGTGTAATTATGTAATTTCAGTGCTGTGATTCTGCCAGTGAGCACTGAACATAAAAAGCAGATAATTTAAACTGTATAACAAGAAAATGTCATTTGTTTTAAATTTATATCAAAATCTAGGCAGTCACTGGGGTGGGGTCTGAACCCAGGATAATCTGCACATGATGGAGGTGTTCAACCAATTCAGTGACATCACCAACTTCTACTAGTACTACTAATACTGTCACCTCTTGTACCCAACAAAAGATGCTTAATGTCATTAGGGTGATAACAGCAGGAGCTCTGATTTTGTACAGAAAGCAGACATCAGTGTTTCCATTCCTACAATGCAGTGTTACTGCACTCACTACTAAAAGAACTGCTGGCATTATTACTGGTTTGAGTCCTCATCACGAGAACACCAATATTAAGCAGAATGTTTTCAAGCATTTGAAGAAATTTTGATAACACACCTTTTGTTCTTAACAATGTCTACTTAAATTACCAAATATTGTATTCACTCATGTTCAAGCAATAAAAATTGTACTGGCATCACAATGCGCGGGTGCCATAAAGTAAGATGACACAGGATGGTCATGAAGACACGTCATACATTCCCCCCACAGTCTGTACTTTAATTTGGCATGAATTATAACCTGGTACAGTCCACAACAGACTGTACTGCATGCGAAGAAGAAGACAACCTGGTAAGAGGAAATAAAAGACAAAAAACATCCATATTTGATAGGACTTTAGATGATTTCTAACAACCTACCAGAGGCATTCAATAACTAGTACCCAAGGGTATGTTACACTTCTATTTGTTACTTCAACAGAACATGGAATAATGAACAGATCTGCTATTTAGCTGACAGTCAACAGAAATACCAAACAATTTCCGCTAATAACATAAAAACAACCTGTGATAAGTGGGTCCGTGTCACCACGGCATGGCGCGTTCTCGGGTTGAGGGTGGAGGAACAGCCTCCAGTATGGAGGGTAGCTGCGAATATATTGAATAAGCAGTCGCGGACAGCCGACGAGGGGTGGTCCTCCAGCTTGGGGGTTGGACGAGGTGCTAACAACGCCTCCCCGTGAAAAACATTTGTTAAGAAATATTCACAAGGCGAGATGCTTCCTCTGGAGACAAAACAATCTGGAGGTAAACTACTCCCCCACTTGGATCTCCAGGGAAGGGGGGGGAGTGTTTCTAGAGAAGGTATCACGCAGCAGGAAAAGGGACATTTTATTGGGTATGTGGAATGTTAGGAGCCTGTGTAGGGCAGGGTCACTTATGGCAGCGGCCAGGGAATTAGCCAGGTACAAATTAGATTTAGTGGGGGTGCAGGAGGTTAGGTGGGACAAAGGGGGCACAGTAAGAGCAGGGGACTATAATTGTTTCTATGGAAAAGGAAATGAAAATCATCAGCTGGAAACAGGTTTTTCTGTACACCAAAGAATAGCATCAGCAGTTAAGAGAGTAGAGTTTGTTAGTGGTAGGGTGTCATATACGTATAGTTCTGAGAGGTCGCTGGTGTAATATCATAGTTCTAAATGTGCATGCTAAAAAATCACAAATCACCAGGTATTGATCAAATCCCAGCAGAATTGATTAAAGCTGGGGGTAGGACAATTTGCTGTGCGATTCATAAACTTATTATTTCTATCTGGAATAAGGAGGAATTGCCTGAAGAATGGAAGGAGTCGATCATAGTACCTATCTATAAGAAGGGGGATAAAGCAGATAGTAATAACTATAGGGGCATTCTCTAATGCCAACTATGTACAAAATTTTGTCCAACATCCTGCTCTCAAGGTTAATTCCATATGCGGAGGAAGTTATTGGGGATCATCAATGTGGATTCCGACGCAACAGGTCAACTACTGATCATACGTATATTCTGCATTCGTCAAATACTTGAGAAGAAATGGGAATACAATCAAGCAGTGCATCAGCTCTTTATAGACTTCAAGAAAGCTTATGATTCAGTCAGGAGGGAGGTCTTGTATAATATTCTTATCGAGTTTGGGGTCCCCAAGAAACTGGTACGGCTAATAAAAATGTGTCTGACTGAAATGTGTAGTACAGTCCGGGTAGGCAAGAATTTGTCTGACATGTTTCCTATTAGGAATGGTTTGAAACAGGGAGATGCTCTATCGCCATGGCTTTTCAACTTTGCCTTGGAGTATGCCATTAGGAGGGTTCAGGTAAACCAGGATGGCTTGAAATTAAATGGTACACACCAGCTTCTGGCTTATGCCGATGATGTTAATATATTGGGAGGAAG
>Ga0123355_10012342_pt1 | contig 13234 bp, 8 predicted proteins | sample TergutEmb28metaG_3_FD_89872 | JGI IMG/M metagenome (GOLD analysis project Ga0123355, IMG submission 89872) | Embiratermes neotenicus P1 segment gut microbial communities from Petit-Saut dam, French Guiana - Emb289 P1 | ecosystem: Host-associated > Arthropoda: Insects > Digestive system > Gut ... | reverse complement strand
GCAGGCGAGGGGCCGTAGAGCGCCAGGCCACTGGGACCGGCGAAATATCGCACCTACTCATAGAAAATGAAAAGTAATAATTTAGCCCTTAAAAGAGCTGTTTTCAGAAATTGACTTCTTTAAGAAGAAGTCCAAAACCCTTCTGCTTCGACCACCGATTTCATTCGTCATGTCATGGACTCAATCAGTGATCGAATGTAACGCGTAGACGAAGCAACTTCATCCCACGCGTCTGACACAAGGGCCCATAGCTCATCGCTATTTCTGGGAGGAAGGGCAGGCCAGGTTTCCTGCATTGTCCTTTTCACCTCACTCCACATATTCTCGATGGGATTCATATCAGGCGGCTAGAGTGTAATTCCCTGTTTGTTGGGTGTGAGTGGCAGTGAGCAAACAATTTGGCTGTAAGTCAGTGCATGATGACGTGGATGTGCTCAGTGTTCGGAGTGTAGTGCACATGGTAAATGGTGGTGTGCCTGGGATGATTACCGACAACTCGGAGACACTTTGATTGGAAAACTGGACGTTTTATTTAGTTGGAGAGACATATTTAAAAGTTACGAGATACTAGAATCATTGTGGCATCCTGTATTGTATTTAAACAAATCTGGCCACCTAGTGGGGAGAAAACAAGGAACTGGGGATTTTGATACAGCGATAGAAATATGATGAACAAAATTAAGCATTTACCCTAAAATTAGAAAAAGTGAAACAATTTAATTATTTGGGATGTGAATTGAGTTTAGAAGGTGAACCAGATTTTGACAAAAAATAAATAAGCAGATTCCAAAGAATATGCGACAATACCAGAAAACATTTAAAGAAAACTCGAACAGACACCCAAATGAAATTTTATAAAGTTGTAGCTAGACCAACACTATTTTATGGTATCGAAACATGGGTAACCACGAAGAGAGACATGACTCGCCTAGAAGCGGCAGAGATGCGCTTTCTAAGAAGTGTTAAGAGATACACAAGACTAGACAAAATAAGAAGCGAAATCATAAAAAAAAGAACTAGAGATCCCTGGAATACAAGATGTAAGAACCAAATACAAACAAAATTGAGAGAATAAATAACAACAGATTCCTGAAACACGCCCTCAGCTTCAAACCCCGAGGACGAAGAGATCGTGGACGTCCCAGGAAACGATGGCAACACGTCGATGCCGGAATAGGTGAAACGACCTAATCCATGGAGGAAGATGATGATGATGATGATGATGATGACCCTAAATGGAATCCTAAAAATTAGTGTTTTCCAACCTTTGTGTGTTCTTTGTATACATCCTGACAGGCATTCTGTAAAGGCAGGAAAATTTATGTACCAGCCACCTACCCACATACATGTAAAAATTCCAGAATCCCATAAATACAATACAGGGAGCAAGTAACATGTAAATGTTGTTGTTTTTACGGCAGATGGTGGAGAAGTTATCTCATCATCGCTCTGGCATTTCAGTAGAGTCTGATGGTATTCTTGAACTCTTGTTGGTCGGTATCGAGTTTAGAATAATGTAGCAGATGTTCCTCACCCATGGTGGAGTTTTTCATATGGCAAATATGCACTCACTAGATTCATATACCTGTTTCATATAAGTTGTTGCTGGTCATGTGTCAAGATTCGAGGCACCATTTTTGCGAACATTTTTCTCATTCCCAAATCTTCCTTTACAATCTGTCACGCTGTTTCCTTGTTCTTATTCAGTTCTTCAGCTATTACTCTCACACCTACTCTTCGATCTGAGCGCACCAAAGTTCGTGCTCTGTCCACATTTGCATCTGTCCTTTGCGTTTTTGGCTGCCCACTTCTTGGGTCGTCTTGCACATCTTCTCGCCCTTTCTTAAACCGCCCGTGCCATTCAAAAACACTCGATTTCTTCATAGCGTATTCACCGTAAGCCACTGTTAAGAGGGCTAACCTTTCACTGGCACCTTTACCAATCTTCACACAAAATTTGATGTTTATCCGCTGCTCCAGATTCTTGTCACTCATCTTTCCGCCAACTGTATACAACGGACACCTACTACTTCCTCTCATTTGGTCTGTGGCTCATGTAAACGCAAGTTGGAATATGTCCAAATGTGCATAAGTACAGGAGTTTGCCTGACTCACCATCCCAACGACACGCTGCGAATATTCCGGGAATTAAATTGTCGCAACTCGCATGCCAGTTCTTCTTAAATGAGCTGTTAGGCAGTCATGTCCTGTCTTGAGTCAATGTCATTAGCGACCGCAGCATTCCTTAAGTTGTACGTCCCCCTGGGTGGTGGTAAATGAGTGATAATTCAGACGATATTAGTATCCCCAGAATGAAAATTGCAAATTTAATCTGGAGGAAAGTTGCCTAGCACTCAGCTCTGCAAAATACAATAAACTAAGACATTAAAATCCATTTACCCTTCCAGTTCTGCAGGAATCTTCTGTGGTCTGGCTGGCCGCAGATTATTGGTTTCATGAATGCATTGTTAAAAGTATGTTTCGTCTGTAGCCAAGGATGAATTATTTAATCAGTTTGGCACAATTCTCGTCATTAAGCGTCGCCAATTTCATCACATTATATTTTGGCAAGTTAGAGGATAAATGTTGCGATAATGTTCTCATTGTCTTCGCTATAACAAGCTACCAGTCTGTCCTACTGTCTGTCCGGGTATCCTCACATAAAGGTTAACTTCATAAAAATTTGATACCATGGATTTTAATTAAAGGTTACCAAATCTTTCCAATTTCGGTTAAAATCTGACAACAACCGACGCTCTACATGAAGACCTGACACTGTTCCTCAGTTCATCTCGAACGTACACCTGGCTACACATTTGGAGGTGTGGAGCGTCGCCGGACAGAAATCAGGCACAGGAGTTGTATTTTAAAAAATCATATCGGCAAGCCATGTGCTTTTCAAAATAATTAAATGCAGGTAAAAGTAAAGGTAAAGTTCACTGTAGAAGAGGCTACGAAGACTCAGAGGGGGAATAGAGGTATAGTTCTACTCTTTCTTTAACCTCGGCGCTAGATGGGGTGGATGTCAACGTCACGCCCCTGTCGCTTTGCCTCGGTAAAGACCCGGTACCAATTGTATAGGAGGGTGGGTGGGCCCCAGGGTCGGGCTGGACGGGTGCGGAAAATTCGCCCCCCACCGGGATTCGATTCCCGGTCCTTCCGGCCCACAATCAAATGCAAGAAAACCTAAATGTCAGGGCCGTTGACGTTCCGCGTGAATTTGCTGATTCCTCAGAACTTACTGTAATAGTGCCGGTACGTATGACCAATTCAGTACTACCATACTTCGTAACTTCTAACAGCTGGCACCTGATAATTAAGATCCGTAAATTTGTAAGTACATGGTCAAAGAGAAAGAGATTCCGACGCAAGGTATTGCGGAAGAAAGTGTGTTCAGAACCCCTACGACAATAATTTGGAACGAATGCCTTCCACACCAGTGTAAACCACGACACAGTGCATGCAATACTACCACGTACTTTAAGCAAGACTTTTCTCACGCGCAGAGCTGTCACGTGCATGGCATGCAGCTAGGAATAGGAATGGTGTATGTGAATGAGTCGACGCCTCCCTCAACATTACGAACTACATTGTGGCACAAACTGACTTAGTTTCTAATACACAAGGAGAATTGTTCTAGTAATGAAGGAGTTTTGTTTGTGTTACAAGAAAAGAAGAAGCAAGAACGCGTGATTTATTTTCGAGAAATATTTTATCCGAAAATTCTTCGCCATTTCTTTGGCCACAATGTACAAAAATGCAGAGCTCCTTGTTAAATTTGCTGTAACGTTTGCAATACGAAGTGCCATCACCTCTTCTTTACACAACGCTTATTCGCAACACAAAGTGTCACATCTATGTACTGTCCTCCGTTAGACTGTTCTACGCTAAAGACGCAGAAATAATTTCAGTTTATCCATTCACTTCTAGTTTATTTAACGATTCTGTCACTAACTTCATTGCATGCCGACGAATGGTGGCATGACTGGCGACTGACGAAGTGGAAGGGATTTGGAAGGAAACGCCTTGCCGTACTCTTCGGAATTTGCGTGGAAGTTTTGGGGTAAACACGGAAAACTGCAGTCACAACCAGTTTCCCAACAAAGAATCGAAACGCGTCGCCACTCTTGAATACAAGTTAACTTCTTAAGATATGGAGACATCATGCAATCCATGACGCTGGGGACTACATGGAGTAATGCGCCGATACGACCGGTTCATTACAGCATCAGGAAGACACAGGCATACTGAGATTCGTTTGGAAGCCCAATGTTGCTTACAGGCACATTACATTAATCTAATGGCTTTCGCGAAGCTTTGTAATTTGTTAGACAACCAAAGGATCATGTAAAGAAAGCGTTATACACCAGCGCAGGCTAATAACCTGTTTCTAAACAAACAAAGCACAGCGAACAATAAAGATTTCTCATTAATTTTAAAGCATACTTCGAATATTAAACTTCTTATAATTTCCGTCAGTCTTCTATAAATTCATAAAGAGTCCTCTCCCCCCCTCCCGATTATCAGCCTACTTCCCCTTCTAGATGTGAGACGTCCCATTAACGAACCATGACAATGCAAATTTCAAATTTCCATCTTGCTGCAAGGCACAAAAAGCAGGACAATCTTACCAATATGGCGACCAATATATCGTTACACTGTCAAGAGGCCGTAAACATTGCGTAGACGTAACGGTCTTGTCACAACTGAATTGCTTGTAGCTTACAAATTACATCCCACTGTCTATGCTCTTCACTCACATACTGCATCTTGGCAAGTCAACGCAATGTTATTTGTAATAACGATAAACACAACTCAGTCAAACTCGCGTCGTCTACAAGTAAACTAACATATATTAAAAATGGCTGTTTGACTGAGAAGGTTTATTGTTATTTTATGTTTTGTACTGTGTGTTGTGAAACAATTATGTAACGTAAACCAACAAAATGCACACAGTTTAAACTAACGCCTTAATTCAATGATAGGTGTCTTCTACGAGTTTCAAACATCATGTGTTTATCATCAGGAAGATCATTTGTACATGCAGTTGATACGGTATGTTTGTCATGTTGAAAACACAATAAAAGGCTCAATAAGATATCTAAGTGTAAAATGTTAAGTTCTTTAAATATCGATAAAAGCACCATATTTTACGCTTTTATCGATAATTTATAAAGCCTTTAAATGTAACTTCAGCATGAAAAACGTACGATACACAACTGCATGTTCTTCCTGATGAAGAACACATGAAGTTCGAAATATGTCGATAACACCAAGAATTAAATGGAAACATTAATTTGAAATGTGTTATTTTGTTGCTTTACATACACAAATTTATTGTTATGCTGCGTGATTTTTGTAAAACAACTGCATGGCTGAGAACAAGTTTGTAGTAACAACTGTGTTACTTACTGTAATTACACCGTCTGGACATCAGCATGCAGTAACTGTAGTGTGAAATGTACCTAATATTACTTATTGTCATTACACCGTCTGGATCTCAGCATGCAGTAACTGTACTGTGAAGTGTACCTGATATTACTTACTGTCATTACACCGTCTGGACCTCAGCATGCAGTAACTGTACTGTGAAGTGTACCAGTTACTACTTACTGTCATTACACCGTCTGGACCTCAGCATGCAGTAACTGTACTGTGAAGTGTACCTGATATTACTTACTGTCATTGCACCGTCTGGACCTCAGCATGCAGTAACTGTACTGTGAAGTGTACCTGATATTACTTACTGTCATTACACCGTCTGGCCCTCAGCATGCAGTAACTGTACTGTGAAGTGTACCTGATATTACTTACTGTCATTACACCGTCTGGACCTCAGCATGCAGTAAATGTACTTTGAAGTGTACCTGATAATACTTACTGTCATTACACCGTCAGGATCTCAGCATGCAGTAACTACACGTGTGAAGTGAACCTGATATTACTTACTGCCATTACACCATCTGGACATCGGCATGCAGTAACTATACGTGTGAAGTGTACTTGATATTACTTACTGTCATTACACGGTCTGGCCCTCAGCATGCAGTAACTGTACTGTAAAGTTCACCCGATATTACTTACTGTCATTACACCGTCTGGACCTCAGCATGCAGTAACTGCACTGTGAAGTGTATCTGATATTACTTACTGTCATTAAACCGTCTGGAACTCAGCATGCAGTAAATGTAGTGTTAAGTGTAATTGATATTACTTACTATCATTTCACCTTCTGGAACTCAGCATGTAGTAACTGTACTGTGAAGTGTACCTGATATTACTTACTGTCATTACACATTCTGGCCCTCAGCACGCAGTAACTATACGTGTGAATTGTACCTGATAATACTTACTGTCATTACACCGTCTGGACCTAAGCATGCAGTAAAAATACGTGTGAAATTTACCTGATATTTCTTACTGCCTCTAAACCGTCTGTACCTCAGCATGCAGTAACGATAAGTGTGAGGTGTACCTGATATTACTTACTGTCATTACACCGTCTGGACCTCAGTATATAGTAACTATACGTGCGAAGTGTACCTGATATTACTTACTGTCATTAAACCGTCGGGCCCTCAGCATGAGAAACTGTACTGTGAATTGTACCTGGTATTACTTAATGTCATTACACTGTCTGGCCCTCAGCATGCAGAAACTGTACGTGTGAGGTGTACCTGATATTACTTACTGTAATTACACGGTCCCGGCCCTCAGCATGCAGTAACTGTACTGTGAAGTGTACCTAATATTACTTACTGTCATTTAACCGTCTGGCGCTCAGCATGCAGTAACTGTGCTGTGAAGTGTACCTGATATTACTTACTGTCATTACACCGTCTGGCCCTCAGCATGCAGTAACTGTACTGTGAAGTGTACCTGATATTACTTATTGTCATTACACCGTCTGGCCCTCAGCATGCAGTAACTATACGTGTGAAGTGTACCTGATATTACTTACTGTCATTACACCGTCTGGCCCTCAGCATGCAGTAACTGTACTGTGAAGTGTACCTGATATTACTTACTCACATCATGGAGCGGAGTCCTTCTTGAGAAGCTTACCGGTTTTCAGCTAGTCAAGAAATTCCCCGCATTTTATGGAACCCGAAGGTTCATTACCGCATTCACAAGTGCCCGCCACTTTTTCCTTTCCTGAGCCAGCTCGATCCAGTCCAAAAATTCCACATCCCACTTCCTAAAGATCCATTTTAATATTATCCACCCATTTAAGCCAAGGTATTCCAAGTGGTCCCTTTCCCTCAGGTTTCCCCACCAAAACCCTGTATAGGACTCTCCTCTGTGTGTAACATTTATATTCCATCTACAGTCATTCCAAGCTCAGCTTCGTTTCTCCACAACTTATAATTTTAAACAAAACTACTTCACTAGGATCTGAGGATGGCTCATTGAACCGAGATGTGCAGCTCAGAAGCTACGTGTATATTCTTGGGTGACCGCCGAAACATGTCGCAGTGTATGATAAAAGACTAATATACTAGATCTGTATGGTTGTGTTTGGTAGGATAATACCGTATTGATTACATGTATATTATTTATAAATAAAACTGTGTAGGCTTTGTAAGTTACCCTACTAGAATTTTTTAGAGAATATCACGTTGTGTTATAGAACTAAAAGACAACAATAAATATATTTTTTTCAGTCAAACACAACAATATCTTATTATTTAAGTTACCGGCGAAAAGTTTCTGTCCTTAGACCATCCCATAGGCACGAAGTTAATGTGCACTACATGTAACCTCTTTTAAATTTTGTGTAAAGATGGCCTGATAATGGTCTAATGACCGGAAATTTTCGCCAGTAAGTTAAATAATAAAATATTGTTGTACAGTGATACCTCGGCTAACGAGTGACCCTGCTAACGAATTTTTCGGCTAATGAAGATTTTTTTTCGCTGTTTTTCAGACTCGGCTAACGAATATGGATTCGGCTAACGAATGTTTTAGTGGATGCGCGCGCTAACATAAAGCAACAAACATGAACGGTCGGGCCATTCCAGGAGCTTATCTTTTCCGTCTGTATGTGTGTGACAAAGAACTGAGCTGACCACATCACATACGGGAGACTTAATGCTGCCTGGAAAAAGTTATTGCCCGACTGCTGCAATATAAGAAGTGCTGTTTCCAGTGTTCAAGATGCTGAAGATGCTGCTGGGGAAGTTGCTGCTGAAAATGCTGACATAGTAGATAAGATAGTCTCCTTGGGCAAAGCATTACATTTGGAGGTAACTGAAGAAGATGTAGAAGAATTAGTTGAAGAACACTCAGAAGATCTTGAAGAGTTGAAAAAGCAACTAAATCAGGGAAGAGACAAAGAAGATAAAGGGTGCTCATCAGAGGAGGACAGCAATAAAAAGGGAAGAATGACAACAGGTGACATTAAAAAAAATGCTGCACTACAGGGAAGAGTTCCAGTCTTTGGCTACAAAGTGGCATCCCAAAAAAACTGAAATGAACAGACTTTGTGCCTTGGTTGAAGACAAGTGTCTGAATCACCTTAAAAGCATTCTGAAAAAAAGAGAATTTCCATCAACTTTGGAGAGATTTTTGACTTCTCCTTTAGCAAAGAGACAGAGGCCAGCTACTGAAGAAGAGACTTACCTTAAATAAACTTTGAAAATTTTGAAGAAGAATAGTAAAAACGTTGTGTACATATTTTCAGTTTAATAGTATAAAGTGTATCATATTTTCAGTATAATAGTGTAAAGATCGTCAGTTTTTCATTCTATTTTCCATTCTCCTTCATCCAATTGAGTAGCTGTTCATCTCAGCCTTTAGTGAGTTTTTGCCCTTTTATAGTGTGCTCTTTACTATTTTATAAAACTTATCTGTAAATAGTGGGCAGCATCCAGAACGAATGAAACGATTTTCTATAGAAACCTACGGGAAATCACGTTTCGGCTAACGAAGATTTCGGCTAACGAATTTGATCCCGGAACGAATTATCTTCGTTAGCCGAGGTATCGCTGTATTTGAATACAAATATGTTAATTATCGTCTTTCTACCCTTCTAGAACTTTCAAACTGAAATTTATTATTTCGCGTTACTCGAATCTCTTTGACAATAAAATTAGTAATGCGTCCACTTTAGTGATTTCATTATGTTTAAACATAGAGATTAGCAGAGGCCTGTAAGAAAACGTGGGCAAATTTATTAGAAGTTCTGACAAAGTACGCTAATAGTGCCCTGTTCTTCTACACTCACCCTGCAACATAACGCATTTAGTCACTTAGCCCCACGTTTCTCATTATATGAAAAGAAAAAGTTTTTACTCGACCATCAGCCATTCTTGCACAGACCCTGCAAGCACTGCAGCCCGTTTCTGCACATAATCTGGAGACACCATCAGACTTGGCACTAAATCTCAAATCTTGTGGCATGTTGACAAATATAAAATTACATTTAAATTAGTTAGCAATTCCAGGAGAATGTCTCGCAGCCCGGTATAATTGATTCCAGGGCCCGGTACCGGGCCGCGGCCCGGCGGTTGAGAAACGCTGCGCTAGGGGATACAGCAAGCGCATTGAATCGCCCCAGCGCACCACTCCGGTCTTCCAGCGATGCCTCATGCTCTTGGTAGCCGAAGCCATTACGTGCATCTGGAAAGTCACCGACGTTCCAGATTTGATTACTGCAAAATCCTGACCAGTGTGTCTACACGAACCGTAGCTTCGGCAATATTTCGGGCATGAATTTCGGCAGGTGTCAGGTGGAAAGAGACTACTAGGGAGACCCAGGCGTAGATGGGAGGATAATATTAAGATGGATCTTCAGGAAGTGGAATGTGGGGGAGTGGGCTGGATCAAGCTGACTCAGGATAGGGACAGATGGCGGGGACTTATGAATACAGTAATGAACACTGGGGTTCCGTGAAATGCGGGGAATTCCTTGACTAGCTGCAAACCGGTTAGCTTCTCAAGAAGGACTCTGCTGCATGGAGTAAGTAAGTAAATTAGGTGGATGTAAGGCTCTATAGTCTAGCTGAATCGGACACACAATTAGACTTGCTTATTGTACAATTTCCATACGCACACAATACGTAAAAATGCGTTTAGAATAATTTGTATGACTTTCTACTCCTTGAGGCCGCCATTTACAATACATCTACCCGATATAAGAACATCAATACATTCCTTTTGATGGGCCCACAGCAATCCTACTGTCAGCAATTAGTGTCACGGTAGACAATTCACTAGTACATTTTGGGCGCAGACACTCACGCTTCAGAAGCTGGCAGAGGTGAAAATTTCGTCCCTCTCAGTCCATAGACTCTACACACATAGTCTTTTCCGTACACGAAACAAATATTAACTGAAAATTACAGAGGCGACTGTCGGGTACCGAAAACATCTCTTAAACCTTTGTTGTTTGTTTATTACACGTTCGAGCTGCGTCCTTGGAAACAACGCGTGTGTTCCCCTACGTCACTTTATTGCATTACAAAGGGAAGAGAGAGCAAAATTCCTTGTTGTTAGCTGATACTTCACACATTCGTCGGCCAGAAAATGAATTAATTCTTTCCTCGGTCTATCTAAATATAACTCAAATATTCTTCTAATCTATGGCGGATCACATCTGTGCTCATTGTTCTGTATCAGTCCAAATGAAACAATAATACGAAATTTCCCTGAGGAGAAAGTTCATGGACGGTTTCAGTTCTTCTGTAAGGACATAAAATTCAGACCGGGCACTTTCCGAGTGTCACATCTACAAAACCGTGCTTCGTCTGTCACAGTCGGTGACCATCCAGAGCGCGAAATATGAACAGAACTCGTCTGCACCCACTTCCATGAGCCTAATATCCTTCGGTAAAATCAAAATTCATCATAACTCCTAACTACAAACACTCGGAATACGGTCGCTGTGCATTGCTGAGTTTTATCACTGTAGCAGCAATGTTGACGGTGGCGCAGTATTACCGCGTTCTGGATATAGGGCACCATAATACTTTTGTAATAGAAGGGCATGGAAACGGACAGCCAGCAAAAACTAATGGTCAGTACAATAAATTTTTTGCTCTAAAAATTTAGCTACATATTTCGGCTGGAAACTAAGCCATTAACAGTCTACAGTAAAACATTTATGTGACGACTATACAGTGAGGCAAGAGGGGAGCAAACATTTAAAAAAAATCCTCCTCCTCTTCCTCCTGTAAAGTTGCGGCCCGTTGTCGGGCAATGTCTTCTCCAGCTTTCTTCCTCCAACCTTCTCTCTTCCTTGCTGCTGCTTTGCAGTTCCTTATGTGGAACAAATCTACAGCACCCGTCCTAACAGCGTCCTGCCATCTACGTCTAGGCTTTCTTACAGGTCCTCTTCTTCCGCATGCCCTTTCAGCATTTACGAGTATCATCCGTCCTTGCTACGAGGCCAGCCCTCAGTAGTCCCTTCAGGCTTAAAAGTGTTGACATTGCCACAGCATCATGAACCTTGCAATTTCCTCGTTGGTTGCGATGATCCTTATCCCTTTGGCCTGAAGACGTCCGAATATTTGCCTGAGGATTTTCCTTCCAATAGAATCGATCATATTGACATCTTGTTGGGAAGTGCCCATATTTCACTATCATATAGCACAATGTTGCAGATGTGTGTCAAACGAAATATTACTCGAACACTCCAGCCTCTGTTTCTGACATGTGTCTCCCGGTAACTGACAAACATCATCGACTGGAGGGATGTGGCTGTGAGTGCTGCCATTTTATCCGGGTCAGGAATAGACACGGCGTGACGGGAAGGCGTTAACATGTCTGTCTTCTACTGAATAAGAAGAAGAGTGACATGGGGACGTTAATCTACCCTCAGCCATTCTAGTCGGAATGTTACGACAAATCGATGTAGAATGTCAAAAGGACGTTTGAACCATTCTTGAATGGCAGTAGGACATGCGGTTTTCAACATTTACTCTTGGAACTTGAAGAAAGGAAGGTGATAGGGTAAATTCTGACTCCATTCGGTGTCGAAGGCCTCAGAATTACCTAGGCAGACAGCATCGGTTAGGTTGTTATCGTTAGAGTTCCTGTTGACTCTTTCAAAGAAGTGGGTTGGTTGAATTTTGCGATGTTTGGACCAGAACTGGAAAGTTCGTCGCGCAGTACTCCACGTCTTCTCAAACGGCTTGCCAATCGTGTGAGCAAAAATGTTGAGAAAGGCAGAACGCGTAGTAGGGCCCTTTCGTTGCTTCAGTATGGAAATCGTGCGTGCCTGTGCCGTGCTGGGAGAGACACCACCTGCTTGGAGCCGCGTTGAACACCTTGGTGAAAAAGGTTATCGCTACGTTAGGCAGACGTTTCAGGTCGCTATACGGTATACAGCTTGTGCCTTGGGTCTTCTCAGCCTTTAGATCCCCGACAGCTTGTTTTACATAAGCGGGTATAGCGAAGTCGTGTTCACCCACAACTGCAAACGCGCACTGAAGCTGAGCCACTGGCCCTCTGCTCTGTCAGTCTCAGAAAGCAATCCTCACGTTGTAAGCAAAATGTGTGGCATTTATTGCAGTAGAAAAGACCATAAGTTGAATGTTGTTAAGTAAAAATTGTGTTTACTGTGAGGGTCGAATGGAAGGCATCAGGCACCTGTGGGGATATATTCAGCGATTTTTAGTGTCAAAAATTATGGCAGCTAAATATGGTACAGGGGTGCTGACAAGTCCTTAGTCCGACCAGGAAGGACACCAGCTAATGTTTCTGTCAGAATGCCGTGAATTTCCTTCGGCGCCTTGCGTTGCAAGAAAAAAGAACTTGACAGCTTGCGTCTCGATGTTGCTCGAATCGTGCGCTTCCCTGATATGCTTCCGAGTTTCTTTCCTTCCTGGTCGGGCTAAGGACTTATCAGCATCCCGAGTATTGGCTCATAAGGTGCAAGTGGTGTTGCAGAACGTATGCGGAATTGGAGTTGCAAACTGCGAACTACAATAAAGGCCTCCAGGAGTGATTCCTCAACATTGTGCAGAGTTCGACTGAAGAAAATCAAGAACATTTGTGAAGAATCCGGCCGACTTCTGTACTGCGTTGATATGAAGTGCTGCTCTGTCCTATGTTCCATTTTAGGAATGTTTTATTATATTTGTCCAATAAATGCACAATTTATATTAACATATATACACAGGGTGTAACAGGAGGAACGGACCAGACTTCGGGAGGGTGTTCCTTATGTTAAACTATACCGAAAAACCCCAAAACACCTATATCCAAAGTTGAACGGTTTGGGAGATAATGG